>SESF01030640.1_pt1 | contig 19842 bp, 15 predicted proteins | sample 3171521 | NCBI WGS metagenome assembly SESF01 (sample SAMN10866945, study PRJNA518727) | freshwater metagenome | biome: subpolar coniferous forest; feature: holomictic lake; material: water; isolation source: holomictic Lake 227, 6 m and 8 m depth | place: Canada: near Kenora, Ontario | collected...
TTAGGGGTGCTGAGTAGTTACGTTATTTACTACTTGTTATTTGTTTCACTTTATTTACTGCATGTTATTGATTTTCAAAATTAATAGCAAATAATATCAGAAGTGCAAATTACGTGTAACGAATAACCTAATAACCAAATAACGAATAACTATTTACTTTGCTTTCGGTTTCGTTTTGGGTTTTGCTTTGGCTTTAGGTTTTGTTTCCGTTTTAGCTGCCGTGGCTTTTCTTCCAAAAGGTTTCTTTTTAGCACCAGCATCAGGCTGGGCGGCTATCAATTCCTGACAACGTTCCAAAGTCAATGTAGCAGGATCGGTTCCTTTTGGAAAAATTTTATAGTTTATCTTATCACAAGTAAAATAAGGACCAAAACGTCCGTTCAACACTTGTATTTCTCCGTTTTCGCCCAACGTTTTTATTATTCTGTTTTTCTCCGTTTCGCGCTTTTCCTGAATAATTTCTATGGCACGTTCTGTACTGACTTCCATGGGGTCATCAGTTTTCGGTAGCGAATAAAATGCTCCATCATGGCGAATATAGGGTCCAAAACGGCCAATTGCCACGGTCATTATACTCCCTTCAAATTCGCCTGCCTGACGCGGAAGTTTAAATAATTCAAGTGCTTCTTCCAGACTAATACTTTCGATGGATTGTTCTTTACGCAGGGACGCAAAAATTGGTTTTTCTTCTTCTTCAGCCGTTCCGATTTGGGCCAATGGACCATATTTTCCCAATTTAACGGAGAGTTGACGACCACTTGTTGGATCAGTTCCCAGAATCCGTTCACCCACCTGACGTTCGGAATTTTTCATGGTGTCTTCCACAATTGGGTGAAAATTTTTGTAGAATTTATCAATGGCATTGGTCCACTTTATCTCACCATCAGCTATTAAGTCGAATTCTTTTTCGACATCCGCCGTAAAGTTGTAATTTAGAATGGTCGGGAAGTATTCAGTCAAAAAGTCGTTAACGACCATCCCTATATCGGTTGGAAACAACTTGGATTTTTCAGCCCCGGTATTTTCTTCTTTAATTTTATCGGTAATCTTTCCGGCTTTCAGTTTCAATACATTATAATTGCGCTTTTCAGCTGTGCGGTCACCTTTTTCAACATAGCTGCGATTCTGAATAGTGGAAATTGTTGGAGCGTATGTCGAAGGACGTCCAATGCCCAATTCTTCGAGTTTGCGCACCAGGCTGGCTTCGCCATAGCGTGGAGGTTTTTGTGAAAAACGTTCCTGTGCCACAATTTCTTCCGAAATAAGTTTCTCCCCATTTTTCATTGCCGGTAACAGTGATTCGTTTTCAGCATCCGTTTCATCGTCAGTCGACTCCATATATACTTTCAGAAAACCATCAAAAATTATCACCTCACCTGAGGCAATAAATTGTTGTTTGTTGCCGGATATACTTATGTAAATTGATGTTTTCTCCAGTTCAGCATCAGCCATTTGCGAAGCAATGGTACGTTTCCAGATTAATTCATAAAGCCGTTTTTCCTGTGAACTTCCGTCTACTGTGTGAGCATTCATATAGCTCGGACGAATGGCTTCGTGAGCTTCCTGAGCACCTTTGGTTTTGGTATTGAATTGTCGGGTATGAACATATTTTTCTCCGGCCATACTAATAATTTCGGCTTTGGAAGTTCCTAATGCCAGTCCGGAAAGATTTACTGAGTCGGTACGCATATAGGTTATGTTACCCGATTCATATAGTCGTTGCGCCACTTGCATGGTTTGCGCCACCGAAAAACCCAATTTACGGGCTGCCTCCTGTTGGAGTGTGGATGTAGTGAAAGGCGGTGCAGGTGATTTTTTAGTAGGTTTGGTGATAATATTATCCACGCTGAATTGAGCATTTTTGCAGGACTCCAGAAAAACCATTGCTTCAGCTTTAGTGGCAAAACGTTGCGAAAGTTCTGCTTTCAGTTCTATGGCTTTCCCATTTACATCCACCGAATTAAACAAGGCACTTACCTTATAATTTGCATCAGCCAAAAACTGATTAATTTCACGTTCACGCTCCACAATTAAACGTACAGCAACCGACTGAACTCGTCCTGCCGAAAGGGATGGGCGAACCTTGCGCCATAACACCGGAGAAAGTTCAAAACCCACAATCCTGTCGAGGACACGTCGTGCCTGCTGAGCATCCACCAGATGAATATCAATATCCCGTGGATGTTCGATAGCATTCAGGATGGCATCTTTGGTTATTTCGTGAAAAACAATTCGGCGTGTATTTTCTTTTTTTAATTTTAATTCTTCATATAAATGCCAGGCAATAGCTTCTCCCTCGCGGTCTTCATCGGAGGCAAGCCATACAATTTCTGCATCTTTTGTTGCTTTTTTGAGTTCAGCAACCGTTTTTTTCTTGTCGGTAGAAACCACGTATTCAGGTTGATAGTTGTTCTCAAAATCTATCCCGATGCCTTTCTCGGCTAAATCACGTATATGGCCGAAACTAGACATTACCTGATAGTCTTTTCCAAGAAATTTTTCGATGGTTTTAGCTTTGGCAGGTGATTCTACAATAACAAGATTTTTAGACATTCTACAATCAGTTAGGTGGATGTTAAATTGAAATTGAGTGCAAAATAACAAAAACAAGTTGGTATAAGCCAAATTTTCAGCACATTATTTTTTATTTTTATTGATTTTGGGTATAAAACCGCTTACCAAAGAAAATAATAAGGACCAATCCTTGTATTTTAAGCTATAGCAGACTAAAAAATTTCAGGATGAATTTTAAAAGCAACTGCATTAGATTTTATATCTACTGAAATTGTGTTTATTGTAATTAATTATGAAAAAGTACAAAGGCAAGCGTACAACACTTACTTTTCAATTGTATTCTTAATTAACCGGAATAAAATCCAAGCGTTAATGACCAATACTAAGCGCTAACTTTAGCAATCCATTTGTCGCCACGATTTCTCGTCCAAACAGATAATTGTTACCACCTTTATAATCAGTTACAATTCCACCTGCTTCTTTTACAATCAAAGCACCGGCAGCCACATCCCAGGGTTTGAGGTCATATTCCCAAAAAGCATCAAAGCGTCCACAAGCTACATATGCTAAATCAGTAGCTGCAGAACCCATCCGACGAACACCACGTGCATTTTTCATGGCCCATTTAAGCGTCTCCATATAATCATCCAGTCGACTGAAGTCTGAGTATGGAAAACCCGTAGCCACTAAAGCATCGTGAATATCTGCTCTTTTGGAAACCTGAATCGGCCGAGTATTGAGGTAAGCCCCACCGTTTTTCCATGCATAAAAACACTCGTCACGACCAACTTCGTAAACCACTCCAAGAACCAGTTCATCCTTGTCGAGTAAGGCAATGCTTACCGCATAAATTGGGACTCCCTGTATATAGTTGGTTGTTCCATCCAGCGGGTCAATCACCCAGTTGAAGCGTTCACCGTGAATATCGGTTGTGCCCTCTTCGGCAATAAATCCCGATTCTGGTAATAATTGTTGAAGTTGCTCTATAATTTGTTTTTCGGAAGCTTTATCGACATAACTCACCAGATCGTGCATTCCTTTGCTCTCGATCCTATTGTCATTGAATGTTTTGCGTTCTTCAGCCATAAATTGGCCGGCCATTTTTGCGATTTCACACGTAGCAAGTGTGAGTTGTTTGTAAGTTGCGGTCATACTTTGGTGATTAAGATATTTGGCAAAGGTACTGGTTTTAGAGGCAAAAAAAACAAATTTCATTTTTAAATATGTCATTAATGCTATTACTTTAAGTCATAGTATAATATTGCAAAAAGGAATAATGCAATTGTTGATTTGTTCCTTTGGCTAAAAAAATCAATATGTAAGGTCAACTTTTAGATTAAGTGGTGCTCCATAGCATCAATTGCCGATGTGGAAAGATTAGAATATTAAAAAAATGACCTATAAAAATGAAATTCGGAAAATCCTTTTTACCTTTGTCGGAAATTAATATTATTTTAATACAGCATGAAACAATTTTTTTTTTCAGTTTTGATAGTTATGTTAAGTAGTTTTTTGAATGCGCAGCAAGTAATTAAACTTTACCCAAACGGTCCAAAAGAAAGTAATGAACTTAGCGTTCCGGAAAATTATCGGGATTCAGGGTTTTTAATGAATATTTCCGAGCCACGAATACTTGCATTTCCAGTTGCCAAAGAAAAAGCCAACGGAACAGCTGTTCTGATTTGTCCCGGAGGAGGATATAGTGGTGTGGCATTTCGACATGAAGGAAGTGATTTTGCCAAATGGTTTAACAAATTGGGAGTAAGTGCTTTTGTGCTTTACTACCGCATACCAAACGGACATTCATCTATTCCACTTACCGATGCACAAACCGCACTGGCAATCATTCATAAACGTGCAAACGAATGGAATATCGATAAAAATAAAATTGGTATCATGGGATTTTCGGCCGGGGGACATTTGGCATCGACAGTAGGAACTCACTTTGAAACTAAAGACCAACGTCCGGCTTTTATGATTTTGGGCTATCCGGTTGTAACAATGGATAGCACATTAACTCATCGTGGTTCAAGAAATAATCTATTGGGCAAAAAACCCTCTGATGAGTTAGCGAAACTCTATTCGAATGAACTTCAAGTGACAAAAAAAACACCTCCGACCTTTATTGTACACGCCACGGATGATAAAACAGTTCCAGTTAAAAATAGTATTCAGCTTTATCAGGCATTGAAAGAGAAGAAGATTGAAGCTGAGCTGGACACTTTTGCAGTTGGTGGACATGGATTTGGAATGCGAAAACGGAATATTCCGGTAGATAACTGGACAGATTTATTGAAATCGTGGATGTTGAAAAATAAACTTATCAGGTAAACTTATGCTTCAGGAAGAAACCAACGATGCAGTTGCTCTGCTTCAACAACTTATAGCAATTCCGTCCTTTAGTCGCGAAGAAACGGCTGTAGCTGATTTTTTAGAACGTTACATAGAACTAAAAGGCTATGTCGTTTCACGAAAAGACAACAATATCTGGTTGTTGAGTCCCGGATTTGATCCTGTTCGCCCGACCATTTTGCTAAATTCACATATTGATACCGTGAAACCTGTTGCCGGTTGGGTTCACGATCCGTTTATTCCATTATTAGAAAATGGAAGATTGCTTGGACTTGGAAGTAACGATGCCGGAGCAAGTGTCGTTAGTTTGTTATATGCTTTCTTTTACTTAACTCAAGGTCAACAGTCATATAATCTGATTTTTGCAGCCAGTGCCGAAGAAGAGGTATCCGGCAAAAATGGCATTGAAAGTTTGTTACAGGAATTGCCGAAAATTGATTTTGCTATCGTAGGCGAACCGACACAAATGAACATGGCTGTGGCCGAAAAAGGATTGATGGTGCTGGATTGCACTTCAACTGGAATAGCCGGTCATGCAGCGCGTAACGAAGGAAAAAATGCCATTTACAAAGCCATGCAGGATATTGAGTGGTTTCGTTCATTTGAATTTCCTAAGAAAACTGATTTGCTTGGACCTGTGAAAATGTCTGTTACTCAAATCACTGCCGGAACGCAGCACAATGTTGTTCCTGACAAATGCAGCTTTGTAGTGGATGTTCGCAGCAACGAACTGTATTCCAACGAAGAAATATTAGAAGAAATTCGTTCTAATGTGGATTGTAATGTGGAGGCTCGCTCTACTCGCTTGAGTTCAACCGCTACACCACTTGACCATTCTATTGTAAAACGTGGTCAGGAGTTGAATTTATCTATTTTTGGTTCACCCACTTTATCCGATCAGGCATTAATGCCATTTCCAAGCTTAAAAATGGGACCCGGCGATTCTGCACGGTCTCACACAGCTGATGAGTATATTCTTACAAGTGAAGTAGTTGATGCTATTCAAATTTATATTGATTTGCTGGACAAATTAGAAATCTGACATGATTAAGAAGTTCAAGAACTGGATCAAAACTAAACCAGATAAAATGAGGTTAGCCATTTATTTTGGTTTATACTTTATTTATTGGTTTATAATGTGGTTCATTTGGGATGCCGTAATTTTAAGAGAATATCACAACATCTTCCATTATCTTTTTTACGGTTTATGGATGTCTATCGGTTGGCTTTTATTCAACAAATGGGATTTGATAAAATCATGTTTTAATCGGAAAAAATAAGTCAGGTTTTATGTAAGAAATTTAAGTATTTTGAGTCTATTTATATATGGTTTAACTTTAAAAAGATAAATATGAAAAGATACTCCTTCCTTCCGTTTCTTTTCTATGTGTTTTTTGCTCAAGCACAGAATATTACATTGAAAATCAACATTCAGACAGAAGACAATAAATGCCAGTCTGACTTTACAACTAAAAAAATAATCATAAAAAACACTGGAGTTTCTACTTCAAAGCCAGTAAAAACACTTTCCTCACAAAAATGCGAAAACGAATTTCTTATTCCTAGAAAAGCCGGTAAATACCAACTGAAAGTAACAGCTGATGCGTATCTGCCCGATTCCTTGAATTTTGAAATAACTGAAAACGCTACTCCTTTACAATTGCCGGATATACAACTTCGTACACGCAAAAAAGAAGTAAATCTGAATGAAATAACCGTTGTCGGAAATAAGCAGGAATTTATCAAAGTAGATGCAGACAAAACAACCTATCTCGTTAAAGGAAATCCTTCTTTGACATCGGGATCGATGGAAGATGCTGTCAAGAAGATACCGGGCGTAATTAAATCCTCAACCGGCGACCTGACTTTTAATGGTCGAAATCTGACTGTATATATTGATGGTTCGCCCGCAAATCTTTCAGGTGAAGATTTAAAATCATTTTTGCAGGGATTACCGGCAAATTCTATTGACAAAATTGAACTCGTTGAAAATCCGGGAGCATCATTTGAAGCCAATACCAATGGTAGCGTGATAAATATAATAACACGCTCAGTAGCATTGAATTCGTTTAACGGTACGCTGAATCTGCATTATGGAAACAGCGAAGGACACGATAAATACTCACCGTCGCTGTTAATGAACGGGAAAATCAAAAAAGTAAACTGGCAACTTCAAACCGGCTTTAATTCTCATGAAGTAGCTATACAATCTAAAACTGACCTGACATACAACGACAATAATGATAAACTCAAAGGGTTGGTTTTTACCCATGATGGAATTTCTAAGGAATTAAACAATAATTTTTACTTCCGTCCCATGGTTAATTTCAGGCTTACACCCCATTCAAACCTGATTTTCAACTACAATCTGAACATCGCAAACAATACAAGTAATGACTCGACAAATAATTTTACTCAAAATCTTCCAGCACCTTCTCAATTAAATTATTACTCGTTATACACTAATCAAAACCGGAATGCAAACCACGAATTAGTGGGAAAATTCAAAACCCAGTTGGATTCGGCAGGTGGAAAAAATCTTCAAATAACTGGTTATTTCTCCAATTATACCCGACAGGGGAATGCAAATTCATCGATGCCGCAGATGCCGAATTATGGTATTAACTCCATAAATCTGAATTTGACAAATGCTTACTTAAAATATGATATTGATTTACAGCTCAAACCTTTCCAGTTGAACACCGGTGGAAAATTTAGTAAAGCATTGGCTCACAACCTGGGACAATATAATTTATCGAACCTGACAGCCGATATATTTACAAACAAACTGTATGTTGACAATTTAAAAAAGGACTTCAACTACGATGAAACAAACTTTGCTTTATATCTGGAAGCAAGGAAGAAGTTCGGGAAACTCAGTACCACGGTTGGGGTTCGTATGGAAAACTTACTATTTTCGGGTAAAGTTGCAACCGAATCGAGAGCTTATGGCGATACATTGTTGAATATTTTCCCAACACTAAATTTAATGTATGAATTCACTCCGACTTTAAATTTACGCGGACAATATTCCCGTAAAATTTCAGCTCCATCGTATAACACGCTCGACCCTAATAGTTCCGGCTATTTCGACCAATATACGGGAACTGTTGGGAATCAGAATCTTAAACCAAATTTCTATGATAATTACAATCTGAGTCTGACCGCATTTAATTTTGTAAGTCTGCGTGCAAGCTATTCATTTACAAAAAATGTCTCGCTTATGACTTCCCAATCTTTTAAAGACTCCTTATATAGCAATCAGACCTATAAAAATTACGAAAACATAGGTAATTTTAATGCATCGCTATCGTTCCCCATTCCCTTCGACCTGATAACGAAAGGTCCTGATTTCTTTAAGAAACCAATGGATTTCAACAATATGAGTTATCTATTTTTCTATGTCGGATACAATCTTCAGAATATTGCCGGTTATGTTTATTCCGACGGCAGTACAAACGCCAAGCCTTTTTGGGTATTTTATGCAAGTACGCATATTAACATGCCCTGGAAATTAAAACTGGACGCTCAGTATCAGTTGATACCTACCGGTAATTTTCAGATTTATACACTTCATAAACCTATACAGTATTTTCTGGTGGATATATCAAGAAGTTTCTTGAAAAACAAGAGCTTAACCCTTACAGCTGAGGCAACCAAATCTTACCCGCTTCAATTATCGTTCCCCACACAATATACAAGGACAGATTTTTACAATGCCTATGATGGGTTGACATTCTGGTTTAAACTATCGTACCGCTTTGGAAAATTCCAAAACAAAGAGGAAACCGAAATTAATATTGAAAAGAAACAAATTGAAGGAGCTGGAATGAATATCAAGTAGTTAGTCGACCATAAACCCGCAAGAAGCACAAAGGGGTTCAACAATTTTTCGTTGTTCGAATCCCTTTTTTATGTCTATAGCCCGTTGAGTTTTCAGAATTTCTAATAAATCTCCGGTGAATATATTTCCGAGTAATATAGCAGCATCAGCATCCAGGCAACATGGAACAACCTCACCATCAGCGAGAATAGCAATATGGTCGCGAAGTGCATAACAATGTTTCTGAGTTTGTGTTCCAACCTCCTTCTCGTCCGGCCATTCGAATCGAGGTGCCCGTTGCAGAAAAATATGTTCCGCCAGTTTAATGCCGTTGCCGGTTGTATTATCCAGTAATTTATCTTCCGTCAAATTAAATCTGGCTGATATTCTACTCAAGAACAATGAATTAAATGGCTGACTTGATTCATTCGTTGAATTCCATAGTCGAAAGCAAATATACATATCCGGAGCAGCTTTGTGTGCAAAGTCGAGTGCCGAATTCAGGTAATCTTCCCATTTATCAGGAGCAATATTCTCCTCAGCATCATGTAGCGAAATATTCATTTGACGAATTGTATGTTTGAACAATATTTCTCTCTTTCGCTCAAGCAATCCGCCATTGGTAGTAATATTGATATATAATCCGGCTGTTTCTGCAATATTCAGAATTTCATCGAGTTGCGGGTGAAGAAGTGGTTCACCGAGTACATGGAGATAAATATAGTTGGTAAATGGACGGATTTTCTCGACCACCAATCGAAACTGATCCGGCGACATGAATTTGGTTGCCCGTGCCGTTTTAAAACAAAAGCTGCAATCGAAATTGCAGCTATTTGTTATTTCAATATATATTTTTTTGAATCTCAAATTACTTTCTATTTATTGATATAATGACTTTCAGTCATCGTATCGATTTTCATTATCAATTGATTGGATTCCTAAAATCAATAATATTGTGAATGGAAAGAATCCCAACAACCTGTTCTGTTTCATCAATTACTGTCAGAGTAGTAATTTTATTCAAATCCATCATTTCCAATGCTTCAGTCAGTAATTCATCCTGATTAATCCGTTTGAAACCCTGAGTCATAAAATCAACAGCTTTCAGGTTTTTCAGTTCATCAAATTTTTGAATAGCCCGACGAATATCACCATCGGTAATGATTCCTATTGCTTGATTTTGAGCATTATAAACCATTGTCATGCCCAATCGTTTGTTGCTGACTTCGTAAATAACATCTTTGAAAACAGTCGTTTCATTCACTTTCGGAATATCCGTAAACATTTCGTCCTTTACGCGCGAAATCAACCTACGACCCAACGCTCCTCCCGGATGGTAAAGTGCATAGTTTTCAGCTTTAAATCCACGACGTTCCATCAGGCAAATAGTAAGTGCATCGCCCATAACCAAGGTTGCTGTAGTAGATGTAGTTGGTGCTAAATCGAGTGGACAGGCTTCTTGAGTAACGCCAATATTCAACACCAATGTTACTTCCTGTGCCAATGCAGAATGCGGATTTCCAGTCATTGCAATCAGTTTGCAACCAATTTTTTTTAACGGCGCAACCACATTCAAAATTTCGGAAGAACTTCCGCTGTTGGAAATAAGCAAAACAATATCATTTTTGCTTACCATACCCAAATCGCCGTGCATAGCCTCTGCAGCATTTATAAAGATGGAAGGTGTACCCGTTGAAGCCAACGAAGAAGATATTTTATGACCAATTATGCCGGTTTTCCCAACCCCCATGATAACAAGTTTCCCCTTGCCTTCATAAATCAACTCAACCACTTCGTTGATTTCCGGTCCTATTTTCTCAGCTAAGTTCTGAAGTTCAGAGATTTCCTGTTGAAATATTTCTTTGCTACGTTTAATAAAATCCATTTTTTTAGCACTAAGATACCTAGGTCATAAAGCTGCACTAAGTAATAATTTGAAATACTAGTCTGTTGATTTACAATATGGTTTTAGATTCGAAAACTTTAGTGTCCTAATTAAACTTAGTGACTTAGTGGTTTTTCAAAATCATTTCTACAAATTCACGCACACAACCTTCACCCCCTTTTTTCTTCATCTGGATAATTCCCGGAATATTTTTAATTGTATCAAGTGCATCGGCCGGACAAGCAGCCAAACCAACCGACGAAAGTAATTCAAAACAATTCACATCATCGCCAATGTATGCCACTTCGGCGAGCGTAATTCCTTCTTTATCACAAATTTCCTTCACTGAAGCCAATTTTCCGCCTTCACGTTTTCCCTGATAGAGATAATCAAGTTTCAGTTTAATGAAGCGGCGTTCAACCATATTGGTGTTTTCGGAAGTGATAATACCGGTTTTGATTCCCTTTTCGCGAATCAGTTGCAAACCCATACCGTCGTGCGTATTGAATTTTTTTAGTTCGTCGCCTGCTTCGGAATAATACATTCCGGCATCGGTTAACACACCATCTACATCGGTAAGAAAAAGCTTAATAATAGTTTGTAGTCGGCAGTCGGGAGTGGGCAGTTTAGTAATTACTGCTTGCTGTTTACTGCTTACTGCTAACTGTTTGGTTATATTATCAATGGCAATTGCCTGTTCCAGGATTTCGCGGATTTTGGATAAATGAATCTGATTTGGTCCGTCGCTAAAGGCATGTTCTGGATCGGGATGAACTTCGGCAAAAACGGCATCTACACCCACTGCCAATGCAGCTCGCATCAGATATGGAACCATTTCACGGTTACCACCTGTTGAAGTTCCTTGACCACCCGGTTTCTGTACAGCATGGGTGGCATCGAAAACCACCGGATAACCATAACTGCGCATTTCAACGAGTCCGGTCATATCGACAATCAGATTATTGTAGCCAAAACTAGAACCGCGTTCACAAAGCAAAATATTCTCGTTACCGGAGTCACGCAATTTGTCAATCACATTCTTCATATCCCAGGGCGCCATAAACTGTCCTTTTTTTACGTTGACAATTTTGCCCGTTTTTGCAGCAGCTATGAGTAAATCGGTTTGACGGGAAAGAAAAGCAGGAATTTGGAGCATATCAGCCACTTCTGCTACCGGAGCGCACTGCCATGTTTCATGAACATCGGTTACAATTGGTAAATCGAGTTCAGTTTTAACTCGTTGAAGGATTTCCAAACCACGCTTCATTCCTAGTCCGCGCGGTGCTTTTACAGAAGATCGGTTAGCTTTATCAAAAGAAGATTTGAAAATAAGGTTAATGTCTAAGTCCTGACAAATTTGTTTAAGTTCGGCGGCTACTTCCATAGTCATTTGTTCCGACTCAATGGCACAAGGACCTGCAATTAAGACAAACCGACTATTTCCTCCAATATCAAAACGGTTAAGAACATTTATTTTGTGGGTTTCAACCATAGTTCAATTTTCAATTTATTAATTTTCAATTTCCAATTATCGGGAATTAGCACATTAAAAAATTGGGAATTAATTTGTGTATACTCTTACCCAATCAACCTCAATATTACCGGTAGTTCCGCGCTGTTTATCTTTAATAAACGAGTTGAAAGCCAGATACATTTCTGTTTCAGGAATGTTGCTTGCGGTTCGATAAACTTCAAGATTATTTATCTGCCAGATAAGTTCTTTTTTGGTCCAAATAAGTGAGTAAATATAGTATTGACTTGTATTCAGACCTGCAATTTTTATTCCATCAAAAATATTTTTGTTGGCATTACCTATATTTATTTTCTTTCCATCAAAATGGAATATCTTGACATTGGGGAGTTTATCATCTGATCCAAGCCAAAATGCATGATTAATATTACCGCTACAACGGATTTTTGCTCTGATAATTCCGTATTTCTGACGGAACTTTTCAGCAGTTTGTAATACATCTGAAGTGTAATGGAATTCTTTCTGGATAAAACCTTTTTTTTCATGCCAAGCGCGAGTAGTAAGTTTTTCACGTTTAGTTTCAAGTTTCAGAATACCTTCTTCTACTGAAACATTTTTGCCGGAATTATTAGCCTGTTTTTCATTTGCAAACGAGTGATCTTCAATCAGATTGGCACTCTTATAATGAAATCCAAAGTTCCAGTGCGATTTATCAAGGGTATTCCATTCAAATTCGTCCTGAAAAGTCAATTTGAGTGTGCGGTATTTTTCAAAACGTTCCGGCTTTTCATTTTCATAAAAAACAATGTCGGAATTTTTGGCCAATTCGTAAAAACGTTCTTGTATTACAAATTCGGGAGTACTGTGCCAACGTTTTTCATTCGCCCAAAATTCATTTGATTTTTTGAATTCGGGCTTTGTAACTTTAGTTTTTAAATCTTCATACTCTTTGATTATGAAAGAATTATGAAAGCGGGTGTAGGTTTTAAAAGCTTTCGATTTTTCATAAGCTTTCATTTTTTTAAGCGATTCAGATGCTTTTACTTTCTTTTTATCGCCCAATAATTCGTATTCAGGGGTAGCTTTAAAATTTAAGTATTGCAGCAATTCATCAGATTCCAACACTTTATAATAAAGTAAAATATCGGGGGAGTGATGAAGTTTCTTATATTTATTGGATATACGGTATTCTTCGGTATCTTTATACTTTCGGTTTTGCAAAATCTTCTTATTTTCCTGAAATTCAGCAGCTTTTACAAGGTGGTAGAGCTTTTTGTATTCAGCAAGTTCTACTGATTTTTCAACTTCAGCATAACGATGCATGGCTTTTACCAAATCAGCTTCATTCTTTTCGAGCTTAGCTGTCGGAGTGATTGCTCCAAAGAGTGTTTTCCAAAAAAGATTCATTATAATTCAAAATTTATAATTCATAATTCATAATTGAAGCTCTTTCATGAATTTTTGAATTGAATAATTAATTCAAAACAGGATTCAATATCTTCAACAACAATCGGTTTGTAATTTTCGACAGGTATAAACATTTCGTTTCGCATAAGCTCAATCTGTCCCAAAAAATGATTATAAAAACCATTCTGATTAACCAGTATTAAAGGCATTTTGTGTTCTCCCACAATGGCTGAAGTTACTATATCAAGCATTTCGTCCAGGGTTCCGTAACTTCCGGGCAAAACCACAAAAATATCCGAAAGCTCTTTCATGGTTGCCTTTCGCTCACTCATGGTATCCACCGTAATGAGTTGAGTTGGCAACGAACTTTGCCGGTTCATGCGGATAACTGCTTGCGGAATTACGCCAATAATCTGTCCATTTTTACTGGCTGCACCTTGCGAAACCGAATCCATCAAACCGCCTGTTGCTCCTCCATATACAAGTGTATTTCCACTTTCGGCAATCATTTCACCCAGTCGAAATCCGACTTGTTTATAGTTGTCGGCAATGTGATTACTTGAGGAACAAAAAACGGCTATATTCATTTTTTAGTAGATAGTTGACAGTTGATAATTGACCATCCATTAACTGCCAACTATCAACTGTAAACTAATTTAAGCGTCAATCTTTGCGTACGTGGCATTAGCTTCAATAAATGCACGACGTGGAGCAACATCATCACCCATCAGCATAGAGAAAACGTGATCAGCCTCTGCTGCATTGTCAATATTTACCTGACGTAAGGTGCGGTTCTCTGGATTCATCGTGGTATCCCACAACTGAATTTCATTCATTTCTCCCAAACCTTTATAACGTTGTGTGTGAATTCCACCTTCCGCACCACCTCCATATTTTTCAATAAATGTCTGACGTTGTAACTCTGTCCAGCAATATTCTTCGTTTTTGCCTTTTTTACACAAATAAAGTGGCGGTGTGGCAATATACAAATAACCCTGCTCAATCAATTCCTTCATGTGACGGAAGAAAAAAGTCATTATCAAGGTGGCAATGTGGCTACCATCGACGTCGGCATCGGTCATGATGATAATTTTGTGGTAACGCAATTTTTTTATGTTCAATGCCTTGCTATCATCTTCTGTACCTATAGTAACGCCTAAAGCAGTATATATATTGCGTATTTCTTCACTTTCTAGTACTTTATGTTGCATGGCTTTTTCCACATTCAGAATTTTACCACGTAAAGGCAAAATGGCCTGAAACTGACGGCTACGACCTTGTTTGGCTGTACCACCGGCCGAATCACCTTCGACCAGGAATAATTCGCATTTTTCAGGATCTTTGTCAGCGCAGTCAGCCAGTTTTCCTGGCAATCCACCACCCGAAAGAGGAGATTTCCGTTGTACCATTTCGCGAGCTTTGCGTGCTGCATAACGAGCTGTAGCAGCTAAAATAACTTTTTCGACAATGATACGGGCAGCTTTCGGATTTTCTTCCAAATAGTTTCCAAGTGCTTCACCAACAGCCATATCAACCGAGCCCATCACTTCGTTATTACCCAATTTTGTTTTAGTTTGTCCTTCGAATTGTGGTTCCTGAACTTTAATGGAAATTACAGCGGTCAATCCTTCACGGAAGTCGTCGCCACTGATTTCGATTTTCAGTTTCTCCAGCATTTTGCTGTCCTCAGCATATTTTTTCAAGGTACGGGTCAATCCACGACGGAAACCTGCCAGGTGAGTTCCACCTTCAATGGTGTTGATATTGTTTACGTAAGAGTGAACGTTTTCATTGTATGAAGTATTGTAAGTCATCGCAATTTCTACCGGTGTACCATTTTTCTCAGTATTAATATGTATCACACTGTCGATCAATTTTTCACGGGCTTCGTCGATATATTCAACAAATTCTTTCAAACCTTCGGTTGAATGAAAGACTTCTGAACGAAATGTTCCATCTTCTTCCAAATGACGTTTATCGGTTAAGGTAAGCGTAATTCCGGCATTCAAAAATGCCAGTTCACGCAAGCGGTTTGCCAAAATGTCCCATTTATAAACCGATTCAATAAAAATGCTATTGTCGGGAAGGAAGGTTGTAAGAGTTCCGTTAGTAGTGGAAGTCCCGATTTCTTGTACCGGAAATTTAGGGAAACCACATTGATATTCCTGCATGTACAATTTCCCGTTGCGTGAAACTTCAACGCGCAAATCAGTAGAAAGGGCATTCACACACGAAACCCCCACACCATGCAAACCACCGGAAACTTTATAGCTGCCGTGGTCGAATTTACCACCGGCATGAAGTACAGTCATAACCACTTCCAGAGCAGATTTTCCTTCTTTTTCGTGCATATCAACCGGAATACCACGACCATTATCGATAACGGTAATGGAATTGTTTTCGTTGATAAATACCTGAATAGTATCACAATGTCCGGCCAATGCTTCGTCGATAGAATTGTCGACAACCTCGTAAACTAAGTGATGTAAGCCTTTTACGCCAATGTCACCAATATACATCGCAGGGCGTTTGCGCACTGCTTCCAAACCTTCCAGCACCTGAATGCTACTTGCACCATAATTGGCACTTGCAACGTCTCTTGCTTTTTCTTCTTCGCTCATTTTTATTATATGTTATTTAATTTCAGTTGTTTGAAGATAGTTTTTCATTTATTTTCAATTTAAGCTGTTCTATCCAAAAAAACAGACAAATATACAATAAAAATTTGGATTTAGAACCATATCATTCTAAGAAAATCAACTTGTATTTTAACAAATAAATCAAAATACTATTTTTAGAATTTAAATATTGTTGTTGATTATAATTTATTATTGGTATATTTGTCATAAATATTTTTTTCTCTCATTAAAAATATAGAATTTTATGAATAATAATGCCTTATCTGAGAAAGAATTAGCTAACAGATTATTTGCACTCCAGGCTGAAAATGATGCATTAAAGCTTGAAAACGAAAGCTTGGCTTCAATAATCAATTCCGACCAAAGTTCTAAAAACAATTTGTCTGAAAATAATGAGAGTGATTTGAAATTTAAAAACATGGTTTGGGACATGCAAGTGGGTGTTATGATTCAAAATATTCATTCAGAAATACTCCTGAGCAATCCTAAATCGCTTGAATTATTGGGCATTAGTGAAGAACAATTGTTAGGAAAAACCTCATTCGATCCCGACTGGAATGTTATTCACGAAGATGGTTCAGCATTCCCGGGAGATACTCATCCAGTACCCCAAGCCATTGCCACTCATCAATCCGTTCATAATGTTGTGATGGGAGTTTATCGACCCTCAAAAGCTGACCGCGTATGGTTAAATGTAGATGCTGAACTACAATTGAATAACGATGGTAGTATTAAGCAGGTGATTTGCACTTTTATTGATATCAGTGAACTTAAACATGCAGAAAATGAATTGATTAAATCTCAGGAAATGCTTAAAAAATTTGCTTTCTACCTGCAAAACAAACAAGAAGAAGAAAAAGTACTTTTAGCTACGCAGCTTGATAATGAACTTGGGCAAATATTAATTGCTTTAAAAATGGATATTGGGCTGTTAATGAAAACCATTTCGAAAGAAAATACCTATGTTGACTCTATTAGTTTGTTTAAGATGTTAGATAATGTAAAGAATACCATTGGCAATTCTATCAAAACTACTTTAAAACTTATGACTGATCTCCGGTTCGAAGTGCTTTATCTCATGGGTTTTGTAGAAGCGGTACGGTTTTACAGTACTGAATTTGAAACGAAACATAGGATTAAATGCAATTTTGAAAGCGAAATTCAAAAACTTGAAATAGCTGAATATCAGGCAACTTCTTTATTTCGAATACTTCAGATAGCTATGTCAAATGTAGCGGAACATTCAAAAGCGACAGAAGTAAACATATATTTATGCAAAACTGATAAAAAAATTTCATTAAAAATTGTAGATAACGGAATTGGTTTTGATGAAAAAAAGTCCTTTAATCCTAATTCAAATGGACTAATTTTTATGAAAGAAAGGACTTTATTATTGAATGGTACTGTTCAAATTTCGAGTAAAATTGATGAAGGTGTGGTTATAAATATAGAAATTCCAATAGTGTCATAGATCAATCCATTTGTCAATATTACGTTCTATATAACTTAGCTTCCTACTCCATTTTAAAAAAATGTGTCACGCTTCAAAACATCATTTAATCAGAATAAATGTTGTATTTTTGCAGCCTGAAATAATATCTTTTCGTACTGATAGGCCGTGACCTGTCATTAACTAAATTTCATGGCAAAAAACAAAAAACCACATCCCATTCTCTCCAACATTACTATTACCGATATTGCCGCCGAAGGAAAGGCCATTGCCAAATTCAATGATATGGTGGTTTTTGTTCCCTATGTAGTGCCAGGCGATGTAGTTGATTTACAGGTAACACGGAAGAAAAGCAGCTTTATGGAAGCGCGCCCTATTCACTTTCACAGTTTTTCTGAAAATCGGACAGAAGCTGTTTGCGAACATTATGGAATTTGCGGTGGATGCAAGTGGCAGATTCTACCCTATACCGAACAAATTCGTTATAAACAAAAACAAGTTGTTGATAATCTGACCCGCATCGGCAAAATAGAATTACCGGAAGTTTCACCCATTGTAGGGTCATCACGCACCGAGTTTTACCGCAATAAACTGGAATTTACGTTTTCAAACAAACGCTGGCGTACCAACGAAGAAATTGCCGAAGGAAAGGTTTTTGAAACCATGAATGCCGTTGGGTTTCACATTCCGGGGCAATTCGATAAAGTACTGGACATCAACAAATGCTGGCTGCAAACGGAAGATTCGAACGAAATCCGGAACGAAGTACGCCGATACGCATTGGAGAAAGGACTCAGCTTCTTCGACCTTCGGAGTCAAGAAGGTTTTCTGCGCACACTGATGATTCGTACCACTTCAACGGGCGAGTTGATGGTGATTGTGATATTATTTCAGGAGGATAATGAAGCTCAGGAAGCACTATTGCAACACATTGCCGACCGGTTTCCACAAATCACTTCCCTTTTGTACATTATCAATTCCAAAGCCAACGACACCATTACCGATCAGGAAGTGTTGGTTTTCAAAGGCAATGAATGTATTTATGAAGAAATGGAAGGATTGAAATTTAAAATCGGACCTAAATCCTTTTATCAAACCAACTCGGAACAAGCCTACGAACTGTATAAAATCACCCGTAACTTTGCCGGACTTAGCGGTAATGAATTAGTGTACGATTTATACACCGGAACCGGAACTATTGCTAACTTTGTAGCGCATCAGGCACGACAGGTTATCGGCATTGAATACGTACCCGAAGCCATAGGAGATGCGGTGATTAACTCGGCATTAAACAATATTGAAAATACCTTGTTTTATGCGGGTGATATGAAAGATATTCTGAATGCCGCCTTTGTTGAAAAACACGGCAAACCGGATGTCATTATCACCGATCCACCACGTGCCGGTATGCATGAAGATGTGATTAAGGCTATTCTTTTTGCCCAGCCGAAACGAATTGTATACGTAAGTTGTAATCCGGCCACTCAGGCACGCGATTTGTCGTTATTGGATACTAACTATAAAGTTAAGGCTGTTCAACCGGTTGACATGTTTCCACACACACACCATGTTGAGAATGTGGTTTTGCTTGAGTTAAAACAATGATTAATTGATAATTGATAATTTAATATTTATGCAACAACAAATTTTTCAAACAAACTCTCCCACACGCTGGAAAAGTTTTATTTGGGTAGTTCGTATTGTCATTGTTTTTTTAATTGTAATTTTTGCATCGGTAGGCATTTCTCTTTTCAATAAAAGAGACTATGATTTAAAGGTGCTGACCTACAATGCAAAAAAATTGCCTGACCTGAATATTGATAAATCAAAAACCTACGTTTCAAAATCAGATCAGTTGGCTTTTGCCAAACAGCTTGAATTGTACCGAAAAAAAATTAAAAAATATCAGAAACACGTTAAACATACCACTTCGCCCGAGATAAGCAAATTCCTTCCGGTACGGGCTGGATTCTACGTTAATTGGAACATCAATTCGGGTATTTCGCTGCATAAAAATATCAGCAAATTAAACATGGTGCTGCCTGAGTGGTTATTTATTAAAGATTCGAAAGGAAATATTGACTCCCGGATTGAAAATGAAACACTTGAGTATATGGAGAGCAACAAAGTAGCTGTTGTTCCAATGCTCAGTAACTTCTGGAATAAAAAGTTTAACGGTGACAGTACAATTGTTGTGCTGAAAAATCCAAGATTACGAAAAATACTTATTTCGCGTATCAAAAACCTCCTTGAGAAAAATGATTTTCAGGGAATTAATATTGACATCGAAAAACTCCCGGA
>SESF01027818.1_pt1 | contig 19841 bp, 8 predicted proteins | sample 3171521 | NCBI WGS metagenome assembly SESF01 (sample SAMN10866945, study PRJNA518727) | freshwater metagenome | biome: subpolar coniferous forest; feature: holomictic lake; material: water; isolation source: holomictic Lake 227, 6 m and 8 m depth | place: Canada: near Kenora, Ontario | collected...
TGCCCCCTCGCCGCTGCCGGGCGACGAGGGGGTGGTAGATCATAGCGTGCTTGATACCGATATTTCTACCGCAGTCGTCGGTCATGTTCAAGTGCCCGCCACGGGTCCGACCGAGCCGACGTTTACCGTTACTGTTGGGGGTAGCCACCTCGATACCGAATGGTCGAATATTCTCGCACATCCCTGGGACAAATTGCAGGACATGTTCACCCGGCATGAGCCAGGGCTGAAAGAAGGCACCTGCATCGTGCCGGCGCGTTTCCGGGGGACTGCGCGGAGGCAGTCGGATGCTGAGCAGATCGACATCGTCATGCTCGACAGTGACTGCGGCCATGCGCTTCCTGAGATTGAGGCGGCGATCAGGGCGCAGGGCTGGGCAGCCATCTGCCATTCCACTCACTCGCACATGATCAGGCACACCAAGTTGAGCACGGTAGCCTTGGAGAAGTTCAGGATCAGCCACCCGATCGGTGCCGAGTATCAGTACCTCATTGAGGAGAAGGGTTATCTGCCCGCCGTCGCTGATGGTGCCCATGTCGTAGAGGACGACGGTAAGCACGTTACCTTCGAGCACGCCCCTTGCCCGAAATTCAGGATTATCCTGCGTCTGGCGACTCCCTGGCGTGCTGCCGACTACCCTGACCAGGGCACCGCCAATGAAGCTTGGAAGTCAGGCATCAATGCCCTGGCTGCATCTCTCGGCCTCCACCATGACCAAAGCTGCACCGACACCAGCCGGCTTTTCTTCATGCCGCGTTACCCCGAGGGAGGCCCCACGCCCGAAACGCTGGTCATAGAGGGCGCAGATTGCGATCTGTGGGCGCTACTGGAGGCAGCCGAAGCCGGCAGCTCATCCGGCGCTGGCCCGTCCTCTGCCCCGAAGGCCAAGCCGGGTGGAACTGAGCACGTTACGTTCACCGACCCGGAGTCCGGGAAAGTCCGCGATCTCACCAAGTGGGCTGCCAAGTATGGCGGGCAGTTCTAGATCGTTAAGGCGTTGAAGGCCCGTAGCCCCGGCCAGTTCACCGGGTTGGTCCGGGAGGGCACTAAACATCACATACGGTGCAGCAACGAGGCTGCCCACACCATCCCTGGTCCCGATGGCGCGACCTATATCGTGAACGCGAGCGAGGCCGGTAACAAGGGCTTCGTTTATAACTGCCAGCACGGGCACTGCAAGGGTCTTGATCGGTTGGTCTTCTTGCGGAAGCTCCTCGAAGCTGGCGCGCTGGTAATAGGGGACTTGACCGACAAGGCATTTCTGGCGCCGCCGATGAGTGCCTCGGATGCCGAGGTTGACCCGCCGCCCAAGATCACCGCAACGCCGTTCGCATGGCGCGACCCCGCCACCATACCGATCCGCGAATGGCTGTATGGGTATCATCTGATCCGCAAGTTCGTTGGCCTCACCATCGCGCCCGGCGCCACTGGAAAGTCGTCATTGCTGATCGCTGATGCGTTGGCTATGACGTCCGGTCGCCCCATCCTGGGCACTACAACCTACGGCAAACCGCTCCAGGTTTGGATTTGGAACTTGGAGGACCCATCCGATGAACTCGAACGGCGCGTGGCGGCTACCATGCAGTATTATGGTATCACCCCTGCCGACATCGGCGACCGCCTGTTCATGGACAGCGGTCGAGATCAATCCCTCTGCATCGCCCGGCAGGATCGGAACTGCTCCACAATAATGGAGCCGATCATCGACGCCCTGGTGGCCGAACTGTTAGCGCGGCAGATCGATGTGCTGATCATTGACCCCTTCGTCAGCAGCCACACAGTCAGCGAAAACGACAACGGAGCGATGGATGCCGTAGTGAAGGCATGGGGGCGTGTTGCGGAGCGCGCTAACTGTGCCATTGAGTTGGTTCATCACCTTCGGAAGCTCAACGGCGCAGAGGCCACAGCCGAGAGCAGCCGTGGCGCTATCGCTCTGGTTGCCGCTGCCCGTTCTGTCCGGGTGCTCAATGCGATGACCAAGGATGAGGCCGAGAAAGCCAACCTTGAGAGCCGGCGGGGTTACTTTCGCGTTGGTGACGACAAAAATAACCTCGCACCCCAGGATGACGCGACAACATGGTTTCAGATCGTGTCCGTCCTTCTGGCCAATGGCGACAACATCGGGGTGGTCGCCCCCTGGCGGTGGCCGAGCCCATTTGCCGGCGTCACGGTCGCAGACCTCTTGGCCGTCCAGAGGGCTGTTCACGGCAAGTCCTGCCGCGCTGATGTCCAGTCACCCGATTGGGTCGGGCATACCGTGGCAGATGTGATCGGGTTGGACACCGCCGACAAGACCGACCAGACCAAGATCAAATCTCTGCTGAAAACATGGATCAAGAACGGCGCCCTGGTGGTCGTAGAGCGCCCCGACAGCAAGCGCATACAGCGAAAGTTCATCGAGGTTGGTAATTGGGCAACAACAGGCTGCCACACCTTTGAAGGTGAGGTGGGGCAACGTGAGGCAAGTGGGGCAACAGGCGCTTGCCACACCGCACCACCTGCCCCACCCCCTTATAGGGGTGGGCAGGGTGGTGGTGGGGCGCCCGGCGATTTTGAGGTGAAGGAAGGGGATGCCCCGTGGGATGGTCCGGAGCCCGCCAATGACTTTCAGTTTGAGTCGCTCGACCTCACCGACGTCGCGATTGGGGGTGCGTGATGAGCATCTGCCTTCGCCCATACCAGGATGCCGCCATCGTAAGCCTGCGTGCTGCGATGAGCCAACATCGTCGGGTCCTGCTTACCCTGCCGACCGGAGCCGGTAAGACAGCCATCGCAGCTACGATAGCGTCGCTGGCTCTGGCCCAGGGCAAGCCAGTGATGTTCCTCGTGCACCGGGACGAGCTGATCTGGCAGACCAGCCGAGCATTCGACAGCGCTGGTGTCGCGCATGGTATCATCGCTGCCGGGGTGCCGACATGCCCTGCCGAATTGGTCCAGATCGCCAGCGTCCTGACCCTCGCTCAGCGATTGGGCAGCGTAAGGAAGCCGGCGCTGATCTTCATCGACGAAGCCCACCACGCGGTTGCAGGGACCTGGAGGCGCATCATAGAGGTATGGCCCACAGCCTGGATCGTCGGCCTGACCGCGACGCCCGAGCGGCTTGATGGTCAGGGCTTGACCGATGTGTTCGACCATATGATCGTCGGCCCCAGCACCGCTGACCTCATTCAAGGGGGCTTCCTCTCGGGCTATAGGGCCTTCGCCCCGTCCGTTCCCGATCTCTCGGGGGTCTCCAGCGCTCGCGGGGATTTCGATGCTGCCACTCTGGCCGGGGTCATGGACCGGCCGGCGATCACGGGTGACATCATCGAGCATTACAAGAGGCTGGCAGCAGGCAAGCGGGCCATTATCTTTGCGGCGTCAATCAGCCACTCGCGCAACCTCGCCGCCGAGTTCAATGCTGCGGGCATTCCAAGTGCCCACGTGGATGGTCGCACACCGGCCCACCTGCGCCGGCAACTCGTTACTGACTTTGCAGAGGGTAGGCTGATGGTGCTGACCAATGTCAACCTCTTCGGGGAGGGCTTCGACGTGCCCGGCGTCGAGGCCGTCATTCTCGCCCGGCCCACGCAGTCTCTTGCGCTTCACCTCCAGCAGATAGGGCGGGCGCTCCGCAACAGCCCTGGCAAGGTAAACGCCATCATCCTTGATCACGCAGGTAACATTGAGCGCCATGGGCTCCCAGATGACCCTCGTCAGTGGTCACTGGACTCGAAGTCCAGGCACCATGTCGATGAGCGCCCGCTCATGCGCTGCTGCCCCGGCTGCAAGGCCTGTCACCAACCGGCCCCCATATGCCCTGAGTGCGGCCACCGTTATGTCTCAGCGACAAGAGAGCCACTTATCGTGTCTGGCGATCTGCAAGAGATCAATAGCCCGGTCCAGCACACCGAAAGGTTCGACTTCTTACAACTTGACCTGAGGAGTGTCAGGTCGCCGAAGCCCGTGGGCCGGATGGATAGCGCCGAACTTGAAGCTTTAGGCCGCTCCCGTGGGTATTCCAATCCAGGGGCCTGGGCTCGCAAGAGACTTGAAGGCAGGCTAAAGAAAGCGAACCTCCTGCCGCCGAGCACAAACCCACCACAGGCTCGGCCATGACCCCTGGGAGACTCGCTGGTGAGTCTTGGTGTCTGCCAGCAACCCACCCAGCCAGTGAGGCCCGGAGGCTGCTCCTTGCGAGTCCTGCGACCCCCTGGGGCACTCCTCCTCCTGTGGGAGCCTCAGCCTTCAATCATCGAGGTGCTGCCAGCCTGCATGGCCAGCCGGGTGAGGTCAGCCAGAGTCATCATCTCCGGGCGGGTCTCATGGTTGGTCATGGTCATCTCCATGCGCTTCGGCGGCACCCAGCCCAGCCGGTCGAGCACATCCTGGGCAGCCGAGAGGCGCACCCGTGCCGGCGACTTCGGGTCGAGCAGGATGTCCCTGACGGTGTCCACAGCCACCGGCCCGAGGTCACGCAGGCGGCAATCAACCTCGTCGCGTACTAATGCGAGAACATCTGGGTTCCTCAGCCACTTGTACGCCTGCTGGTGGGCGCTGTCCTCAGGCACCCCGGCCCGTCGAGCCGCCTCCGTCCCATTGGACGTGATGGCATACTCCCGAGCAAAGACCCGACGCTTCTCCTGATCGATGGCTGCCATTGACGCTCTCCAGGCAAATATACATTCAATAACAATATGTTATCATATGCCCTGCGCCTCATCAAGCGGCATGCCAGTGTGAACGTCACCATAGAGTGCTGCCCAGAGGCCCTCGGACCCAGGGGCTCCGCCTCCGATCGCTGCTCCGTTTGTATTACCCCGACAACGTGGCCGTTGTGATCGGAGCGGTGTCCCAGGTAAAATGCGACGGACCATCTGATGGAGGCGGCATGCTGAGGATCACGGTGACTCGGGAGTCCGATGAAGACGTGGTGCCGATCGGCGAGGTCGTGATCGGTAAGTTTGCCGGCACTGAAAAGCGCGGGGGGTACGCGGCTCGCGTTTTTGAGCCGCCGTCTCGTTACTCCAATGGCACCGACGCTTGCTTCACCGTCAGAGGGCACGAACGCTACCAGCCGGCCATGGCGCTGGTTGCCTCGGTCCTGGCTGCTTGGCGGGAGGGGCGGATCGATGAGGTTGGGGACGGGATTCGCCTCGCGCTCAATGCGGCCTCCAGGACAGTATCAGCCAGCCAAGAGCCTGTGGGTGCATCGCCATCTCCGTCTTCCGATGCAGAGCTTGCTGCCCACGCTCTCCTCGCTCATGCCGATGACCCGGCGATGGTGGCGCTGACGGCCGCCGTGTTGGCGGTGGGGGACAAGTTGGGGCATGGTTCGTGATCACTGAGGGCGATCTGATGGGAGGCCGAACTGGACAAGTCCCTGCACCCGGCCGGAACCGCTGCGATCGCTGACGCTTCTGACCGATCGACCGTCCTCGAAACGGCCAAGCTCGGGGTGAGCGCGCACCGGGCCGGCCGTCTCGATGAGGCTCTGGAGCTTTATCGGCGGGCACTGGACCTGGACCCGACCCTCGCTGTCGTCCATGCCAATGTCGGGGCCATCCATCTCACCCGCAATCGGCCGCAACTGGCCGAGGAGGCGCTCGCGGCTGGGCTTGCGCGGGCTCCCGGCAATGCGCTGATTCTCAACAATCTCGGTCTGGCCCTGATGCATCTTGGCCGATTAGAGGCGGCGGCCAACTGTTTTGAGACCTTGTTGGTGGCGCAGCCTGGGAACGCCCAGGCTATGCAGAACCTTGGGCTGGTGCGTCTGCGTCAGGGCAAGGTTCTGGAGGCGCTGCAGGAGTTCGAGGATGCGGCGGCCATCGACCCGCGGCAGGTCGAGGCCTGGATCAATCTGGGAAACACCCTGCGCAGGATTGGCCGGCTGACCCGAGCGCACTCCGCTTATCGGCAGGCACTTGACGTCGACCAAACGCGGGTTGACACTTGGGCCGATCTCGGCAATGTGCTCGCCCTGTCTGGCCAGCACGAGGCGGCGGGGCAGGCGCTACTGGCACCAGTTGACTGGACCCGGGCCACCGCTGGGGCGGTCTCCGAGCGCCTCTTCAGCCTCAATTATCTGCCCGATCTGCCACCCGAGGAGACGGCCCGGCTGCACCGGAGTTTTGCCGCCTTCTGGCCGGCGCAGCCCAGGCCAGCGCTGCCTGTTCTTGGCAGCCGGCCTTTGCGGATCGGCTATGTCTCGGGCGATTTTCGCTTCCATCCGGTTGGGCGCTTTTTTCTGCCCCTGCTCGCCGCCCATGATCGGAGCCGGGTCCGGGCCATCTGCTATTCGGCAGTTGAGCGGCCCGATGCGGTGACCGAGATCATTCGGGGCCGGGCAGATGGCTGGTGCGCCGCCGTCGGTCTTGACGACGACGCCTTAGCCGAGCGCATCCGGGCCGACGGAATCGATGTGCTGGTCGATCTCTCCGGTCACACCGCCGACAACCGGCTCGGGGCGTTCGCCCGGCGCCCGGCGCCGGTTCAGGTCAGCTGGCTCGGCTATCCCAACACCACCGGCTTGCCGGCTATCGACTACCGGGTGACCGACGACGATGCCGATCCTCTCGGTGCTGCTGACGCCCGCCATACCGAGCGGCTGGTCAGACTGCCCGGTGGCTTTCTATGCTATGTGCCTCCCGGGGATGCTCCGGCAGTCGGGCCCACGCCGGCACTGGCCGCCGGCTTTGTCACCTTTGGCTCGTTCAACAATTTCGCCAAAATGAACCAGCGGGTGCTGACGCTGTGGGCGCGGATCGTCACCGCCGTGCCCGGGGCGCGGCTGGTCTTGAAGTCCGAGGCCTTTGGCGACGCCCCGACCCTGCGTCGCGCGAAGGCCTTTCTCGCCGCCGCCGGCCTGGCCCGGGACGCGCTGACCATCAAGCCCTTCGAAACCGACTACAAGGACCATCTCGAAGCCTACAGGCAGATTGATATCGCCCTCGATACCTTTCCCTATAACGGCACCACCACCACCTGCGAGGCTCTGGCAATGGGCGTTCCGGTGGTGACGCTGGCCGGCCACTGCCACGCCGGCCGGGTGGGGGTCAGCTTGCTGCGCCGGGTCGGGCTTGAGCGCCTGATCGCCAACAGCGAGGCGATGTATCATGACATCGCGCTTGGCCTCACCCGGGACGTCCAGGCTCTCGACGCCTTCCGCTCTGGGAGCCGCCAGCGGTTAATCCAGTCGCCCCTCGGCAATCCCGCCCGGCTGGCGCGGGAGATGGAGGAAGCATTCTTGGTCATGGTCGATGGCACAATGCCTCGCTACCAATCTAACCATGGCGAACTGGCTGATCTCAAACGATGTTGAACCCAAGGCTATTCCAGTGGGTTGCCTGAGTGTTAGAGAGTCCAATCGTTCCAGCCACGACACCATTATGGTACCAAGCAGTACTAATCGCCTGGACTTGGGTTCCGTTCAGTCCGAGACCGGTCAGCGCGTCGATCTGGGTCTCGGTCAGGGTGTCAATCTTCGTATAGGTCAGACCGGCAATTTCAGTGCCAGTAAGGCCGTGAAGCTGGGTTACCGACAAGCCACCGATTTCCGCCGCGGTCAGCGCCGCGAACGCCGTGATGGTCAGGCCGCCGATGTTGGTCAGGCTGAACCCGCCGACCTGAGTCACGGTCAGCGCGACGATTTCGGTTGAAGTCAAACCGCCCAGTTGGGTCAGCGTCAGCGCGGCGATCTGACCTGAAGAGAATCCGTAAACCGCCGTAGTGGTCAGCGCGCCGATCGCGGTGACGGTTAAGCCGAGTTCTTGTGTGGCTGTAAGTACTCTGAGCTGAGACGCAGTTAAGCCAGCGGCAGAGCTATAGCTTCCCGTCGCTCCGAGCGCATTGATCTGGGTAGAGGTAAGTAAGGCTACCTGTGCCGTGCTTAGTTCGCGGACCTGGGTCGAGAGCAGGCCATGTATCTGCTCGGTTGACAGCACCTTGATGTCGGCGGCGCTCAGACCAGAAATCCCGTCAGCTGAAAGCGCTCCGATGAGAGACGAGGTCAGACCGGGCAACGCAGTCGTCTGCAGGGCTGAAATCAAACCGGCCGATAGCCCCGCTACCTGGGTCGTCGTCAAGGTGGCAAGCTGGGCCGAGGTCAAGCCCGCCGCAGAGCTCTGCCCGGTGTTCAGCAGAATGGAGGCCGTGTTATCCTGGGAGTTCGTTGCAGCCAGATCGGTTCGTCCGTCTCCGTTAAAGTCTCCGGCGGCTATCAAACTCGGATTCGAGCCGACCGCACAGGTCGTTCCGGTACGGAAAGTTCCGTCCCCATTTCCGGAAAGGATGGAGACGGTGTTCGCCGCCCAATTCACGACGGCGATGTCGGAGATGCCGTCGCCATTGAAATCCCGGACGGTCAGGCTGAAGGGATTTGCCGCGGTGGCATAGGTCACCTGGGTCTGGAATGTTCCATTACCATTGCCGATGTACACCGAAATACCATTGCTGCTGCTGCCATTGTTCACCTCGATAAGATCGAGGTGCCCATCGCCATTAAGGTCAGCGGTGGTTATGAAGCAAGGCGACGGTCCTGCAGAATAGGATACGCCGGTTTGGAAAGTTCCGTCACCATTTCCAAGCATGACGGATATATTACTGCTACCATTATTTGCTACCGCGAGGTCACTGAACCCGTCGCCATTAAAGTCTCCGGCAGTCATTGAAAAAGGCGCTGTTCCAGACGCATAAGTATGCTGGGCCTGAAAAGTTCCATCTCCATTGCCAAGCAAAATAGAAACGCTATTGGCACCAGAACCTTGGTCTGCGACGCCAAGATCGGTGTGCCCATCTCCATTAAAATCACCGGTTACAACGAAAACCGGGCCGGAGTCTGTGGCATATGCTGTACAACCCTGGAATGACCCTTCACCATCACCAATGAATACCTGGACTATGTTACTATCCCGGTTCGGCACCACCATATCTGGCCGTCCGTCTCCGTTGAAGTCGGCAATAGCACCCGGATGAGGCGCGGATCCGGTTGCCAGGTGCAGCTTTGTCTGGAAGGATCCGTCTCCGTTACCCTGTAAAAGGGAGAAGCTATTGTCAAATTCGTTTATCACAACGAGATCGCTTACACCGTCGCCATTGAAGTCACCGACCATGACTCCTCTTGGGCCCGAGCTGGTCCCGGCGGTCTGCTGGGCAGCGAAAGACAGGTTTGATACCGCAAGGGCGTTAAACTGCTCAGGGTGGAGCCCTCTGAGTTGGCTTGAGCTCAGGCTCCCTAGGTCGGTGGACGTCAGCCCCTCGATGGCGTTCCTCGTCAGCGCCCCCATTTGGCCTGACGTCAACCCCGCGAGCTGCGTCACGGTAAGGGCCCCGACCTCTGTTGAAGTCAATCCCTGAACCTGTGTAAGGGTGAAGGCCGTGAGGTGGTTTGAGGTAAGGCCGCCAATCTGGGTGGTGGTTAACGCCGCGATGTCCTTCGATGAGAAACCCCCGATCTGTGTCGTGGTAAGAATGGAGATATATGTTGATGTTAGGACAGAAATTTGGTTTGTCGAAAAAGCATGGATATGAGTAGAGGTCAGAGATGTGATTTGTGACGTTGTTAAACTGGCCAACTCGGCATTAGTAAGGCCGCCTACTTGGGTCGTTGTCAGTGACGTAATTTGGGCCACGGTCAGGCCACGCACCTGGGTCGACGACATGATCCCGATCAGAGGCGCGGTCAGGAACCTGATTTGTGTCGTGCTGAGGGCGCCGATCTGCGCCGCGGTCAGCGCACTGACTAGCGGCGATAAACTCTTATTGATGAGCACGGAGATGCTGTCATTGTCAGCGTTGGAGGCCAGAATGTCGGGGATGCCATCCCCGTTGACATCGCCAATTGCCAAGTAATTGGTAGAGCCAGCCGCAAAGGTTGTCTGGGCTTGGAACGTGCCGTTGCCATTCCCGATAAGAACTGAAACGTTATTCGATCCAGCATTTGCCGTAACAATATCGATGATTCCATCTCCATTAATATCAAATAATACAGCTTGATTTGTATTTGTTCCGACTGCGTATGAAGTCCGGGCCTGAAATGTCCCGTTTCCATTTCCCAGCATCACAGAAACAGTGCTATTGCCATAGCGATATTCCGAAACGACTAAATCGAGCTTTCCATCGCCATTGATATCACCCATGAAGACCGATGTCGGGCTCACATCGACAGCGTATGTTACCTGGTTTTGGAACGTACCATTGCCGTTGCCGAGAAGGACCGAGACGGTAAAATCAGTAGCATTTGCCGTGACGATATCGGCCTTGCCATCGCCGTTGACGTCACCAATGGCAACGCTACGGGCATATGAGCCGGCGGCATAGGTGGTTGGCGTTTGGAAAGTGCCGTTGCCATTCCCCAGCAAAATCGAGACATTCCTTGACCCAACACTCGTGACCGCAAGGTCTTTTCGGCCGTCTCCATTGAAATCGCCGATAGCAACATCAATCGGCCCCGCATCTACCGTGTAGGTGGTTGCAGTCTGGAAACTGCCGTTGCCATTCCCCAGAAAAATAGAAACGGTGTTTGCTGAATCCCAAGTCGTATAGCTAGTCTGGAATCGGTTATTTACGACGATGAAGTCAAGATTGCCATCTCCATTAACATCGTAAATAATAGGGTTGCCGCAGGGGCCAGATGAAGCATATGTGGATGGTGTCTGAAAACTCCCGTTTCCGTTGCCAAGAATCACAGAAATAGTGTTGCTATCTAGGTTTGAAGATATGACATCAGCTTTCCCATCTCCATTAAGATCACCGATCGCTAAGCCGAATGGGAATTGCCCCCCCGCGGCATAAGTTGTTTGCTCTAAGAAAATCAATGGTCCGGAGATCATGAAGTTTAACTGTGTTGATGTCAATCCTGACAGCTGTGTTTCGCTCAGCGCTCTAATATCGGTCGTAGATAAACCGTAAAGTTGAGTGGTGGTCAAAGCGGCAATTTCTGCGCTGGTAAGGCCACCTACCTGGGTCGTGGTCAGAGACGCGATTTGGGCCACGGTTAGCGCGCCGAACTGGGGCGCGCTGAGTGCCCCGAGCTTGGTAGCGGTGAGCAGAGCCAACTGGGTTGAGGTGAGGGCTTGAAGTTGGCTGGTCGTCAATCCGGCGAGTTGCTCGATCGCCAGCGCCCCAAACGCGGTCGAACTCAACCCCTGGAACTGGCTAGTGGTCAAGGCGCCTACTTGGGCTGAGGTCAACCCAGCAAGCCCAGTTAAGCTCAAAGCGTTTAGCCGCCCAACAGGCAGGCCTGCCAACGCGAAGGTTGTCAACCCTGCGACTTCGGTAGCGGTCAGGGCATTGATGGCTGACGTGCTAAACCAGCCAATTTGGGTTGCGGTGAGCGTCGATATGGCTGTTGTTGTCAGCCCGACAATGTTTGTCGCGAGGAATCCTGCAATAGCTTCACTGCCAAATGCTTGAAACTCCGGCGTGGTAAGGCCGCCGACCGAAACGCTCGACAGCGCTGCTATTTGAGTGGATGTCAAGCCAACGGCACCCGCCGCAGAGAATGCAGCCACCTGAGTGGCGGTCATACTGCCGACCAGGCCGGTGGCGAGCGCTTGCACCTGCGAAGACGTTAGCGCATAAAGAGCCGAAGTTGTCAGGCCTCCAACTTGGGAGGATGTCAAACCGCCAATAGCTATCGGTGTAAGGGCGGCTAACTGTGTCGCCGAAAGCAAATATCCGCTACTTCCTTGAGGTCCTGTTATTTGAATAGAGTCAACAAGTAAGTTGCCGTTGTTAGCAGCACCGAACCCATAAAGACCGATTCCTGTGATCCCGTTGGCATCGCCACTGGCAACAATGGTGGACAAAGAATCCAGCAGCGTGCCGCCATAGGATACCGAAGCGCTTAGGGAACCGCTGGTGCGATTGAACGTCAAGGACACATCAAGCCAGCGGTTGCTGTAGTCATAGGAGGTAAGTGCACCGTCGAAAGATTGATAACCACCGCTGAAGGCGCTTGTTTGCAAACAAAGGCGCTCATTTCCACCGCTTGGCTGAAAGCTAATGGTGTAATAATAGTTAGATGTAAAAACAGTTAGTGGAGCAAGGTAAGTAAAGCTGCTAGAGACGATAAATTTCATTTTTGCAGATATCGAAACTAACTCTGCGGAATAGACATGAATATTAGCTTGAGATGAGTAAACCTGACCATTATTGCTCCGTGGATCCTGAATATCAAGAAACCCATCATGAACAGTGTAGTTTCCTTCCCCCATCCACGTGTTGTAGGTGCTGGAATAATCGTAAATGCTCCTATTGTTAACGGGCCCGGAAAAATCACAGGACAAGCCCAGCGCTTGCTGGGTAAGACCAAGAGCCCCCACCTGCGCAGCTGTAAATGCACTGAGTACTGTCGAAGTCAGGGCAGCCAACTGCGTCCCGTTCAGTGCACTTATTACTGAAGTGCTCAGAGCTGTCACCTGATCCGAGGTTAAACCCATGATCACCGTAGTGGTCAACCCGGTGAACTGGGTTGAGGAGAGGGTCGCTATGCCGCTAGGTTCAAGAACACCAATCACGGTTCCTCCAAGCGCCCCAATTTGGGTCGAGGTCAAACCACCAATCTGGATGGTGGTCAAGGCCCCAAACTCGGTTGTCGTCAGCCCGCCCAACTGAGCAATCGACAAACAGGAGATTTGTGTGGGGGTAAGCCCGGCCAGTTGGTTGGTGGTTAGCCCACCAAAATCTTCCGGTGCAAGGCCGGCGATCTGGGTCGTGGTCCAAGAATGAATCTGGTCGGAGGTCAGACCGGCAAACTGACTGTGGCCCATTGCCACGGTCTGGGTCGAGGTCAGGCCCTGAAGTTGAGTTGTCGTCAACTCATTGATGGTGTCGGAGGTGAGTCCACTGACTTGTTGGGCGGTCAGCGCGACGATCTGGGTCGAGGTCACTGCAGCGATTTGCTCGGGCGAAAGGCTGTTGAGGTCGACCGGGTTTAGGCCCAGAATCTGGGTCACAGTCAGGACGCCGATGTCGGCCGGGGTCAGGCCAGCAAGCTGGGTCGTAGACAAGGCGGCAAGCTGGGACGAGGTCAGGCCGGCGATCTGGGTCGTGGTCAGCGTTGCCAGCTGCGCCGGTTCGAAGGTCCGGATGTTGAGGGCGAGGGCGCCGATCTGGGTGGATGTCAGCCCGACCAGCTGGTCAGGGCTAAGACTCTGCAGCTGAGCCGAGGTTAATGCCTGGATTTGGCTGGGGTTCAGCGCAGCAATCTGGGTCCAGATCAGACCAGCAATTTGCTCAATTGAGAACTCGTGGAGTTCCGCCGTCGTCAGGCCGAGTAGCTGGGTCGTGGTCAGGGCGGCAATCTGTTCCGCGGTCAGAGCGCGAGATTGCTGGATCGCCAGAGCACCAACCTCGGTCGAACTGAGAGCGCTAATCTGACTGGTGCTTAAGGTGGCGATCTCGTAGGCCGTGAAGCCTGCGAACTGCGCCGTGGTCAGGCTGACGATCTGCGTTGTCGTCAGGCCGGAGACCTGAGCCAGGGTCAGCCCGGAGAGGATGTCGCTCCTGAGGCCTCGAACCTGGGTCGTCGTCAGGGACGCAATCTGCTCGGGGCTGAAGCCCAACACCTGCCCGTGGAGCAGCAAGCCAACTTGCGTCGAACTCAGCCCCTGCAGCTGGCTGGTGGTCAGGCCGCCTATTTCGTCGAGGCTGAGGCCGCCCAGTTGAGGCTGGGTTAGCGCCCCCAGTTGGGTCGAGGTCAAGCCGCCAAGCTGATTGGGGCCAAGCGCGCCGATCTCGGCAGAGGTCAGGCCGCCGATCTGGGTCGTGGTCAAAACGCCAAGCTGGTCCGCGGTCAGGCTGCTCACCTGATCAAGGGTTAGTGCGCCCAGCTGCGATGAGGTAAGCCCGCCCAGCTGAGTGGCGTTCAGCGCCATCAGCTGAGCCGCGCCGAGCGCTTGAATATCATTGGCAACCGCAGCGATCGCCGATGAGGTTAGGCCGGCAATCTGGTCGACCGTGAAGGCCGCCAGCTGGGTCGAGGTCCCGGCCGCAATCTGGGTGGTGGTCAAGGCGTAAATCTGGGCCGAGGTCAGGCCGGCGATCTGATCGGTGGTCAGGCTCGTGATCTCATCGCCGCGCAGGCCCTTGAGCTGGGTTGTGGACAGCACGGTAATCTGGAGCGCGCTCAACGCCCGGACTTCAGTAAGGGTCAGGGCGCCCACCTGGGTTGAGCTCAGCCCGCCGACCTGATCGCTGGTCAGCACCGCGATCGCGTCCGAAGTCAGACTCTGGACCTGAACCGGCGTCAGGCTGCCGATCTGGGTTGTGGTCAGGGTGATCACCAGCTCATTGCTCAGGCTACCAATCTGATTGGTACTCAAGCCCTGAAGTTGGGTTGTGCTCAGGGTCGGCAGCTGGAGCACCGACAGGGCGTTGATCTGTACCCGCCGCATCGTGCCAATCTGGGTCGCATTCAGGGCCTGGAGTTGATCGGTGGACAGGACCGGTATTACTTCGGTGGTCAAACTGCGGAGCTGCTCCGACGACAGGGCCCGCAACTCGGTCGTAGTCAGGGCCGTGACCTGATCGGTCGAGAACACCCCGATATCGGTGGCCGACAGCCCCTGAAGCTGGGTCTTCGAGAGGGCGGCGATCGTTGCAGTGCTAAGGCTGATTATCTGATCAGTGGTCAATCCTCCGAGCTGATCTGAGGTTAGGCCGCTGACCTGGGTTGTGGTCAGGGTGTGAAGGGCATCGGAGCCGAGACCACGCATCTGGAAAGGAGAGAAGGCCCTGATCTCGGTTGGGGTCAGGGCGCCGAACTGATCAGGCGACAGCACACCAACCTCGGTCAGGGTCAGGCCGCTGACCTGGGTCAAGCTCAGCGCCGCGATCTGATCCGAGGTCAGTTTGGTCACCTGATCGGTGGTCAGGCCAGCCAGCTGGGCTACGCTGAGACCGCGGACCTGGGTGGTAGTCAGGAGCGCGATCTCGTCACTGTTCAGGGATTTGAGCTGGGTCGGGGTCAGACCGCTCAGCTGGGTCGTCGACAGCACCACGACCACCGCTGGCGTCAGGCTCTCAACCTGATCCAGGGTCAGAGCGCCGAACTGGGCTGCGGTCAGACCCCGGGCCTGATCGGTCGACAAGGAGGCGATAAAGTCGGTGGACAGGCTGCGGATCAGCGCGGTTGAGAGACTGCCGATCGCACCGGAGCCGAGGCCACCGATCTGGTCCGGTTTGAGTGAGCCATATTGAGCTATGGTCAGCCCCTTGAGCTGGGTCGCACTCAGCGCGCCAATCTGCTCTGAACTCAGGGTATCAAGCTGCTCGGTCGAGAGAGCGCCGATGTCAGCCGCGGTCAGGCCGCAAAGCTGGCTCGTGGTCAGGCTATGAATGGCGTCGGGAGCAAGAGTGTGTACCTGGGCCGTAGACAGCGCGCCAAGCTGGGTCGCACTGAGGGCGCCAAACTGATCGAGAGTGAGCACGCCGACATCGGTCAGGCTCAGGGCCGCGACCTGGGTCACCGACAGCGTAGCGATCTGATCGGAGGTCAGGCTGAGGAATTGCTCGGAGGTCAGGGCGCCGATCTGGGCATGTGAGAGCCCCTTGACCTGGCTGGTGGTCAGGACGGCAATGTCGCTGACGGTCAGCGCCTTAACCTGGGTCGTGCTCAGGCCGCGCAGCTGGGTCGTCGTCAGGCTCTCAACCGTCATCGCGGACAGGCTGGCAATCTGATCGTTGGTAAACGCCGCAATCTGGGTGGCGGCCAAGCCACTGATTTGGGTAACGGTCAAGGCCGCGATGAAATCCGTTGATAACGTACGTATCATTGACGCGGTCAGTAGACCGAGATCGTTGGCCTGCAGCCCACTCATTTGGACTGGGGTAAAGGCGCCAATCTGAGATGCTGTCAAACCCTTGAGCTGGGTTGCAGTGAGAGCGCTGATCTGGTCGGAGCTGAGGGCTTCAATCTGATCGGAGGTTAGGCTCGATATCTGGGCCGCGGTCAGCCCGGTAATCTGGGTCGTCGTCAGAACCACGATATCATTGCTGGTCAGCGCTTTGATTAAGGTCTGGCTCAGCGATTTGAGCTGGCTTGCCGTCAGGCCGCCGATCTGATCGGTGTTCAAGGCCCCAACCTCGGTCGAGGTCAGGCTGGCGAGCTGGCTGACGGCAAGACCATGAAGCTGGGTCGCGCTCAGGCTGGACACCTGATCGGTCGAGAGCGCGCCGAACTGGCCCGTGGTCAGTCCCTTCAGCTGGGCTGTTGTCAGCGCCCCGATGCAGTCGGTGGCTAGAGCGGCAAACTGGGTGTTGCTCAGGGTGCCAATCTGGCTAGCGCTCAGACCGCCGACCTGCGTAGTGCTGAGGACACTCATGGTGCCGGTGGTCAGGCCGGGCACCTGCTTGGCCGACAGTGATCCCAGCTGGGCTGACCCCAGACCACCGATCTGATCGGTCGAGAAGGCGGCCAGCTGGCCCGAGCTGAAGGCGCGGACCTGGGTCACCGACAGTGTGGCAATCGCCGCCGGCGACAAGCCGGACAGTTGGGTAACGCTCAGCATACCAAGAGCGGCGGCGGCTAAGCCGGAGACCTGATCGGTACTGAGGGCGTTGAGGTCCGCCGAACTCAAACCCGGGACCTGCACGGTCGTGATCGCTCGCACCTGGGTGACCGTTAGGCTGCCAAATTGATCGGTGGTCAGGGCCCTAACCACCGTCAGGGTCAGCGACTTGATCTGAGTGGCGGTCAGCGCACTGATCTGGTCGGTGGAGACGGATGCAATCTGGTTGGAAGTCAGCGCCCCCAACTGACCGGCGGTCAGGCCGCGCACCAGCGTGGCGTTCAGCGCTCCCAGCTGTTCGGTTGACAGCGCCGCGATCTCAGCGGTCGTGAGGGCACCCAATTGGGTGACGGTCAGAACCGCGATCTCGTCGGAGCTGAGCCCTTTGAGCTGAGTGATGGTTAGCACCGCTAACTGGTTTGGAGCCAAACCATGGACCTGGGTGGTGGTCAAAGCCGAGAGCTGGGCCGAGGTCAGGCCGGCGATCTGCCCCGAGGTCAGGGCCCTGATTGTGGTCGGTGAAATCGCATCCAACTGGTCAGTACCAAGGGCGCCGATCTGGCTGACGGTCAGCCCCCGGATCTGGGCCGTGCTCAGGCCGACAATCACATCCGTAGATAAGGTGTTGAGCTGAACGCTGGTCAGGGCACCGAGTTCAGCCACGGTCAAACCCTTGGCCTGGGTCGCAGTTAGCGCCGCAACACAGTCCAATGTGAGCGCCCCAATCTGACTGGTCGTCAGGGCTCCAAGCTGGGCTGAGGCCAAGGCACCCAACTGCTCGGAGGTCAGCGCCGCAATCGCGGTCACCGTTAGGCCCCTGACCTGCGAGGTGGTCAACTTGGCGATCTGCCCCGGCGTCAGACCGGGGATTTGGGCTTTGCTGAGAACGCCGAGATCGTCCGCGGTCAGCAGCTTGAGCTGTGCTGTGGTGATTGCGCCGATCTGGTCGGAGCCCCACTTGCTGAAATCAATGACGTGAAGGTCGCCGGCAGTCAGGGCCGGAATCTGCTCTAGGTTCAAGGCCGCCGCCTGAGTGGCGCTCAGCGCATCGGCTTGACCCGTGGTCAACTTCGAGAGCTGTGTGCTGGTCAGGGCACTGATCTGGACCGTGGTCAGGGCGGCGATCTGGGTCGTGGTGACGCCGGGTATCTGCTTGATCGTCAGCGCCTGCAGCTGATCGGTCGGCAGACTCCTGATCTGGGTCACACTCAGGGTGCTAATCTGATCCGGAGTAAATCCGGGAATCTGCTCGGCCGTCAGCGCCGCGATCTGGGTCGCACTCAGCACGCCAAGTTCGGTCGCGGTCAAAGCCACGACTTGTTTTACCGTCAGGCTGCTAATCTGTGCCGTCGTCAATGCGGCAATCTGGCTGGTGCCAAGGCCTGAGAGCTGGTCATTCTTAAGAGCCGCGATCTGCTCGGTGGTTAAGGCCGTGACCTGGGTACTCGCCAACGCGCCAAGCTGTTCGGTTGTTAGGGCTCTAACCTGAGCGGTGGTCAGGGCTGCCAAGGCGACGTTGCTGAGAGTTCTAGTTTGAGCCGCCGAAAGGGCGCCAATCTCCGCTATCGTCAGGCTTGACGCTTGATCTGCGGTCAGGCTGCTGACCGTCAGGGCCGATATCTGGTCGGAGGAAAACGATCGGAGCGCCTCGGTCGTAAAAGACGGCACCTGAGCCGTCGTGAATGCTCGGATTTGTGCCGTGGTCAGGCTGTTCAGTTCAGCCTTGGTGAGAGCCGCGATTTGAGCCGGGGTCAACGCTGCAATTGCCGCTGTCGTCGTCGTGCTGTCGATAGTCATCGGGGGGCTCCCAGCTCGAAAAATAGCCTTATAATACAAATGCTAATTATAGTAGCACTGAGCAGCGCTCGGAATCAATATAAAAATTGTGGTTAAATGTCTCGGATCATCAGGACCTGGCCAGAATCCGTCCATCCGTGCCGGCGTGGAACGCCGTCACGTCGCTGAATCCTGACGGGATCACCAGTGAGGGTATCGCCGATGGCCCTGAAGTCCCGTCTCCACACAACGCAGGAACTGGGGCCACGTCACCGGGGGTTAGGGGCATCATCCGCACCGTGGGCCGTTGCCCATTGCTATAGACGCCGCCGTGAAGCGAAACATGGGCGATTAAGGTTACGGAGCCGACTTGGGGCGCAGCAGGAAGCCGCTTGAAATGTTGGTGGGCATTACGGTGCTGGTGATCGCTTCTTACGTGGAGCACGCACAGGCTTGAAGGGCGTTTCGACCGGTTGCCAGGAGGCGATGATCTGCGCCGTTTTCAAGGCCGCTGCGTTGTCTTCGATCATATAGTAGCGGCGCAGCTCCGCCACTGCGGGCCACTCGCCCCTTTCGAAGTAGGCGGTCCGAATAGCGGTGGCGGCTTCGTCGCTGACCATGAACATCGTGGCGGCCCGATCTCGGAAAGTGGACAGGGACGATACAGGACGCCGGGGGCCGAGTCTATTTCAGCCGACGATATTGGGAGGGCAGGGGCGGCGCTGACCCTGACAGCCCCTACGCCGCTGGACCTTCCCGGCGCCCCAGTCCCAGTTTGAGCGCCAGATCGGAGCGGGCCTTGGCGTAATTGGGGGCGACCATAGGATAATCGGCCGAGAGGTTCCACTTGGTTCGGTATTCGTCAGGGGTCAGGCCGTAGGAGGCCTGCAGATGCCGCTTGAGCATCTTGAGCTTCTTGCCATCTTCGAGACAGACGATGTAATCCGGGAACACCGACTTCTTTACCGGTACGGCAGGCTTCTGTTCAACAGCAGCTTCAGGAGGCGCAGGCTGATCAAGCGTGCTCAGAGACTGGTAGACCGACGCAATCAGCGCAGGTAGGTCAGTGGCCTGAACGACATTCCGCGCGACATAGGCGCCCACAATCTGGCTGGTCAGTTCAATGATGGCGCTTTGATTCGTGGGGCTCATGATGAGTTCTCCGGATAGCCTGAGCCTAATCAATACGAGTTCGAATCATTTTGTTCAATGGTAATGTTGTCGCGGGGCATGGAGGCCCAAGGTTTGGAAAATTGCTCGCCGTGGTACGGGGGCATGGTGATGAAACCGGCACACGCGGCGGCGGGGCTGGGTATATGCCCCCCCGGGGGTGCGTGTGGACCGGTGGTGAGGCTGCGCCGAGCTTCACATGTATGCAGTGTCTCGGGAACTGCTATTCCAAGCGCTTCCAATGATGTGGATCAAGCAGGGCTGAGACTGAAACAGTAATGATCTGCGTTGGATCAACTTCTGCGGCAAGTCGCGCATGCGGAAGTTGACATCCGCCCTGCATAGTTGAAATTAAACGGTATATCTTGTTGGGATGGCTAGTCTTTTGCATGCCTATCCGGTTGA
>SESF01009291.1_pt1 | contig 19832 bp, 17 predicted proteins | sample 3171521 | NCBI WGS metagenome assembly SESF01 (sample SAMN10866945, study PRJNA518727) | freshwater metagenome | biome: subpolar coniferous forest; feature: holomictic lake; material: water; isolation source: holomictic Lake 227, 6 m and 8 m depth | place: Canada: near Kenora, Ontario | collected...
AGGAGCAACCCGCAATCCTCGAATGCTTCGACCCAGCGACCAATACCTGCCCGATCAACGGGAGTTGTCAGCTGAAGGGTATCGTTGGTCAGGCGCTCCGGGAATTTTACGCTGTGCTCGACCGACATACCTTACACGACACCGTCAACGGTCCGCACCGGGCCCGCCTGATGAAGACGTTGCTGGGTTGACCGCTTGTCTTTTCCTCCGGTCCGTCCACGTTGGGCCGCATGGAAATCCTCATCATGGGTTGCGGCACGTCGCAGGGCTGTCCCTTGCCCGCCCATGACAATCCAGGCCTCGACCTAAAGGATCCGCGCAACTGGCGCGCCCGGACCAGCGTGCACGTCGTCATCGAGGGCCATCATGTGCAGGTCGATGCCGCGCCCGAATTCCGGACGCAGTGCCTGAAATATGACGTCCGCGAGGTCGACACGTTCATCCTGACCCATGGGCATGCTGACCACGTCCTCGGCATGGACGATCTCCGCCAGTTCTGCACAAATAAGGGTGGCGCGGCCATCCCGGTGTATTCGACGGAGATCGGGCTGCAGCGTATCAAGGCTATCTTCCCTTACGCCGTGGGTAAGCCGCAGGCCTCGGGTTACGTTTCCTTAGACCTCAATCTGATGCCGCCCCGATTGGTCCTGCCGGGCGGCGGTATCGTGTATTCGACGCTTTTGCCGCACGGCCACGAATCCACGCTCGGTCTGGTCTTCGAAGAGCCGTCGACGGGCATGCGGTTCGCCTATTACACCGACTGCAAGGGCATGACCGAGCGCTCGCTGGAATTAGGCGAAGGCGCCGACCTTGCCATTCTCGACGGCCTGCGTCCGAATCCTCACCCGACGCACATGACGATCGATGAGGCCTGCCAAGCCGCGCATGATTTGAAGGCCAAGCGTGCATTGATTACGCACATGACGTATCAGATCAACTTCGATACTTATACCGCTCAGCTGCAGAAGCAGCACCCGAAGGTCGGCCTGTGCTACGACGGCCTGCGGATCAAGCTCGGCGAATAAGCACGCACGAAAAAGGGCGCCCAGCGGGCGCCCTTTTAATTTAGCTCGGAGTTAAACTTAGAGCTCGGTGACGGTGAGATTCTTGAACCAGCATGGGTCGCCGTGCTCGGTGAGCATCATCTTTCCATGACCGGGGGCGAAATCCTTCTTCGTCTTGAATTTGCTCTTGGCGACATCGGCCTTCCAGTCGTCGCCCTTCGTGTCGACGGACGAGCAGAGCTTACCGTTGAGAAAGTGTTCAATCTTCCCGTCCTTAATCAGGACCCGGCTGTGGTTCCATTCGCCGATGGGCTTGAGGATTTTGTCCTTAGCGGAGTCGACGAGATCGTAGATTGAGCCAGTGTTGTGGCTACCGCCGCGTTTGCCATCGGAGTTCTTAAAGTCATCGATCATCTGGTACTCGATGCCGAGCCAGTCTCCCTTGCCCTTGGCATCCTTGATGTTGGTGACCCAATATTTGATGCCGTTGTTACCGGCGTCGGCCAGTTTCCAATCCCACTCCATCTCGAAGCTGGCATATTCCTTCTTGGAGAGGAGGAAGCCTGTGCCCTTCTGCGGGGTGAGGTGGATGACGCCACCTTCTTCGGTGGTCCAACCGGCGGGTGGTGGGTTGCCGTTGCCATCGGTGAAGTCGGCCAGGTTGAGGGTGACTTTTTCACCGGCATAGAGAGAGCCGGTGGCGAGCAGGGCGAGGAGCAGGGATTTCATGGAGAGGTGGGATTAATGGAGGATTCGTGGGGTGATTTGAAGTCCGTAATCAGCAATCACTCGAGGATCTTGATTTCCTTGAGCCAGATGAGGGATTCGGCCTGCCATTTGTCCCAGGATGGGCCCTTGTAGCCGTTGAGGCCGTGACCGCCGTTGGGCAGCTCGAGGAGGCGGGTCGGTAGATTGTGCGCCTTCTCTGCCTCGTAGAACATGCGGCTGTTCTCGATCGGCACGACCTTGTCGTCGAGCGCATGGGCGAGGAACGCCGGCGGGGTGTTGTCCTGCACGTGCTTCTGTGACGAGAAATAATCCGAGAGGCCTGCCGCCGGATTATCACCCATTAGGTTCTTCTTCGAGCCGCGGTGCACGCCTTCTTCCATGCTGATGACCGGATAAATAAGAATGGAGAAATCAGGTCGGCTGCTCTGGCCGGTGACGGCGTTGGGGGCGCGTGTCTCGACGGTGTCGAAGTGTACGGTGGCGGTCGATGCGAGGTGCCCGCCGGCAGAGAAGCCGATGATGCCGACTTTCTTCGGGTCAATCTTCCAATGTTTCGCATTTGCGCGCACGGTGCGGATTGCCTGCTGAGCATCGAGCAGCGGTACGTAGGGCCGCCCGGCAGGAAGGCGGTATTCAAGGACGATGCCAGCGATGCCGTGGGCATTCAGCCACGTCGCGATGCCGTGGCCTTCGCCTTTGGTCACCAGGCCGCCGTAGCCGCCTCCGGGGCAGATGACGATGGCGGCGCCGGTGGTGAGTATTTCAGGTAGATGGACGGTGAGCTTGGCCTTGGAAGACTCGGAGAATTTGCCGTCTCCTTCGGGTGCGTCGCCATTCCACAAGGGTAAGGCGATGGGGGCGGATTCGGCGCCTAGGTGGGAGACGCCGAGCAAAAGCAGGAAAGCAAGGGAACGCATGGGGTGGGGGATAGGCTGGGTTTAACGGATGTACAGGGCTTGGAAAGGGTGATTGGGGGTGCTTGGGTCTTAATCCCGCCTTAAGACCTTATCTGTTACACTTCACCCATGTCCTGGTTCCGTCACCTCCTCCTGTTAGTCGCTTCGTCCCTCATGGCCGCTGCGCTCTTTGCTCAAGGCGCTCCGAAGTCCGATCAGCCGGATGAACGTCCGCCCCGTCGTGACGGCGAAGGTCCAGGCGGTGATCGTCCGCCCCGCCCCGACGGCCCTCCGGGCGATCGCCCCAGTGGCAAGGGCAAGGGGAAGGGGCCTGGTGGCGGAGGCAACAAAGCCCGTCCGGTCAATAATCGTCCGCTGCAGGAACTTTGGATTCCGCCCGTACTCGAAGGTAAGACATTCAATCTCACACTTGGTCAGAACACCAAGAAATTCCTCGAAGGCACCACCCATACGTACGGATACAACCAGCAGAATTTTTGGGGACCTACTTTGATTCTCAATCAAGGCGAGACGGTCACGATGAACGTGAAGAATGAACTGAAGGAGGCCACGACGGTTCATTGGCACGGCTTGCACCTGCCGGCGGCCACCGATGGCGGTCCGCATCAGATCGTCGCGGCGGGCAAGACTTGGTCACCATCCTTCGTGGTGAGGAATAATGCGGGCACTTATTGGTATCACCCGCACCTGCACGAGTTCACCCAGAAGCAGTTGGCGCTGGGGGCGGGCGGCCTGATCATCATCCGCGATCCGGTTGAAGCAAAGCTAGCCTTGCCGCGCACCTACGGCGTCGACGACCTGCCGATCGTGCTCACGAGCCGGCGCTTTAAAGACAATCAATTCACCTATGCGGGGGATGATGATAAATACGGCGATTACCAGCTGACCAATGGTACGCTCGACGCCCAGACGAAGCTCCCCCGTCAGCTGGTTCGCCTGCGCATTCTCAATGCGGAAATCGAGCGTGGCTACGTCCTGGGCTTCAGTGACGATCGCCTCTTCTATCAGATCGCCACCGACGGCGGTCTGGTCGACAAGCCGGTCCCGCTCAAGCGCCTGACGCTCATGGTCGGCGAGCGTACCGAGATCCTCGTCGACCTCGGTGCGGATAAGGTCGGCGGGACGGTCGACTTGATGGCCTATAACTCGAATCAGACGTTCGGCTTCCCGGGCGGCGAACCCGACACCGGTGGCGCCAACGGCAGCTTCCTCAATAACTACGATTACCGCCTGCTGCATATCAATGTCATCGCTCCGACGGCCAAAGCCATCACGAAGGTGCCTGAGATTCTGGCGCGCAACGTGTTCGTCAGCGAGAAGGAGGCCACGACTAAGCGCACGCTCAGCGTGACCGACGGCCGTCCGCACTTCGCCTTCGATGGCAAGCCGTTCGACATGCACTCCACGAACATGGTCGTGAAGCTCGGCGCCACGGAGGTCTGGACCATCCGGAACAATAATATCTTCGGCCACTCGTTCCACCTGCACGACGTGCAGTTCCGGCTGCTTTCACGGACCGATCGGGAGATCGCCGAATATGAGAAAGGCTGGAAGGACACCTTCTACCTGCCACGGGGCGCGGCGGTCACGTTCGTCGCCAAGTTCGATGATTATGCCAGCGACACCGACCCGTTCATGTTCCACTGCCATATGTCGAACCACGAGGACGGCGGCATGATGGGGCAGTTCATCGTCTCAAAGGATCCCGCCGCGGTGAAGAAGGACGCCAAGGGTATGATCAACTTCCGCGCGCAGACGAAGCACCCATTGCCCGCCGCAGAGATCGTCGCCACGGCCTCGCAGGCTTCGAGGCCCGCGGTAGACTTCGTCAAGATTGACGGCGCCGGTAACCAGCTCGTGCTCGCCGACCTCGCGAAGACCAGACCTGTCGTCCTATTCTTCATCGAGAAGGAATGTCCGTGCTCGCGTGACGCTGCGCCGTATCTTTCGCAGCTTCAGGCCGCCTACGGAGCCAGCTGTTCCGTGGTCGGCGTGATCAATACCGACGAAGCCGGCGCCAAGGAGTGGGCGGCCGCAGTGAAGCCAGGCTTCCCGGTTGTCGCTGATCCGCACTTCGCCGTCATCGACGCTTATGGTGCTAAGCGTAGCGTCTACGTCACCGTCGTCGCCCCCGGCGGCAAAATCGCCAAAGCCTACCCTGGTTACAATGCCGACTCACTGACGGAGATTTCGACCACCATCGCAAAACTCGGCCGCGTGCCTTTCGTCAGACTTGCCTGGAAAGACGCCCCCGGCGAACTCCTGGCCGGTTGTCCGCTGAAGTGAGCGTCCGCCGCATGGCGGACGTGGGGTAGGGGCGGGACTACGTCACGCCCGCTTCGGGAGGCTTAGGGCACGTCGTAGCCGTGCCCCTACCTGCAGCCACCATGCGGCGGCTGGGCGGGCGCAAAAAAGCCCCGGAGGTCCGGGGCTTTCGTGGCGTAGCCCAAAGGCTTACTTGCCGAAACCAGCGGTGGCCTTGCCGTCGGCTTCGAGTTTGCCGACGGACCAGAGCAGGCCGCGGGTGACGAGGTCGAGGTAGCGGGCGTCTTCGACGGTGGAGTTATTGTGGCCGATGGTGGTGCTGAAGATGCGGGTCTTCTTCGGGCCGAACTCATTGGTCCAGGCGACGATGGTCGTCACTTCCTTGGCCGGGGTGATCTTGCCGGCCTTGTCCTTCTTCTCTGGGATCTTCTGGGTGCCGCTGGCGAGACCGTGGCCGGTGAGCACCTGCACGTTGTTGTAGAGCTCTTCGTTGACGGTGGTCCAATCGGCGAAGCCTTTCACGATCGGGTTTTCTTTGTCGGTGAAGGCGATGGCGATGGGCTGTTGCGGGCCGTGGCCAGTGGACTGGAGGCCTAGCATTTCGTACCAGCTGGCGTTATCGGCGCCGACTTTCACGGGCTCCTGGAACTTGCCCCAGCGGTAGCTATGCATGGCGCAGTGCAGGTTCACGGCCGGGAGGCCGTTGCGGTGGGCGTTGACGATATTAGCGACGTAGGCTTGGTCGGTGACGTCGGCGGCGCATTCGTCGTGGACGACTACGTCGAAGTTCTTGGCCCAATCGGCGTTCTTATAGATCTCGAAGATCGGCTGGGTGGCCTTGCCCTTGAAGTCCTTGGCCTTGATGTCGACGTAGGCGATTTCGACGGTGGCGTTGAGGCGAGCTTCGATGCCCTGCTTGAGGATGTCCTTCTGGGCGCCGTAGTCGTGGCAGCAACCGCCGGCGACGACGAGGACGCGGAGGGGCTTCTGCTCGGCGGAGAGCGTGGAGGTCAGGCCGGCGAGGAGTGCCAGCGCGAGGAGTGAGCGTAGTTTCATGGGGTGTCTGGGATAAAGGGAGTGGGGACGGTGGTGGGCAAAAGAAAACTTACTTCTTGGGCTTAGGGGCGTTCTTAGCTTCGGCCACGGCCGTTTTAGTGTCGGCGAGCGCAGCTTTCGATAGCTCGTCTGGGATAGGCTGTCCTTCGACAAAGGCGTAAATCGCCTCTTTTTCCTTCTCAGTCATGGGTTTCTCGGCCTTTGGGGGCATGACGTCGCCAGCCGTGCGTTCGAGGAAGACCCGTGCCAGGAGCATGCTGCTGTCGGCCTTGCCCATCACAAAGGTCGGGTTCTTGCCGCCTTTGAGCGTGGCTTCAAGGGTATCCAGGCGCAGTTTGCCTTTCTCCTTTTTGGGCCCGTGGCACGAGATGCAGTGGGCGTCGAAGATCGGCTGGATTACCTTGGTGAAGTCCGCCTTCTGGGCCGCCGTGAGCGGCTTCTGCGGCTCTGCTTTCTTCGGAGCGATCGGTGCGGCGACCGCGAGTGAAGTCAGAAAAAGAGGGAGCAGTCGCATCGGCTTACTTGCCGCCCTGGGCTTCCTCGAAGGCGGCCTTGGCCACGTCGTCGGGGATGGTTTTACCTTCGATCCAAAGCCCGATGGACTTCACCTGTGATTTTGTGAGGGGCTTCTCGTCTTTGGGCGGCATGAAATCGTCATCCTTGGGGTCGAGATTGATGCGCGTGAACATGCCGCTCTTTTTCAGATCGCCGGGCGTGTAGACGGGGTCGTCGGAGCCGCCGCCTTTCTTCAGGGCCTCCAGCGAGTCCATGCGGAGTTTACCTTTAACTTTTTTCGCGCCGTGGCACGAGACGCAGCGGGCTTCCAAGATCGGGGCGATGATATCGGCATACGTATTTCCGGTGTTTTTGTACGTAGCTTTAGCGCCGGGTTTTCCGGCGTGATTCGCAGCGATCTTATTCGGGCGGAAGGGGAAGCCTTCTTCGTGTACGAGTTCGCCGCCGATGTGTGCGGCGAAACTCATGACGCCGACCGCCAGGGCCTGTGTGGCGAGCCGCTTGATCCGGCTCTGGTCCAGCGCCAGCCAGGCGGCGGAGGCGAAGACGGAGGCCGCGACGCCGCCCCAGAGGTGCAGTTGGACGGCATCACCACTATATCCGTTGAAGTGGGCGTGAAAGACGCCGAGCAGGGCAGCGATCCAAGTGCCGCCAGCACAAATCAGCGACAGGCGGCGGATCGACACGGTGGCCACTTCGTGTTTCTCCCAGAACTCCAGGAGCGGCACGATCAGCAGCAGTGCGGCTGGCAGGTGCAGGGCGAGGATGTGGAAGTTGCCGGCCACGGAGAGGAGCGCCGAGCTCCGCATATCGCCATCGGCCTTCAGCGCGAAAGCGCAAAGGATGAGGATTAGGTTTAGGCCGATCGCGGCGGTCAGCGGCACATGGTGCTGGACGGACTGGAAGAAGGCTTTGAGGCGGTGGCGCATCGGAGGAGGGGGTGTCTGGGAAGTAATCTATCGGAGGGGTTCGTCAAACGGAAGCCGACATCGTTGGCGGCTAGTAATTAGACACAAAAAAGCCCGCGGGTTGCCGCGGGCTTTTTGAGGGTAAGCGGTGGGGCTTACTTGGCTTCGATGAAGGCCTTGAGCTTGGCGAGCTGCTCCTTGGTGAGGGCAACACGGTCCTTCTTCTTCTTAGGAGGCATGGCGGCGTCGTCATCAGGATTGCTGATGCCGAGTTCGCAGCTCTTGTAGAGGGAGCTCTTGGAGATGTCGCCCCAAGTGATGCCTGCGCCGGCTTCCTTGCCGCCCTTGACAACGTTGGCGAGGGAGGTGGCGTCGAAGCCGCCCTTGGGCTTCTTGCCTTCCTTGGCCTGGTGGCAGCCGACGCAGCTCTTCTGGAGGATCGGAGCGATGTCAGCCTTGAAGGCGGCGTCGTGGTCGACGGCGGCAAAGGCCGAAGAGGCGGTGAGGAGGGAGACGAGGGCGAGGATACGCATAGGAGGTATGTATTAGGGAAACCCCAAGGTATGCGGAAAGTTCCAGCCTTGGGTAGTAAAAAATGGCTATTCCTTGACGGTCCAGGTCCGGCAGGCCTCCTGCAGGCGGGTTGGAATGTAGGCCTCGACCCGGGTGCCCTCTGGCAAGGCCTTGGAATTGAGGATCGTGGCCCCTGCGTGCAGTCTGGAGAGCATGGCATACTGATCATGGGGGATGAGCAGGGTCATGTGCTCATCTCGGCTAGAGGCGCATTCTTCGAGGCGTTCCAGCAAGGCCGGGAGGCCTTCGCCCGTCCGGGTGCTGATGAGCCTGGCGTCGGGGTGGGCGGCTAAGGCCTCGGCCCGCTGGACCTCGTCGCAGAGGTCGGCCTTGTTGAGGACGGTGATGATCGGGCGGTCGCCGGCCCCGATTTCGGTCAGGACCTGCAGGGTCGTCTCGGCGTGCTTTTCGCGTTCGGGTGATCCTAGGTCGATGACATGGATCAGGAAGTCGGCCTGCACGGCTTCTTCGAGCGTGGCTTTGAAAGCTTCGACGAGACGGTGCGGGAGTCGACGCACGAAGCCGACGGTGTCGGTCAGAAGCAGTGCGCGGCCGGAGGGCAGGGCGAGTCGGCGGGTGGTCGGGTCTAGTGTCGCGAAAAGTTTATTCGCCGCAAGCACCTCGGCACCGGTCAACTTGTTGAGGAGCGAGGATTTCCCGGCGTTGGTGTAGCCGACGATCGAGAAGGTCGGGAGCGGGACGCGTTTGCGCTGCTTGCGCTGGGTCGCGCGCTGGGCGACGACTTCCGCGAGGTCGCGACGCACTTTGGCGATCTTGTCACGGATCTTGCGCTGGTCCATCTCCAGCTGCGTTTCGCCGGCGTCGCGCTGCATCGTGCCCCCGCCGCGCTGGCGGTCCAAGTGCGACCAGAGGCGCTTCAGGCGGGGCAGCATCTGCTGGAGCTGTGCGAGCTCGACCTGCAACACCGCCTCGCGCGTCTTCGCTCGGGTGATGAAGATATCCAGGATGATTTCCTGGCGGTCGATGGCCCGGAGTTTGGCGTCGCGTTCCCAGTTGCGCTGCTGGGCGGGGGTGAGTTCGTCGTCGAAGATAATCAGCCCGCATTCCTTGTCGCGGGCCAGCTGGGCGATCTCTTCCATCTTGCCGGAGCCGACGAGGTGGCGCGGGCTCACTTCGCGGATTTTAGCGAGGACAGAGCCGCGGATTTCGACCCCGACGTTGCTGACGAGCTCATGGAGTTCGTCGAGGAGTGTTTGGGCTTCGGCTTCCGTATCTTCGGAGCGTTGGAGCCCGACCAGAATCGCCCGATTAGAGCGGGCGATGACCTCAGGGTCGAAAGGGTCGAGCGGTTTATCTTCGGAGTCAGACACGTGGGCGGAAGGAAAAAGGGGGAAGGTGAATTTTGCCCTCTAGGGTGGGGCAGGCGAGAGCAGAGTGCGTCCTAGGCCACCGTATGGTGGACGTGACTCAAAAAGAAAGCGGCGGGTTTCCCCGCCGCTTGGTCTGTTATCTGGCCAACTGGTCAACAGGCCCGCTTGCCCGCTCTGGTTTGCTTATTGGCCGAATTCCACCCAGTCGATGTTCATCAGGCCGCCTTTGCCGGGATTGACGAGGACGAGGAACACGTCATGTCGGCCGGGCGTGGCGGTCAGGGGGCCTTTGTTATCCATGAACTTATTCCAGTCGCCGGTATGCTTGATATCCACGGTGGCCACGAGCGTTCCCGTGGGCGAATCGAGACGGACCTCGACTTTACTGCCTTTGATCCCGCCAGCCGAGGCGTGGATGTTGACTCCGCTGGTCGCGCCGAGATTCAGGTCGGCGAAACGAATGGTCGCACCATGGTTGGTCGAGCCGACGTTCTTGCTGTTCTTCTTGGCGCCGGTGACATCGCCGCTCCGGGCTTCGATGCGCGGGTAGCGCAGGGAGACGGTGGCTTTGCCGGTGAGGGCGTTGGCGGGCGCAGCCCCGAGATCGGTGTAGAGCGCTTCGATGACGAGGCTGCCCGGCTTGCCGTCTTTGGGCGCGATGACTTCGCCGCTTAGGCCGCGCGTGAGCGTCGGGCCGCCTTTGCCTTTCTCGAGGGAGAGCACCCAGTGGAGCATGATGGCGACTTCGTCCTCAGTGTGCTGCGGGTGCGCGAGCATCGGAATCTGGCCCCAGACGCCGCTGCCGCCGAGGCGAACTTTCTTATTCAGAAGTTCATCCGCGCCTCCCTGCTTTCGATATTTGTCGGCGATGGCGACGAGCGCCGGCCCCACGAGCGGCGTTTCGATGGCGTGGCAATTAAAGCAGTCGCTCTGGCGCATTAGGGCTAGGCCTGCGTCGACGGCGGCACCTTTGCCGTCGGCGGGCATGAAGGATGATGTCACCACGGTGCGCATGCCAAACTCGGCTTCCCTGCCCTTGGAGACGCCATCTTCATTGTCCGCCACGTTCACGGCATAGGCGATCTTGGCGCCGGGTTTGAAGAAGTCGCCGTTCTGGGGAGAGGTGAAAGCCACGACGGGCGCGGAATTACCGACGACGACCGGGACGGTGAAGGACGATTCGCCACCCTGACCGTCGTTGACGATGAGTTCGACGGAGAAGTTACCCGCTTGAGCGAGGGAGGTCTCGAGCTCCTCGCCCGTGCCGAGGGTTTTGCCGCTCGGCTGTAGTTTCCAGGTGTAGCTGAGTTTGCCCCCATCGGGGTCGCGCGAACCCTTGGCGGAGAGTTTCGTCTTCAGCGGCGCCGGGCCGGAGGTCGCCGAGGCGCTGGCCTTGGCGATGGGCGGCAGGTTGCCGCGCACGTAGGAAATCTTGATCAGCGCGGCATCGGCGTTGGCACCCCAGGTCTCGCCGTAGTCGAGCATGTAGAGGCAGCCGTCGGGGCCGAAGGTCGCGTCGACCGGGCGTTTGATCACGTAGCCGCCGGCATCGATGAGCGCCTGTTGTTTCTTCAGCTGATCGTCAGTGTTGCCGAGCACGACCGCGCCGTTGGTGAAAGATTCGATGCCGGTGAGGTCGGAATTCTTATCGAGGCGGGCCCACTTGATGAAGGGTCGCTGCCAATCCCAGAACAGTAACGAGCGGTCAAAGTGCTTGGGGAAGCCATTGGTCTTATCAAACGATTCCTGCCAGTAGAACACCGGTCCGGCGCAGGCCGTGCGGCCGCCTTCGCCGAGCTCAGGCCATTTTTCCGAGACGGCGTAGGGCCAGTAGATGAAGGCCGGTACCGCGGGCGGCAGATCCGTGAGGCCGGTATTGTTGCGGCTGGTGTTGCGCGGGTGGATGGGGTCGAACATCGCCCCGGCCTTCTTGGTCTCGTAGTCGTAAGCGGCGTAGGGCGAATTATTGCCCACAAACAATGGGTAACCAAAATTCCCCGCATGCTTGGCTTGGTTGATTTCATCATAACCGCGCGAACCCCGCGGTCCGTCGTTACGTGAATCCGGTCCGACTTCACCCCAGTAGACATAACCGGTTTTTTGGTCGATGTTCATGCGCCAGGGGTTGCGGCAACCCATCGCGAAAATCTCCGGACGTGTCTTCGGCGTGCCGGGAGGGAAGAGGTTGCCCTCCGGGATGCTGTAGGTGGCGTCGGCGTTGACGCGGATACGGCTGACCTTGCCGACCAGATTATTCGTGTTCGCCGAAGTCCGCTGCCCGTCCCAGGGCTCCTTGCCGACGCGCTGATCAAGCGGGGCGTAGCCTTCGCTGTCGCCGAAGGGGCTGGTGTTGTCGCCGGCCGTGAAATACAGGCAACCGTCTGGGCCGAACTTCACCGTGCCTCCGTGGTGGCAGCACTGGAGCCGCTGTTCGTCATACTTCAGGATCATCTTCTCGCTACCAGCGACAAGTTTGTCGTCTTTGACATCGAAGCGGGACAGGTATTGGCCTTCGAAGCCGACCGGTGAATAGAGGATATAAATCCAGCCGTTCTGGGCGAACTTCGGGTCGAGCGCGAACGCGAGGAAGCCATTTTCCTGCGATTTAAAGACTTCCATCTCCGCGACGAGCGAGACGCGCCGGCTCTTCGGTTCGTAGATTTTGAGGGCACCGCCATATTCGTTGAGCCAGATGCGGCCATCAGGCGCGATCTCGAGGTGCATCGGCTGCGGCAGATTGCCGAGCAGCTTATCGACCTTGAAGCGAATATCTTCCGGCGCGGCTTCGGCGGCACGGATAGCCGTGGTGGCCGCCAGCAGGCCGGCGGCAAGAAGTGAGAGAAGACGGAGGGGATGTGAAGCCATGGGAGGGTGACCTTGGGGGATGGAGGGGGTTCCCGCAGGGTTAGGGAAAGATGCGGGAGCGCAAGCGGGGAGGGCGCTACGCTCGGAGTATCGATTTATAGGGGCGGGAACGGCCGCCGAATGGCGGCCGCGGGTAGGGGCGCGGCTACGGCGTGCCCGTTCTCTTGGTCAGTGCCCCATCTCACATTCCGGTCCCGGGTCTCCTTTGGGGTGCATGCCTCACCTCTGGCCAACTGACCAACGGTTCAACTGATCAACGGCGCGTAAGCGGTCAGATCAACCCGAGCTGCATCTTGCCGTCCTCGGAGATCATGGTCTGGGTCCACGGCGGGTCCCAGACGATGTCGACGCGGGCCTGATTGATACCCGGCACGCCGAGCACGCGATTACGCGCGTCTTCAGCAATCACCGGCCCCATGCCGCACCCCGGAGCGGTGAGCGTCATGGCGACGACGACGCTATGGCGGTCAGGCGAATTTTCCAACGGGTCGACCTTGAGTGAATACACCAGGCCGAGGTCGACAATGTTCACGGGGATTTCCGGATCAAAGACCTTCTTGAGGCTCTCCCAGACGGCTTCATCGGAAGGCTTGCCGGTGTGGCCGGGGTGTTCGGCGGTGCCGACAGAACCATAGGCGTCGGTCTTGCCTTCGTTCTCCGTCGCGTCGGAGGGAATCGTTTCGCTGAGGCTGTCGGCGTCGCTCCCCTTGATGCGGAACATGCCGTTATCGCAGACAACGGTGAAGTTGCCGCCGAGGCGATGCGTGATGGTGACCTTGGTGCCGGCGGGCAGCACGGCGGGGTCGCCCGCGGGAATGACCGTGGCCTGGACGTCGCGCGTGAGCGTGCGATCGTGAGGGCTGGGCGTGTGGCGCTGGCCGGTGGTGTCGTCGCTCATGTTCAGGCTTGGTGGAATTTTTCGCGGAGCATCTCGCGTACGGCGGCGGCGGCTTCTTCGTGGCCGACTTTGGCCAGAACTTCCTCGAGGAAGCCTTGGGCGAGCAGTTCCTGGGCGGTGGCCAGCGGAATGCCGCGGGCCTGTAGGTAGAAGAGTTCGGCAGGGTCGATCTGGCCGGTGGTGGCCCCGTGCGAGCACTTGACGTCATTGGCTTCGATCTCGAGTCCAGGCAGCGAATCTGCTTCGGCTTCCGGGGAGAGGAGCAGGTTGCGGTTCGTCTGGAAGGCGTCGGTGCGCTGGGCGTCGGGCTCGACTTTGATCAGGCCGGAGAAAATCGTCCGAGCCTTGCCGAGCAGGGCGTTCTTGAAGAGCAGATCGGACTTCGCATGACCGGCGGCGTGGATCTGCAGCGTCCGTTGATCGAATTCCTGTATGCCCGAGGCGACAGAGATACCGTAGAGGCGGACGTCGGCGCCGGCGCCGTCGATACGCACGGTGTTCTCGAGACGCGCACGGCGGGAGCCGACGGCGGCGTTGACGGAACTGATAAGGGAGTCACGACCGCCGCAGGTGTTATCGACCTGGAAGGATTGCGTGCCCGTGCCCCAGGCTTGGACGGCGAGGCGGCGCACCTGCGAGCCGGTGTCGGCGTGGATGTCGGCGGCCGAGATCGCGAGGGCCTTCTGGTCGGGCTTGGCGCTGAGATGGAAGTCGTGGATGTCGGCCTTGGCGTGTTTGCCGGCGATGATGAGCGCATGCGGGAAGACCGCGACGCCATCGGTGAGCGTCCAAGTGATGGAAACGAACGGCTGCGAAACTTCCACGCCTGTGGGGACGTGAAGGATGTAGCCGGCGCGGAGCCACGCGCGGTGAAGGGCGGCGAACTTATCGCCGCCGAGCAGCACGGGGTGTTTGAGGAGATGTTCCTTCAGCAGGGCGGGGTGGTGCTTGATGGCGTCTTCGAGGGATTCGAAGATCACGCCTTGGGCGATTAGTTCCGGCGAGAGCGACGGCTTGAGCACGCAATGCCCGTCGATGTGGACGATCAGGCCGGCAGCGTCCGAGATGAGGTGGGAGCGGGCGATTAGCTCGGCGGCCTGGGCTGCGGACGGCTCCGGTGCCGGGGCGTAGCCTTCGAGTGAAAGCGTGCGCGTGTCCGAGAAGCGCCACTTCTCGTGGGCAAGCTTGGGCATCGGCAGAGACTGGAAGGTATGCCAGCCCTGTTGACGGAGGACGGCGAACCAGTCTTGGGCGCGGAAGCGTCCCGTTTCTGCGGATTGCAGGGCGACGTCGAGGACGCCCGTGCCGACGGGGGCGACGGCGTTCATCCGACGGACCCTTCCATCTGCAGTTCGATGAGGCGCTTCAGTTCGACGGAATATTCCATCGGGAATTCCTTCACTAGGTCGTTGACGAAGCCGTTCACCGCGAGGGACATCGCCTCGCCTTCGCTGAGGCCCCGCTGCATCATGTAGAAAATCTGTTCCGCCGAGACCTTCGAGACGCTCGCCTCATGCTGGACGGAGTTTTTCTGGCCGCGGACGGAGATGGCCGGGTAGGTGTCGGTGCGGCTGTGCTCGTTGATCAGCAACGCGTCGCACTCCGTGTTGTTACGGCAGTTCTTCAGCGTCTTCGGGATGTGGACCAGGCCGCGGTAAGTCGAGCGGCCCGAGCCGACAGAGATCGATTTCGCGATGATGTTAGAAGTCGTGTCGTCCGCCGCGTGAATCATCTTCGCCCCCGTGTCTTGGTGCTGACCATCGTTGGCCAGGGCGATCGAGAGCACCTCGCCGCGGGCACGCTTGCCGCGCAGGACCACGCCGGGGTACTTCATCGTGAGGCGGGAGCCGATGTTGCAATCGATCCAGCGGACTTCGGCGTCTTCTTCGGCCATGCCGCGCTTTGTCACCAGATTGAAGACGTTGGCCGACCAGTTCTGGACCGTGATGTATTGGATCTTGGCGCCTTTGAGGGCGACGAGTTCGACGACGGCGGAGTGGAGTGTGGCGGTCTCGAACTTAGGGGCCGTGCAGCCTTCCATGTAAGTGACCTCGGAGCCTTCGTCGGCGATGATCAGCGTGCGTTCGAACTGGCCGAAGTTCTCGGCATTGATACGGAAGTAGGCCTGTAGAGGCTGGGCCACTTTCACGCCCTTGGGGATGTAGATGAAGGAGCCGCCCGAGAAGACCGCGGAGTTCAGCGCGGCGAACTTATTGTCGCCGGCGGGGATGACTTTGCCGAAATATTTACGGAAAATCTCCGGATGGTCGCGCAGGCCCTCGGTCGGGCCGCAGAAGATGACCCCGAGCTTCTCGAGTTCTTCTTTCATGCGGGAGTAGACCGCTTCGGAGTCGAACTGCGCTTCGACGCCGGCGAGGAACTTGCGTTCCGACTCCGGGATGCCGAGGCGCTCGAAGGTCTTTTTCACGTCGTCCGGGACTTCTTCCCAGGTGCGGACGGGTTTCTGGCCTTTCGAAAGGTAGTAGCGGATAGCCTCGAACTTAATGTTCGCGAGGTCTTCGGTCGCCCAATGCGTCGGCATAGGCTGGTCTTCGAAGATCTTCAGCGACTTCTGGCGGAACTCGCGGATCCATTCCTCCTCACCTTTGACCTTCGAGATGTAGTCGACGGTCGCGGGCGTGAGGCCGATGCCGGCGTCGAAGGCATAGTTCTCCTCGTATTTGAAATCGCCCTTGGAACGATCGACTTCGATCGCTTCGCGCTGCGCCTGGGATTCGTCAATTTCAGCCATGGGATTTAGGCGGAGGCGAGTTCGGTCTTCACCCAGTCGTAGCCCTTGGCTTCGAGTTCAAGGGCGAGTTCCTTGCCGCCGCTGTGCACGATCCTTCCGTCCCACATGATGTGGACGCGGTCGGGGACGATGTACTCGAGCAGGCGCTGGTAGTGGGTGATGACAAGGAAGCCCGTGTCGGGGCCGCGCATGCGGTTGACGCCTTCGGAGACGATGCGGAGGGCGTCGATATCGAGGCCGGAGTCGGTTTCGTCGAGCACGGCGTACTTTGGCTTGAGCATCATCAGCTGGAGGATTTCGCAGCGCTTCTTCTCGCCGCCAGAGAAGCCTTCATTGACGAAGCGAGCGGTGAACTTTCGGTCCATCTTAAGGGCGTCCATCTTCGCGTAGAGCTCGGTGTAGTAGGCCTTGGCGTCGAAGGGCGCGCCCTTGGCTTGGCGGGCGACAATGGCGGCGCGGATGAAGTTGGCGATGGTCACGCCAGGGATTTCGCTCGGGTATTGGAACGCGAGGAAGAGGCCCGCACGGGCGATGACATCCGGCTCGAGGCCGAGGAGCTGTTCGCCGTCGAGGAAGGCTTCACCGGATTGTACGGAGTAGTCAGGATGGCCGGCGAGGACCTTGGAGAGCGTGCTTTTACCGGTGCCGTTCGGGCCCATGATGGCGTGCACTTCGCCCTTAGGCACGGTGAGCGAGAAATCCTTGAGGATCTGTCGTTCGCCGATCGAGGCGTTGAGGTTCTTGATGACGAGAGAGTCAGACATGGTTGAAATTAGTTGGAGTTGTTATCTGTGCCCTGGGCGCGGCCGAGGAAGCTGATCTCGATGACTTCGGAGTCGAAGCCCGGGGGGAGGATGGAGCGGAGGCTCTTGATGACTTCGGGCGGGAGCTCGATGTCGTGGACCCGGCCGGTCTCCTTGTCGCGGAAGTGGGCGTGCGGGGCCAGGTTGGGGCAGTAGCGGGTGGACTCGCGCTCGTGGTTGACCTGGCGGACGAGGCCGCAGCTCACGAAAGTCTCCAGGCAGTTATAGACCGTGGCCAGCGAGAGGCCCGGCATGGCCTCGCGGGCGCGGTTGAAGACTTCATCGACCGTGGGGTGGTCTCGCTCGGCGAGGAGGACGGAGAACACGGTCTCGCGCTGGGCGGTGACCTTCTGGCCGCTTCTATTGAGGGCTTCTTGAAGATGCTCTCTATCCGAATCAGTGAGACTTTGAATCATTCTAACCGCTTAATCAGTTAGAATGAGTCTAATCCGCAACAAGAAAGGGCTGAAAAGAAGGGGTAGGGGTCGGGATAGGGGTGGGGGAGGGCTTAAAGTCGGAACTTAGGACTGAGCAAGTGGTCTTGGGGGTATCCCTATGCGCCTACTGCTCCTGCCCGGTCTACTTTGGGCCGCCGTGCTCCCGGGGCAGGTCATCGAGCTCGGGGGTCGGCTTGAGCCCTTCTTCGATCGGGCCCTCATCGCGGAGTCCAAGGGGGCTGACCTGCGCCTCCATGAACCGAGGGACGAGGGCGTCGTCATGAAGTTCGATCGCCCCTGGGAAGGTGCCTTTTCCGGTTACTGCACAATCCTCCGCGATGGCGACCGTCTGCATCTTTATTATCGGGGCAAGAAGGCGGGCGGCGCGGACGGTACTGGCGAAGTGACCTGCCACGCGGAAAGTCGCGACGGGCTGAGCTGGACGAAGCCGGCGACAAATCTGCCGGGAGCGCCTGAAGGCAGCAATGTGATCCTCGATGAAGCCGGCGTGACGCATAACTTCAGCCCGATGCTCGACGTACGTCCGGGCGTGCCGGCCGATGAGCGCTTCAAGGCGCTGGGCGGCATCATGAGCAAGGATGGTCCCTCGGGTCTTTTCGCCCTGACTTCCGCGGATGGCGTGCACTGGCGTAAGTTGCAGACGGCCCCAGTCCTCACGAAGGGTGCCTTTGATTCGCAGAACGTCGCGTTCTGGTCCGAGAAGGAGGGCTGCTATGTCGCGTATTTCCGGACGTTCACGGGCGGGACCACGACCGGCGGCGTTTGGCGACCCTCAGGCCTCCGCACGGTCTCCCGGGCGACTTCGCCTGACTTCCTGCATTGGAGCGAACCTATGGCGATGGCCTTTACGCCCGCCCAAGAGCACCACTTCTATACGTCGCAGGCACAGCCTTACTTCCGCGCCCCCCACTTGCTCATCTCCACCGCAGCCCGCTGGGTGCCGGGTCGTCGTCCGCTGACCGATGACGAGGCTGCGGCCCTGAAGGTTGACCCGGCGTATTACAAGTCCGCCAAGGACGCCTCCGACTGCGTCTTCATGACTTCGCGCGACGGCGTGACGCTCGAGCAGAATTTTCCTCAGTCTCTGATCCGGCCCGGGCTCGACCTCAGCCAGTGGGTCTCGCGCACGGGTTACCCGGTCCTGAATCTCGTGCAGACGGGGCCGGCTGAGATGTCTCTTTATACGAATCAGGATTACGCGCAGCCGTCGTCCCATATCCGGCGCTATTCGTGGCGACTGGACGGCATCGCCTCGATGTCTGCGTCTTACGCCGGGGGCGAGTTCACCACGAAGCCTCTCCGTTTCTCCGGACGTGCCTTACGACTTAATCTCGCGACTTCGGCCGCTGGTTCGGTGCGCGTCGAAATCCTGGACGCCGACGGTAAGCCTTTGCCAGGGCGCTCGCTGGCCGACTCGCAGGACTTTGCGGGTAATCGACTGGAGCATGACTTTCGCTGGAAGAAAGGCGCGGATCTTTCCGACCTTGCAGGCCGAGTGATTCGCCTCCGCTTCGTGCTGAAGGACGCGGACGTCTACTCCCTCCGCTTCGAGGGGGTCTAATTAAGTCCGCGGACTTCCTCGCCGCCGCCTTGTTCGTCCAGCTTGCGCTGGGCGTCGAGGCGGGCGAGTTCGTCGGCCACGGCCTTGATGCGCTGATCCTGCGAAAGGCACTCGAGCAAGGCGCGGCGGGTGGCGGCGTCGGCGACGAGGTGCCCGGCGGCTGCGTCCGCTAGGGCGCCAGGCTGATTGGCCAAGCCGCGCAGGCGCTGCATCATCGGTGCGGCATCCTCACCGAGCTCGCTGACGATGTTCTCGGCGAAGGCGAGCACGCGGGCGATGTCGCGGGTGCTGCCGATGAGGTCGGTCGAGGCTTCGTCGACGACCGGGGCGATCTCGAGCTGCGGATACGGCGTCTTGCGCTTCACTTTGATGACCTTCGCGCGACGCAGGCCTTCGAGGATGATGTGCGAGGTGCCGTCCTCGAGTTCGACGTGGCCGACGATGCGTCCGACGCACGTGAAGGGGCAGGGCGGTTCGTCGTTGTCCGGAGTGAGGCTTTCCTCATCCAGCTGCGAGATCGCGAACATGCGGCTGCCGGCGAGGGTCTCCTTCAGCATCTTGCGGTAGCGTGGCTCGAAGATGCGTAGCGGCATGAGTTGCTGCGGCAAGAAGACGCAGTTGCCCAGGGTCATGACAGGAACGACGACGGTGGGAACCATGGCTTCCAGTCTGTGGAAAAAGTTTCCCGCCGCAAGCGAGGCGGCCAGTTAGCCTTACTTCGCCTTGGGCTTATTGGGGACGACCGGGAAGATCGGACTGTCGTAGCTGGCCAGATCCGAAGGCTTTGCGGCACCTGCGCGCTTGAAGGTACCGAGCCAGGTCGGATTGAAGGGGCCGACGAGGCCGACCTCTAGTTCTGGCTTGATCGCGGCTTCGAGACCGGTGGTCCAGAGACACGCATTCACGAGCATACGGCGGAAGCCTTCATTCGCGAGGTCGCCCGAAGCTCCGTAGGTGGAAGCGAAGACGCGGCCCTCTTTACCGGAGGAGGATTTATAGGTGCGCACCCAAGCGCCCGGCATGGGCTTCTTGGCCGCGTCGGCGGGCGAATCAGGCGTCATGCCGGTGAGCGGCTGGGCCATGGCGAGGATGGTGCTGCCTTCGATGGGGGCGGCGTTGTAAGCGCCGATTTCAGCCCAAGCGTTCTTCACGCCACGGAGGACGGGGTGGGTGGACTGCTCGGCGACGAGGTCGAG
>SESF01027830.1_pt1 | contig 19829 bp, 15 predicted proteins | sample 3171521 | NCBI WGS metagenome assembly SESF01 (sample SAMN10866945, study PRJNA518727) | freshwater metagenome | biome: subpolar coniferous forest; feature: holomictic lake; material: water; isolation source: holomictic Lake 227, 6 m and 8 m depth | place: Canada: near Kenora, Ontario | collected...
GCTTTGGGAGAGGACTTCGTTTCGGACCGAGCAACCGATTGAGAACAACCGTGTTCCGAGCACTTTCAGCGCTTCGGACTGGTTGGTAAAGGTAAGAGCCCTCCACCGCCTTTGGGCACGCGCTGATAGCTCTCATAGCTTTCCCCCTCCCCCCGGCACGCCCGTCGCTTCTTGCGCGCGGCGTTGCATCATCTCCGGCCAGGTCGGCCCCTGCGGCAAACCCGGCGTGCCGAGCACCGGTTGATCCCCTCGCCGCACCAGCAACTCCATCGCCTCAGCGATCGGAACCCCGACAATGCCCGTTTTCTGATCGATCCAACGATAGCCGTTGAGCACCGCATCCTCTTGCTGGCGTAGTTTCGCCAAATCGAGCGGCGGGTTCGCCTGAAGTTGCGGCTTGGGAAATTGCGCTTCCGCGCCGGGCATCGGTTCCAAAACCGGCCCCATCTCCCGCTGGGTGCGGACCGAGAGCGACTGATACCAGAGTGCCGTGGCAATGCTGCTCAAAATCAGAAACAGGATCAGCATCGCGGCGACCAACCCCACCCCTGGGGCATCCATATCTCTCTTTTCGAACTGCGATTCCGGCCCGGGGTTAATGGGCGGTTGCTCGTTTTCGGGAATCATGCCGGTTCCACCCCCAGTTCTGCGAGTCGAGGATCATTGAGCGGGACCGGTTCGGCCGTGCTAAAGCCATACCAAAAGCCAGCCGCCCAAATGCTTCCGACGGCCAGCGGAATCACGATATCCAGCAAATGGAGATGGAACGCCGGGAAGAACGCCGGTGCGATCACCCAAAACAGATAGACCACCTGGGATGCCCAGATCAGGGCCGACGCCTTTGCGAGTGAGCGGGGGTTCTTCTTCGGGGCCTGAAACAACAGCACGGCTGCCGGAGCCACAAAACAGATCACACCCAAGCCCCACGCCAGCCATTCCCAACCGCCCCGGCTCCGGTGCATATACCAGACCGACTCGTGCGGCAGATTGCCAGACCAGATGATGAGAAGCTGCGAGAACGAAACATACGTCCAGAAGATCACGAAGGCGAAGAGCAGTTTACCCAGATCGTGCCAGGCCTGCGTGGTCGCCAACTCTTGAATGCGCCTGGCTCCCCGCGAGGTCAGGACCACAGCGGCTATGGTCGCCCCTGAGAGCGCCAGCAACGTCTGGTTCGCGATGATAATCACCGGAAACATGGTCGAGCGCCAACCGGGCTCCAGTTCCATGATCCAGTCGATCATCGCAAAGCCCATGGTGACGAAATAAACGCACAGGCCCGGACCGCTGATCCGCCGCAGCTTGCGAGCCGGCGCGATATCGCCGATGCCAAAGCGCCGATCCTGTTCCAGCGACCAACTGCGAAGCTTCCAAGCCATCCCCAGCCAGATCGCGAAATAAACGACCGCGCGCGCAATCATCCAGTCCGGAGCAAAGTATCCCGAACCATGCCGGAGCGCGGGCAGGCCCGCGAAGAGGATCGCAAACAGCAGCGCCAGCAATGGAAGCGGCACCAAGGCGGCTTCGAGAAGGCGCCGGATGGCGAACCCCCAGCGGCCCCCGGTCAGATGATGCAGCATCAATTGGGCAAGCGCACCGAGACTCACATTGAGCCAGATGAAAAACGCAAAAAGCGCAGAGCGATAGAATTGTTCGCCCGCCAAAGCAGCCGCCAGCGCACAGACCAACACCCCGGCTGCGATCCATACCAAATAACTCCTGTTCGTCATCGTGTTCGCTATGGGTTTGAAGAACCACCGGACGAGCCGGCAGGCCCCGGTTGCTCGATTTTGCCACGTTCTTCTACCGGTATATCGTTCCAGCGCGCATTCTGGCTGAGTTGCAGCGCTCGAATGTAGGCGACAATCGCCCACCGATCCGCAGGGGAGACCCGGTCCGCGTAGGAATACATCACTCCGTAGCCGTGCGTCATCACCCCAAAGAAATAGCCCGGCGGCGCGTTCCTCAATCGATCCTGATGGAACGTCGGCGGCGACGGGAATCCGCGTTGCGGAATCATGCCGTTTCCGGCGCCAGTGCGTCCGTGGCAGACCGAACAATAAATATCGAAGCGTTCCCGGCCCCGTTCCACCAACGGTTTGGTGACCGGCATTGGAAAACCGGTCACCAGCCGTCCGTTCACTTCGCCATCAAAGAAAGCCGTGTCTTCATGCAGTTCGCCTCGGGCTACCGTCCCGAGCACAGGCTGGCGCGCGGTGGTTCCATTTGAAAAGAATTTGGATTCCTCCAATGGTTTAATCCGGCCATCGGAAACCATGGCTTTGCGGCAACCGCATTGGAGGAAGAGGAGAAGGAGGAAGAAGACAGGGAGACGCGGAGACGCGGAGACGCGGGGAGGAGCGTGGGCCCCCCGGCGAGCCCTCCCAAAGCTGTGGAGGACCACAGCACTACAAGACGCTGGCGCGCCCAATGGAGCTCTATCCTGCGCGCCAGCGTCTTGTAGTGCGTGCGCTTCTGCGCCGCTTTGGGAGAGGACGCAATTTTTCATCGCCCCACCTCCTCTGGCACTTCGATGACCGCCACCGGATCCAAGCTTTCCAAAAACTGCCGCGTTGAGGGCAGGGAGAATCGCGGATCGACCCTTTCCAGACAGAGATAAAACCGATCGCTCGTTGCGCGTTCGAATCCGGGCGTGTCGAAAACCGGATGATGCAGCCTGGGCAACCTCATAGAGAGATAGAGAGCCAGCACACCGCTGAGGGCGGAGATCAGCACCGTCAGCTCGAAGGTCACCGGAATGAACGAAGGCCAGCTATTGAACGGCCGTCCGCCGACATTGAGCGGGTAATCGATTCCCATCGAATACCACTCCATGAAGAACCCTCCGCCCCCGCCGACAAGTCCGCCCAACAAGAAAACCAGAGGCAGCCAAGAGCGCCCCTTCCCCATGTCGTGGGCCAGTCCTTCGATCGGGAACGGCGTGTAGGCGTCCATCCGGGTGTAACCTTCCGCCACCGCTGCTTGCACCCCGGTCGTCAACTCACCCGGCGTGGCAAACTCAGCCATCAATCCATAGAGTCCGGCACTCATAATTTCTTATTTCCGTTCGGCGTGATCAGTTCCCGCACATCGGCAATTGCAATCACCGGCGCAAACCGGATGAACAGCATGAATAGGGTCAGGAACAGCCCCATGGACCCAATGAAAGTTGCCCAGTCCCAGACCGTGGGCCAGTAAGTCCCCCAGCTCGAAGGCAGGAAATCCCGGTTCAGACTAAATACCACAATCATGAGCCGCTCCAGCCACATCCCGATATTGATCACGATTGAAACCACAAAGAGAACCCACACATTGGTGCGAGCCCAACGCGACCAGAGAACTTGCGGGATGAATACATTGCACGCCAGCACGGACCAATAGATCAGGGCGCCATGGCCCCAAAGCCGCGAGACCGCTCCTGCGTATTCGAATTGATCTTCGCTCAGCAACCCCATCATCGTTTCCATCAAGTAACCGAAGCCCACCATTAGGCCGGTCGCGAACATCACGCACGCCATGTTGTTGAGATGCCGCGGCGTGATCAGGGAATGCAGTTTGAAAATTGCGCGGATCGGCAACAGCATCGTCAGCACCATGGCGAACCCTGAAAAGATGGCTCCCGCCACGAAGTAAGGCGGGAAAATCGTGGAGTGCCACCCGGGCAACATCGACACCGCGAAGTCGAGGCTAACCACGCTGTGAACGCTGAGCACCAGTGGCGTGGCCAGGCCGGCCAGCAATCGATAGGCAATCTGGTGCCGATGCCAATGCACCGCCGAACCGCGCCAACCGAGCGCCGCAATCCCATAGACGCGTCGCATCAAGGGCGAAGTTTCCCGATCGCGAAGCGTCGCGAAATCGGGCACGAGCCCCGTGTACCAATAGAGCAGCGAAACCGTGAAATAGGTCGATACCGCGAAGGCGTCCCAAACCAGTGGGCTGCGGAACTGAGGCCACAAGCCCATCGTATCGGGGTAAGGCAGCAGGAAATAGAACACCCAGGGGCGTCCGAGATGCAGCAACGGAAAGAGGCCCGCGCACATCACGGCGAAGATCGTCATGGTTTCCGCAAGCCGATTGATCGAGTTGCGCCATTGCTGCGCGAGCAGGAGCAGGATCGCCGAGATCAGCGTCCCGGCGTGGCCGATGCCGATCCACCAGACAAAATTGATGATGGCGAATCCCCAGCCGACCGGGATGTTCACGCCCCAAACTCCAACCCCGCGTAGAAACAACCAACTGACTGCGATGAGCAGCGTCATCAGCATGAAGAACGACACACCGAACGCAAGCCACCACCAGCCCGAACGAATCCGGCGCTCCGGGATCGATGCGATCTCCTCCGTGGCGCTGGTATAGGTAACGCCCGGCTCCAAGAGCCGCTCGGGATAGCCGAGCGGGGAGTCAGGAGGGGTCTCAGCGGGCGTGCGTGTTTGCGTGTGGTCCGTCATTTCTAAAATTCATTGGAACATGGGGAAGGGAAGACGGGGAGACGCGGGGATGGGCAATTGAGGCGCTCGTCTAAGCTTCTCCTCGCGCCCAATCTTCGTGCCTTCGTGGCTTCGTGCCTTCGTGTGAAACACTCAAAGACAGGCAGCAAAAAAAACGAGGGATTACAGATAACGTGCGTTTTCCCTTTGACCGCATGTGCAGCGGGCCGGAAACTGAAACTCCTCGCTTTGGCCGCATGCCGGGCGGTTTTTGTTATTTCACACGAAGGCACGAAGGCACGAAGGCACGAAAGAAAGACGGGCCCAGACAGAAAGTTTCCGGCTGCATTCCCGGCCGGGTCATTCGTCGAGGGAACTCCGCAGCGGGAACGGCCCTCGGACGGTTTTCGAATCGGAGATTCGCAGACAAGTGCGTTCCCAATCGGGAGATTGGGAACGAGTCCCCATGGGCTCCGCCCACCACGCAGGATGAAAATTCGGCACTTTCGGAGTAGCGCGTGGCGGGCGAGTTTTAAACGAGGGCTCTCATCTCCGCGTCTCCGCGTCCCCCCCTCCCCGCGTCTTCTTCTCAGCGTCTCCGTGTCTTCCGTCATCATACCGGATTCGTAATGCGCGTTAAATACGTCGTCCTCGGTCGCGTGTTCTGGTCCGCCAGAACCGAGTAGTTGAGCGGACTCCGCTTGAAGGCGGCGACGCGGCTCTGCAGATCGTTTTGATTCCCGAAGACAATAGTCTCGGTCGGGCAGGCCTGCGCACAGGCGGGGGTCACCTCTCCGTCTCGAATGGGCCGGTTTTCCACCTGGGCTGCGATGCGCGCCTTGCTGATGCGCTGCACGCAGTAGGTGCATTTCTCCATTACGCCGCGCGCGCGCACAGTGACGTTCGGGTTCTGCAACAGCAGCAGCGGCTCGGTGCTCGCGGGCTTTCCGTAATTGAAAAAATTAAACCGCCGCACTTTGTAGGGACAGTTATTAGAGCAATACCGCGTCCCGATGCAGCGGTTATAAACTTGGACATTGAGCCCCTCATGATCATGCACCGTCGCCCCAACCGGGCAGACGGGCTCGCAAGGGGCTGTCTCACAATGCATGCACGGCACGGGCTGAAACGCTATCGAGGGCAGGTTGATGTCGCCGAAATAATAGGAATCGACGCGAATCCAGTGCATCTCCCTCCCCCGCTCCACCTCATGGCGGCCCACCGGCGGGATATTGTTTTCCGACTGGCACGCCAGGACACAAGCGTTGCAGCCGATGCAGCGCGTGAGGTCGATCACCATGGCCCAAGCCACTCCGTCGGTTTCCACGCGGGTCAGATTATAAAAAGTCTGCGGCTCGTGTTCCGCAACGGGCGTAGGTGCAAGCTTGTCGAGATCCGCCACTGTTCCGAGGCGAACCAAATCGCGCCCATGCACCAGGTGATGCTGCTGGGTAGTGACCAGCTTGTGCGTCTCCCCGGTTTTTTCGATCGCAATCGTTCGCCGCCATTGTTCGGTGCTCGTGCGGACCGGGTAAACGTTCATCCCCGTGTTGCGCCCGATGGAGGCATACGCCGACGCAGCCTCCTCGCGATGAAGCCAGGCTGGCCCTGGCTCCGGTCGGGAACCGCCTCCCAAGCTTACCGCGAACACGCCCGGCGCAACCCCGGGCTGCACCAGAACCGCCCCCCGCAGTTCCCGTCCGTCTTGCGTCCGGACCTTGATGACATCGCCATCCGAAAGCCTCTGCTCTTCAGCCGTCGATGGCGCGATAAGCAAGGCGTTCTCCCAGGAAAGCCGGGTGATGGGACGGGGCAACTCTTGCAACCAGGCATTCTCGGAATAGCGGCCATCCCAGACGCCGTAGTCCGGCGCGAGCACCAGTTCGAGGCCGGATTCCTTTTTCGCGGTCACGATCATCGGGCGGGCGGGGTCAACCGATGCCGCACTCGCCGGAGCCTCTGTCCCGGGGATCACGCCGTCGTGCAAGGCGCGCCGCCACGCCATCTCCCCGCGCCCTGCCAGCGCTCCCTTTTCCATCCAGTAACTCCGGATGATGTCGTAAGCGCGCCGGCCGGGATATTGCGCCACGCAGTCGAGGAGTTCATGCGCCGTTCGCCCCCCGAACAGCGGCTCAATCAAAGGCTGGAGAATCGTCGCAGTTCCGTCGAAGGCCCGCGTGTCGGCCCACGATTCAAACGCGTGCGCCTGCGGAATATGCCAGGTCGCCACATCGGAGGTCTCATTCCGATACAGCCCAAGGTGAACGCTCAGGGGCACTTTCCGGATCAGCGCGCCCAAATCAAAATCAGCGGGAGCGTTATGCGCCCAATTGCCGCCCAACATGATGAGAACCTGGACATTCCCAATCTTGATGGCATCCGCCAAAGCTTTTAGCGAATCCGTCTGATTGCCTGGTGACAGCGCCACCAGATCGCTATTAGAAATCGAACCGGTCGCACTGAAATTCCCCAGGGCTGCATTCATCCCATTTACGAGCGCATGCAATTCCGCGGGCTCTCCATGCCCGGCGATGAGCAGGCTCGGCCCGCCGCCTGCCTTCAGATCCGCCGCCACCTTGGTGGCCCAAGCCTGAGCCGCTCGACCGGGAGTCCACCCCGGAGTCGAAACCGCCACGCCGAGTTGGGTCGCAAGCGCCACCGCATACCCGAGCATCCCGTCCGGACCGCTGCCGCCAACGGCTTGGCGGTCATCGGCGTAGGCGCCCGTGATAGTCGGCGCGCTTTCCAAGACATAGAGCCGGTTCATGACACTCTTCCCGCTCCGGACATTGCGGCCCGCCGTCAGATCGCGCGCATATCGGATGCTACCTGGCATCGCAAAAAGAAAATCCGCGCCAAACGAAACCACCACGTGCGCTTTGTCGAAATGCCATTGTGGCTCAACGCGACGCCCGAACGCCCGGACCGCGCCCTCGTCCGCGGCATCATGATTCACGGCTTCGTATTGGTGCCACTGCGCTCCGGGATAACGCTGCAACAGCGTTTGCCATTGCTGGCCAAAGGCTGGGGAAGTCACTGTCCCGGTAAGCAAATGCAGTCCCGCGCCGCCCGCTGGCGACTTGGCAAGCGCGGCTTGCAGCTCGGCCAGAAAGGCGGGCCAGGTGCTGACTTCATTATTCTTCAGCACCGCCGACGAACGCCCCGGATTATACAAATCCAAAATCGTCGCCTGTTCGAAAACGCTGGTCGCCCCGAGGCTTGCGGGATGCAGCGGATTCCCCTCAACTTTTGTTGGGCGCCCTTCATGAGTTTCAACCACCACGCCTCGCCCGAAACCGCCGAACTCCAGGGCCGTGGCATAATAGAGCGCCTTGCCTGGAACCTCCTGCTCGGGCTGATTGACATAAGGGACGATCGTTTGCTGCGGCTGACGGACGCAACCGCTCACCCCGGAAAGCCCTGCCAGGGCAAGGGTTCCGCCGAAGAGCCGCAGAAAATCGCGCCGGCTGACGCCCGAGAAATCGCAGGCCTCAGGCGGGGTCTCAAACTCGCGATGCAACAGTTCTCGGAACTCCGGCGAATCGGCGAGTTCCTCCAGGCACCGCCACCCCCCATTGGGGTTCAGTTTTTCGGCAGCTTGTTGAAGTGCTGTCCAGTCCATGAGGTATATTCTTCCCGAGCTAAGTTCGTTTTTGAACTGTCATTTAGGCTCTAGCTCGGAAAAAATTCAGCGAACGTAGAAGCATACCTGATCGAAAGGTTTCAACCATGGATTGGCTCAAGGGGCGCTCCGCTCAATCCGATCCCCATATCCAACCCGTTTGCGCCTCCCAAGTGCGGGCGATATTCCGGAATGATGCGCTTAAGCTTGAGCTTGAGCTGATTGGGCGAGTCGGTGTGGAGATGCTCGGAGAGCCTGTCCAGAATCGTCCTCAGTTCGTCGATATCCGGCTGGGGTCCGATGAAGCGCATAATCTTGGGGTGCAGGGTTGGCGCAATGTTTTCCCCCTGATAAGAGAGCTCTTCAAAGAGCTTTTCTCCGGGACGCAGCCCGATGAACTCGATCTCGATGTCCTCGCCGGGTTTAAGCCCACTGAGGGTAATCATCTGCTTCGCCAGATCGACAATCCGCACGGGCTTGCCCATGTCCAACACAAAGATCTCGCCGCCCTGGCCCTGAGCGCAGCTTTGCAGCACCAGACTCACCGCTTCGGGAATCGTCATGAAATAGCGGGTTATATCCGGGTGCGTAACCTTCACCGGACCTCCCGCCGCGATCTGCCGGGCAAACGTCGGGATCACACTCCCGGATGAGCCGAGCACATTGCCGAACCGGACGCCCATCAACCGGGTGCTGGTGGGCGTCACTCCGTGAAGGGCCTGCAAATACATCTCCGCAAGGCGCTTCGAGGCGCCCATCACGTTGGTGGGGTTAATCGCCTTATCAGTGGAAATCAGGACAAAGCGTTCCACGTCGAACTCGATGGAGAGTTGCGCCATGGAGGCGGTCCCCAGCGTGTTGTTTTTGATCGCCTCGCCGGGGTGTGCTTCCATCATCGGCACATGTTTATGCGCCGCGGCGTGGAAGACGATGTTGGGAAGAAACCGCTCGAAGACGCAGAGCATCCGTTCCCGGTCGAGCACGTTGCCGATGCAGGGCTGGATCAATCCGCCAAAGCCGCGACTGATCAGGTCCTGCTCGATTTGAAACATCTGCACTTCGGATTGCTCTACGAGCAATAGACGCTCGGGGGCGAAATTGACGATCTGTCGGCACAACTCGGAGCCGATGCTTCCCCCTGCCCCGGTGACCATGACGACTTTCCCCTCCAGCACCGAGCGGATGTTTTCGGTTTCCACGCGCACCGGATCGCGCCCCAGCAGATCCTGGATTTCCACGGGCCGCAACTGCGTGACCATCACGGCGCCGGTGGCGAGCTGATCCACCGAGGGAATGGTGCGGAACGGGTACCCTGCCTTTTGCAGGATTTGAACGACCTCCCCGATGCGTTTGGCGGGTGCCGAAGGCATGGCGATAATCACTTCGTTCAAATGAAAGTGTCTGCGCCGATGAAAGAAGCAAACGAGACTGGCGACCAGGGATGATTCCTGGCGGGCCGGCGCAGGGTTGTCCTCCAACAAAAGCTCCGGAGAACCCAGGACGGGAATTCCGTGGACGCGGGAGCGCCAGCTATGGTGATCGTCATCGAAGAAGGCCACGGGCTCCAAGCCAAGGTGCCGTTTGCTCATCAGTTCACGCGCCAGATTCGCGCCCACATCTCCGGCGCCGATGATTCCAACGCGTCGTCTCGTTTCGATCTCCGTTGAACTTAATCCGCGCAGCCGTTCCCAGATCATGCGAAGGCTCAGTCGCAGCCCTCCAAGCACCACAAACGAGAGCACGAAATTGAGCATGACGATGCTCCGGGGCGGCACGATTTCCAATTCGTCCACCCAGCGCAGGCAGAGGCTCAGGAGTGCGCTCACGCACATCGCCGAGAGGACCCGTCCGAAATCAGGCGTGCTAAAAACCGTAAGCTTTCCCGAAAACTGTCCAAAGGCGAGCAGAAGCAGGAGTTCAAGAGGAACGATCCAGCACAGGGCAAACCCGAGTTGGACATAATAGTCGGACGGAACATCAAAATCGAATCTCAACTGATAGGCGAGCCACAGACTTGCCATCAGTCCGACCGTATAACTTATAAACAGTAACAGTCGGCGAAATGCTAATAGTTGCTTTACACGTTTTTTCAATGACCCCTCCTTGAATTCCCCGGTTAGTCGCAGCGTTTCATAAACCGCGACTTGTGGCATTTCCTGTAGAGATTCTCAGGATTTTTCCCTGAACCCGCCGGCCCAGGTAAGCCGGCCTCAGCGTTTCCGCCGAACAATGTGTCGCAATATGAATTTACGTAATGCGAATCCAATAAAACGATGCCGAGGGATCTCATTCTGACCATGGATCGAAACCGCAACCGCAGTTGGATTTACTGCAACTTTCCGCCTTCCCTCGCGCGGACGGAAATCTTTAACTCAGCGAGCGGTGAGGCTTGGCACTTTTAGACAGGATTAACAAGATTGGCATGATTTACAGGATTAGGATTTCCTCAGCCAACCGACTTTGCAGGCCCCAGGCAAAATCCTGATAATCCTGAAAATCATGTTAATCCTGTCTAAAACCAGAACCATGGCCAAGAATACTGTTCTACTGTTTGCACCACTGTGAATTTCCGTATCATCGACGAAACCGACGCCTGGATCGTGATCGACAAGCCGCCCGGCTTGCTGATTCACCCCAAGAAGCCCGACGGGCCTCCGACCGTGTGGGATGGCTTGCGCCAGCTCCTCGCCTTCGAACTCGCCAACGGCGGGCAGGTTTCCATCGTAAACCGGCTCGATCGCGAAACCAGCGGACTGGTGCTGGTCTGCAAAACCGCCCAAGCGGCCCGGCAATTTGGCTTGGCGATGCTGCAACGCGCATTTTCCAAGCAATACCTGGCCATCGTTTGGGGTTGGCCTGCAACCGACGAATTTTCCGTGGACGCGCCGATGCTTCGACAAGGCGACCGGCTTTCGACCGCCATTTACCTCAAACGGTGCGTGCATCCCGAGGGCGCCCCGGCATTTACCCGGTTTAAAGTGGAGAGGCGTTTCGAGCGCGAGAATGTTCGGTTTTCCCTGGTCCGCGCCTTCCCGGAAACCGGACGCACCCATCAAATCCGGGTGCATCTCGCCCACGCGGGACACCCGATCGTGGGCGACAAAATCTACGGTCCAGACGAACGCTGTTATCTGGAATTCATCGAAACCGGCTGGACTCCCCGTTTGGAAGAGCGATTGCTGCTTCCCCGCCATGCTTTGCACTCCGCCGTGCTTGGCGTCCGGATGAACGGCGAGGCGCTGGAATGGAACGCCCCGATTGCCGAGGATCTCGCCACATGGATGTTGCATTGTTCAAATGCCCGGTGTTAGGTTTTCCCTGCTTTCTCCCTCGTATGGCTATTAAGACCGAAAAAGACCTCTCCGAAAACGCACGCAGCCTTTGGCTGAAGGCTCTCACCGCAGTGGAACTACGCAATTTCGGCTACGCAAACTCGCTCCTTCAAGCGGTTCTGAAAGAAACCCCCGAGTTCCTTGAGGCGCGAAGAGTCCTTCGGCGTTCCCAGATCACAGCAACCAAAGGTAAAAAAGCGGGGCTCTTCGGCGGCTTTTCCGCATCGGTTCTCAAAGGCGCCCAGGTCTTGAAAAAAGACCCGGCCGCAGCGCTCGACATCGCGGAAAAGACCCTGGAGTCCGACCCGTTCAACTCGCCGGCAAATCACCTGTTAAAGGATGCCGCCATCGCCTTGGATTACTACGAAACGGCTCTTTTCGCCCTCCAGACGTTGGCCGACGGCGATCCCAAGGATACGAAAGTGCTGCATGAAATGGGCGAATTGCTGATGGCGCACGGCGAAGCGGAAAAAGCCGTTGCCATTTACAACAAGATTCTTGAGATAACCCCTTCGGATTTGATCGCCAACAAGCGGAGCAAAGACGCAGCGGCTGCGAACTCGATGAAAGTCGGCGGTTGGGAAACGGCCAAGGATTACCGGGATCTCATCAAGAACAAGGACGAGGCGATTGCGCTGGAGCAGAAAAATCGCGTCGTAAAGAGCGCTGACGACATCGATGATTTGCTCGAGGAATTGCATCGGGAGGTGGAAGCTCAACCCGAGAACATCGATCTGGCCCGTCGTGTAGCCGGTCTCTACGAGCAGAAGGATGACATGGAAAATGCCATCGCCTGGTATCATTATGCCAGCGAGCTTTCCAAAGGCACCGATAGCTGGCTGCTGCGAAAACTTTCCGATCTCCAGTTGAAACAAATCGAACTGGCGGTGACTGCCCGCGAAGAATGGCTGGAGGCGGTCGGAAACGGACACGAGGAGAGTCCCCGGGTTTTGCAGGAGCTGGAAGATTTTCGGATGGAGAAGGCCAAGATGCTTCTCGCCGAGGCCCGCAAACGCATGGAGCGCAACCCCAGCGATCTTCAGGTCCGCTACGAACTCGGCGAACAGTTGATGTACGCGGGAGATTACAGCGAAGCCATTCGCGAATTGCAGAGAGCGCGCCAGAACCCGAACGTCCGCCTGCGGGCGATGAATTTGCTGGGGCAATGCTATTCCAAAAAGGGCATGTTGGATTTGGCGATCAAGCAATTCAAAGATGCGGCAAGCGAAATCGAAGATATGGATGCCACCAAGAAAGGCATCCTCTATCAACTCGGTCTGCTCTATGAAAAGATGAATGACGGCGTGAACGCGCTCGAATGTTTCAAACAAATCTACGAGGTCGATTACGGCTATTCAGACGTTGCGGAGCGTGTCGAACGCAGCTACGGCAGTTAAACTCAACAGGCGAACGCGGCGCGGTTGTTGAGGCTTTGAAAAAATCATCCCAACAATCCATGCAAGATCATTCCAATCCCAATCCGGTCGGATCCAGAAACTGGAAGCCGTTTGTATTTCCTTTGCTGGCTGGCGTGGGAGTTTTTGCTGCCCTCGCCATTGCCGCCACACAAGGCATCGTTCAGTTCCTGGTTTCGCTGCTGCTTTTCGGAGTGGCTGGCGCTTTTGTGGTGAAGTCATACCGGTTTTCCTCCGAGTCCAATGACCGGAAACTTCTGGCGGCTGAAGCCGAGGAAGCCCAGGTCAATTACCAGTCGATCTTCAACAATGCCGTAGAGGGCATTTTCCAGAGCACGCCCGAAGGAAGTTTCATCACCGCCAACCCCGCCCTGGTGCAAATGTTCGGGCGCGAATCGGCCGAAGAGCTGTTTACCGACATGGAAGGGTGGCCGGGCCGGCATTTCTTTGTCGATCCGGTGCGTTGGGCGGAAATGTTGCGCCTGATCGAACAGCAGCAAAGCGTAGGTGATTTCGAAGCTGAGGTGATTCGCAAGGACGGGCGCACGATCTGGATTTCGCAAAACGTGCATGCTGTCCGGGACGAAAACGGCAAGCTGGAATATCTTGAGGGCGCGGTCGTGGATATCACCGCCCGCCATTGGGCGGAAAAACGGCGGCAAATCCAGTATTCAACTGCCCGGATTCTGAGCAACTCGGATTCCGTGGTCGAAGCGCGCCCGAAAATTCTCCAGGCGATTTGTGAAGTTTTGGAATGGGACATGGGCGCGGTGTGGGATGTCGTTCTGCCGGAAAACCTGCTGCGTTGTGTGGAAATATGGCACGCACAGGGAATCGACATCTCGGAGTTCGAGAACGTTTCCACGGAGGTGCCCTTTACCCCGGGTGTGCGTCTGGCCGGCAGAGTCTGGCAGACCGGCGAACCCGCCTGGGTCGTGGATCTCACCGACGAAACCTTTTCGCCCAACGCTTTGGTGGCCGCCAAGCACGGGATGAACTCCGCATTCGCAATTCCCGTCAAAGTTGGCGGCGAGGTGATGCACGTTTTGGAATTCTTCAGCCCCAAAGCATCCGAGCCAGACCCCGAGTTGTTGCAATTGCTCGGGGTGGTTGCCAACCAGATTGGCTATCTGATCGAACGCAAACTCGCCGAGCAGGCGCTGCACGATACGGTGGCGCGCAAAGCCGCCATTCTCGAAGGCGCGCTCGACTGCATTATCACCTTCGACAACGAAGGGAAGGTCATCGAGTGGAATCCGACCGCGGAACGGACCTTTGGCTATCGGGCGCAAGACGTCCTCGGCCGTTCCCTGGTCGAGTTGATCATTCCCGAGCCATTGCGGGGCGAACCGGGCGGTGGCCTTCCGCTTTACACGGCAGCCGGAATGTCTCTGAGGCGGCGGTCCGAAATAACGGTCATGCGCTCCAATGGCCAGGAATTTCCCGCGGAAGCAGCCATTGCCAAGGTTCAGTTGCAAAACCGACCGCTTTTCACCGCTTACCTGCGGGACATCACCGAAGTCAAACGCGCCGAACGCTCACAAAGCGAATTGGCGGCGGTGGTCGCGGCTTCCGAAGATGCGATCGTCAGCACGACGCCCGATGGGATTATTGTTTCCTGGAACCCGGGAGCGGAACGAATCTACGGTTATACCGCTCAGGAAATCATCAACCGACCGGCGAGCACCCTGGTGCCGGCTGACGGCTTGGAAGAATTTGCCAAAGGCCTCGCCTCCGTGCGGCAAGGCCGCAGTATCCAGAACCTGGAAGTTGTCCGGCTTCGCAAAGATGGGGCGCGCATTTGCGTGTCATTGACTGAAGCGCCGATTCGCAACGAGCGAGGAATGATCACCGGCGTCGCCTCGACGGCGCGGGACGTCACAGAGAATAAGCGGATCGAGAGCCGCTTGTTGCAGTCCCAGAAGATGGAAGCGGTGGGGCGACTGGCTGGCGGCGTGGCGCACGACTTCAACAACATCATCACAGCCATTCTCGGCTATACCGATCTGATGCTTAACCAGGTCGAACCGAAAAGCCTGCTCTATCGACAGCTCTCGGAAATCCAGAAAGCAGGCCAGTTTGCCACTTCTTTGACGCACCAACTCCTGGCCTTTAGCCGCGGCCAGGCATTGGCAGTCAAGGTGTTGGATATGAACGCGGTGATCGCAAGCATTCAGCCCATTTTGCGCCGGCTTATCGGAGAACACATCCAGATTGTCACTGTTCCCTCAAATGGAGCGAGCCGCGTCCGCGGGGACTCCGGCCAATTGGAGCAGGTGCTGCTGAATCTCGCCCTCAATGCCCGGGATGCCATGCCGTCGGGCGGCGTCCTTACGATTCAAACCTCGAATGTCGAGATTACGCCCGGCGGGCCGAACCAGCACGAAGTCGTCCCTCCGGGCGAATGGGTCCAACTGATCGTACGCGATACAGGCAGCGGCATGAACGAGCAGGTGAAAGAGCATGTGTTCGAGCCTTTTTTCAGCACGAAAGAGCACGGCGTAGGCACGGGACTCGGGCTGGCCACCTGCCAGGGCATTGTCAAAAGCAGCGGCGGCTACATTCTCTGCGAAAGCACGCCGGGACTGGGAACTTCGTTCCAGATCTTCCTGCCGCAAGTCGAATCGCCCCTGGTGGATACGGCTCCGGCAGAGAGCGAACTTGAAGGCCTCGATCTACCCGGCGGCACGGAAACCATCCTGCTGGTGGAGGACGAAGCGAGTGTGCGCCGGTTGACCGCGAGCGTTCTCCAAATGCTTGGCTATCAGGTGCTTGAGGCTGGCGGCTGCGAAGAAGCGCAGTCCATCGTGAAAAAAAATCCCGAGCGGAGAATCGACCTGCTGCTCTCCGATGTTGTCCTGCCAAGCTCGGGCGGAAAGGAACTGGCTGACTGGGTCTCCGAGAATTCTCCGGGCACGCGGGTCCTGTTCACTTCGGGCTACGTCGAGGAAGTCGTCTTCAATAATTACGGAGTGAACCCTGAAATGCCCTTCCTGCAGAAACCATTCTCTCCAGCCGCCCTGGCGATCAAGGTCAGGGAAGTTATCGGGCAGAAGTAGCTACGGACGCCATCAAATGAGCACACACGGAGGGCGTGTCCCAGAACGAGCGCTAAATCCGAACGCCGCAATCGGAATGTCTTGTCGAGAAAGGAGCGTGGGCGTCCCGCCAAAAGCGTTTAGCTTGGTTTTTGCTGAGGACCAAAGGTCCGTCCCATACCAGCCTGGGGCATCGCCCCAGGAAAATCCGCAAAGCGAATCAGGGCTGAAGGCCCGCGCTATTCGGGGCGCGACGCGATGGTGCGGGCCTTCAGCCCCGGACATTTCTAAATCGAACATCTGGGGCGATGCCCCAGGCTGGTATGGGGCCGCACCGTTGGCGCTGAATTATGAATTCAAGTAGCGAGCCTCCCCGGCCCGAGGTGGCCGCCAATTTCGCATTGACGTGGGATGGCCGCATTTCCACGCGCAATCTCACGCCGTCGGACTTCTCGTCTCCTCATGATAAACAGCGCCTGCTGGAAATCCGCGCTTCCGGGGACGCGGTGCTGGTCGGACGCACCACGCTCGAGACCGAAAACAACGCCCTCGGGATGCCTGACGAGGCGTTGCGCGCGGAGCGGGTCCGCCGGGGAATGCCCCCCTGCCCTCTCCGCGTTATCATCACCAACTCGGGGCAACTCGATCCGGCGCTGCCCTTTTTTAAGTGCGATTGCTCGCCGGTCGCGATCTTTTCAACGACCCGGATGCCGAATGCGATCCGGTCAGCGCTGGCTCCACTCGCCAGCCTCCATCTGACTGCCGCCCCGAATGTCGATCTGCGCGAAATGCTGGAAACGCTCCACCGCGATCACGCCGTTAAACGACTCGTCTGCGAAGGCGGTCCAACGCTGCTGCGCTCGCTGGTTGAAATCGATTTGGTGGATGAACTTAACCTCACCTTTTGCCCCCGGATCTTCGGTGGCGCACAAGCGCCGACCCTGACAGGATGCGCCGGGGAATTCCTGGAGACGACGCGCGAGTGCCGACTGGAGCGAATGGACGTTGTCGGCGACGAATGTTTCGCGCGGTACCGGATGCTCCGGGCTAAGGCGTAAAACCGCTGATCGCAGAGCTTGGAATTGCAGGTTTATCCGGCCCAAACAAGTTGCCTGGATCTGGGCGGCGCGTCTGGTTCCGGGCATGGTGGAAGAGATATTGTTGGGCATAGCCGCCGTAAGGGCCGAAATAGGATTGGGTGAACTCCCTCAGGCGTTTGGCGGTGACGTTGCGCTTGCGTTGAAAATAGGTTTGCCGCAGCACCCGCTCGATCCAGACATCGATCGGGAAGGCGCGGACCCGCTCGTAAGCGAAGAGGAGGACGCAGTTGGCAACCTTCGGTCCCACGCCGGGCAAACGGCAGAGTTCCGCCATGGCCGCGTCGTCCGGCAAGGATCGGATCCCTTCGAGATCGACACTCCCCTCGGCAATGATGCGTGCCGCCCCCAGCAGATTGCGGGCACGGAACCCGAGGCCGCAGGCGCGCAGTTCACTCTCGCTCGCCTCCGCGATCCGCTCTGGACCCGGATAGGAATTTAGTCCGAACGCAACCGGATTCCCGAACCGTTGCCGCAACGCATGGGACATTTGACGGATATGCGCCACTTGCTTCATCGCGGAGGTGATAAACGTCGCCAGGCATTCCCAGAGGGGTTGGCGGATGATCCGAATCCCAAGGCAATAACCGAGTGCTGCCTCCATCGCAGGGTCGTGCGGAAAGGTGGCGTAAATCTCCGGCAACGGATGATCCAGGGCGAAATAGGACGTAACAAGGGCTTCCGCACCCCGGGACACTCGCAACGCGGAGCCGCACTGCTCCACACGGACTGGCGCCTCCCCGATCAACCCGCAATAGCCAGGGCCATCTGGATTCCAATGGAAGACCTGACCGGATTCGAGGGTGGCGCGCAGATTGAAATCCGACGCAGGGACAATGGAAGATTTAGGAGCCATGTAACCATGTAATTGGGCGGCACGGCAAGGATGGCACTCCGTGCCGTGCGGGTGCGCGCCACATCGTTGAAACTTACCGGATAAAGTAGCTCAAATTTTCAAGTTCGATGGCGAGGTCCACGTTATTTACCACCACCCCGTCTGGCACCTGGAGCAGCGTGGGTGCAAAGTTAAGGATCGCCTGAATCCCGGCATCGACCAACTCATTGGCAACCTCCTGGGCCACCGTGACCGGCACCGACAGAATGGCCAGCTTGACCTTTCGTTCGCGGATAAACGCGTGGAGTTTGCCCATGTCGTGGATTTCCAGATTAAGATCGTCCGCAAGTTTGCCGCTCGCATCGATGTCAAAGCCGGCCACGATCTCGAAACCCTCTTTTTGGAATCCGCGATACCGCACCAGCGCCGCGCCGAGGCGGCCCACCCCCACAAGCACCACCGGTTGCAACCGGGCTGCACCAAGCACTTCGGCCAGTTTGTTCACCAGCAGATTGACATTATAGCCGAGCCCGCGGGTGCCAAGCTGCCCGAAATAGGCCAGATCCTTCCGGAGTTGCGTCGGTTTCACTCCTGCCACGCGGGCCAAAGCCGCGGAGGAGACAGTTTCGGGGCCGTTTTCCTTCAGCCGCTGCACTGCACGGAAGTAGAGGGAGAGCCGGTAAACGGTTTTTCGAGGAATTTCCAGTTTCGCCATTTTGTGAAAAACGAACAGGAATTTAACAAGCGCGAGGAATTGGTCAACTCAACCTCGACATTCCGCGCAATCCACCCGAAATTCCAGCCAATGCGACTTAACCAATTTTTGGCTTCGGCTGGACTCGGGTCCCGCCGGAGCTGCGAGGAACTGATCCAGTCCGGACAGGTAACGATCAACGGCACCCGGTGCACCACATTGGCAACCCGGGTTGAACCGACTGACGTGGTCAAGGTGGGAAACCGGGTACTGCACTCTGCTGCGCCGACCACGCTCCTGCTCCACAAACCGCCGGGATTCCTCTGCACCGCTGCGGACACGCACGACCGCCGGACTATTTTCGATCTGCTCCCGCCGAATTTCCCAAGGCTGTTCCATGTGGGCCGACTCGATCGCGAAAGCGAGGGCCTGATCATCCTGACCAACGACGGGGCGCTCGCCCTCAAGCTCACGCATCCCCGCTACAAGGTGGAGAAGGAATACGAAGTTGTGCTCGATCACGCCTTCGATTTCGAGCTCTCCGAAAAGATGATCCACGGCATGAACACCCAGGAGGGGTGGGCGAAAGCGGAGTCGGTCCATCGCCTCGGTGGCAATAAGGTGAAAGTCATCCTCCGCCAGGGATTAAAGCGCCAGATCCGGCTCATGTTTTATGAGTTGGGATACGAAGTGAAGCGGCTCGTCCGCACTCGCATCGGGCCGATCCACATCCAAGGACTGCCCCCCGGAGCCTGGCGTGCGCTCAATCAGCGCGAAATCGAGTCGCTGGTTGCAAAGAGTGAAAAGTCAGCCGCGGAAGCTGAGAAAACCTTTTCGAAAACGCCCCGCAAGCCATTCGCGGGGAAAAGGCCGGGCGGACCGAGGCGCGAGCCTGGGGCAAGGGAATCAGAGCGAGGCCCCATCCAACGCCGGCCTTTTTCAAAGCGACCCGCGTCGGCTCGTTCCGCTTCGGATCGACCCGAGGAAATCCCTTTCACGCCGAGAGCCGCCCGCGAAGGCGCGGAGGCTCCGGGCGCGCGCCGCTTTGAGGATCGTCCGCGCCGCACAGCCGACGAACGACCACGCCGTTCTGCTTATGCCAAACCGGGCTCCAAGGCTGGCGGGAAACCAAAGGCGGGAGGCAAGCCCGGAGCGAAAGTCGGCCCACACGCTTTCGCGAAGTTCCAGCGGAAAGAGCGTCGATAACGGCAGGGGTGCTGCCTGTCGCGATGGGATACCGCCTCTTAACACCCTCGTTCCCAAGCTCCAGCTTGGGAACGCAAGTGGCTGGAAGCTCCAGCTTCCTCCTCCGCTGCCTTTGGCCAGCAATTTCAGTTTACCTGCAACTTTCGTTATGTGCCCTGCC
>SESF01027316.1_pt1 | contig 19783 bp, 16 predicted proteins | sample 3171521 | NCBI WGS metagenome assembly SESF01 (sample SAMN10866945, study PRJNA518727) | freshwater metagenome | biome: subpolar coniferous forest; feature: holomictic lake; material: water; isolation source: holomictic Lake 227, 6 m and 8 m depth | place: Canada: near Kenora, Ontario | collected...
TCTTTCTTTATTTCGCTCTTTTCTCTGCCTGAAAATTTTTCAAATTTCGTCGTCTGCCGGGGCGGGCTCTGTTATCCGATCACTATTCTAAATCGATAACTTTCCTGTGAATCGGGGCAGTGCTTCGCCTGAATGGGGTCGGATGCTGCCCGACGTCCGGCAAAGAGCCTCTATGTCTCCCAGAAATGGCCCAGGATGGGTTTTGGGTGGCCTCGCCCGAGGTCGGCCAGGGAGGTCCGGGTTTCCAGGTAGCGGCCGAACCGCCGGTTGCGAAGGCACAGGAGGAACTGGAAAACCTTCAAGAGTCTGTTAACACGGCGGGCGCAGTTAAGAATCTTTACTCCCGGGATACCGCTGAATTCTGAAAGCTCTTCCATGGCTTCGGGGGAAAGCCGCTTTAGGCGCGTGTTGCTTTCAAGCTTGGCAAGAGCTTCCTCACGGGAAACGCCCCCTCCCTTACCATAACGGCAAGCTCCTGCTGCATCAGCCGGTAGCCATGATCTACGGCGTAAAGATAGGCGGCAGCGTGATGCACTCTGCAATCTTCGGCCCGAGCAGGCCGGGGCCGCCGGATTCCGCCCACCCGAGCGTCCGCTGCAGCTCGGCGCGGATGTGATCTGTAGCAAACATAAGACTTGTTATCGGCAGTTTTCCCCCTACCTGAAGCTTCCGCCCAATATCAAACTTGCATTTAAAAAATCAATCACGAGTTTTATATTTGATGATGACGTGAATTCTGGCCCCCCATGCCCTGCTCCCTCGATGGGGACCAGCATGACCTTCTTGGGCCCTATGGCAGCGGCTAATGCTTCGCTGAGTATCCTGCCTTGGCCGGGAGGCACGAGACAATCCGCTGTTCCGTGCTGGATCAAGAACGGGGGATCATCCGGCGAAACATAAGTGATAGGGTTGGTAAAAGTTTTCACGGCCTCAGGTTTTGTTTGTATGGCTTCACCAACGAGTTCTGACTCCGGCGAATCAGCGCCGTTATGAGATTGCGCAGGCTTTCCGCAGAGAGTTTCTTTGGCGAATTGGGAGTCCATCTGCAGAAAATCGGTGGGGCCGAACCAATCCACCACCGCCTGAACCTTGCTGGAAATCCCGGCATTCCCTAATTCCCCCCCTTCAAGTTCCGCAACTCCTCCGGACGTCCCGAGCAAAGCAACAAGATTGCCTCCTGCGGATTCGCCCCAGGCTGCAAAGCGATTGGGATCCAGTTTGTATTCCGCCGCATGCGCGCGCAGCCAGCGCACTGCGGCTTTCACGTCTTTAATTTGGGCAGGCGCTTTGGCCTCGCCGCTGAGGCGATAGTTTAGACTGGCGATAGCATAGCCATTGGCTAGAAAAGCTGCGAACACGTGTCCGAAGGCCCCCCCCTTCTTATCGCCCATTTTAAAGGCGCCGCCATGCACCTGGACGATGAGCGGAAACGGACCGGCCCCTTGCGGCAAATAAATATCCAGCTTTTCTGCGGGCGAGAGGGAAGCGTAGGGAACATTCCTGACAGCTGGCTTAATACTTCCGCCGATGGTCTGGTACGCAATCACGACTGCGGTCAGAAATACTATTATTACAACTATAAAGTAAATTGTCTTTCGTGAATCTGTAGAATCTGTAGTCGACATAAGGCTAGTTATCGTAAGTTATTCCCCCACACTGTCGTTTTTTTGAAGCTGTAGTAAACATAAGGGCTGTTATGGTAAGTTCTTTCGTTGTTCCGCTCTTTTCTCTGCCTAAAAATTTTCCTAAAAACAGCTCCCTTTCCTTAATTTTATTATAATACCAAAAGTCGGGGCTGTTTCCTGTAATTTTAAAAAGCGCCGCCGCGCCCGGCTGTTGCCGGGCGTCACAAACTTTTCGGGAGCGCTTATTTTAGTCGTCGGCCGGGGCGGGCTCTATTGTTTCGTATAAGTCGCCTTTCGGATCCGGCTGGCAGTCTTCGTCCGGCGGGCCGCAGGTGTGTTCATATAGCGCCGCCTGCGGGACTGGCTTAAATTTAGGCAATTCAGCGGGCAGGCCCAGGTGGGTTAGCTTCGCCCGCGTTCTTATTTATATCCATGGTGGCGATCTTCTTGCTTGTCTCCGCAAGGTTATCCATTGTACCGCCCCCGGCCATGGCACAGGAGGCTGCCGCCACTACCGCGAAGATCGCTATCAGTATATTGCTCTTTTTCATTTCATATCTCCTTTACTTTCCTGAACGGGCTCCGGCCTACCCCTTGAGACCTGAGCCCGTAACACCACAAACAGGCAATTATTGTGCCAAATGATTCTCGTCAGCCTTGTTCCCGCCGACGCCGAAGGGCGGTCGTCTTCCTGCGCGCCGGAGACTGCGCCGGATCCCTCTCAATACCATAAACCCGGGGTTTAAATTCAGGCGTTCCCGCTAAGCCGCCGCTCCTGGGTCAAATAACCATGCCGCCATGGGGCGTCGGCTTCAGGCGGGCCGCACCAGAAGAAGGTAAACTTAAACTATGAAGGTTAGAGAAGTTCACAAGACGGCGTATCCGTGAAAGAACGAGAGAAGACAGAGAACAAAATTAAGGAGAACTAATAATATGAAAAACAATGATCAGGTTCGCGGATATGTTTCGGCGGCGGTAATGGCGGCGGTGCTTGCGGTGCTGACCGGAAGCGCCTGTGCTGCGGAGTTCGCCGGTCTGCAGGGGTTAAAAGCTTCCGGTATTGGTGGCAAGGTGGTGACAGTATCGGCAGCGGCCGCTGTTCCGGCTGCGGTTGAACAGAGCGATCTTTCAGCCGGCAGATTGAAAGGCCTTCCGGGCGAGACCGCGTTTGACAGATTAAAGAACCTGTTCAACGAAGGCGTTCCGGCCACAAAAGAGGACCTTATCGGCTGGCATGCCGGGCGAATGATAAAAAACAGTAAGCCGGATCAATTTGTGGCCGCGCTTCTAGTGGGGAGAGAAATGCTCTCCTTTTCTGAAGGTGGCCCCCTGTTTGAGGGGGACACGAGTTTTAAGATTATCCTGATAGATTCTCCGGCGGTGTTTCCGCCGAGCTTTCCGAACTATTATGAGCATTTGTCCGGCACAGATAGAACTTCACTGGAAAGTCAAATTAGGCAGGGGTGGTATTCAAAAGCAGAGTACACGTTGAAATTCCCGGAAGCCAAATTAGAAGTTGAATTCGCGACGGTGAAAGGGTCCATAGAGGAGCGTGTTGCCCGCGGATATATCGTTGAACGCTTTACTGCCTCCGGGGTTGTCGCCTCCGGAACAGTGAATAAGGAATACTATGCCTATTATTTTAAGGATGTGACCTTGAAATAGTAAAGTTCTGCAGCGTCTTGTTTGGAAGCAGAGATCCCCGCGCGGAAACTCCGCGCGGGGATCTTTTTAAGCTGCTCCTCGCCCGGGGCTTGCCCTGGCCGGGGGGAAGCTGGGTGAATTCACCGCCCGCCGCAGCGGAGCGCGCGCAGGCCGGGCCGGTACGTAGCTGCCCGTCGGCGGAGGCTTGCTTGGCGGGTGCGTAACGGTTCCGGTGGAAACCGGCGCGGCGGCAGAGCTGTAGTAAACATAAGGGCTGTTATGGTAAGTTCTTTCGTTGTTCCGCTCTTTTCTTTGCCTAAAAATTTTTCTGAAAACAGCTCCCTTTCCTTAGTTATGTTCTAATACCAAAAGTCGGGGCTGTTTCCTGTAATTTTAAAAAGCGCCGCCGCGCCCGGCTGTTGCCGGGCGTCACAAACTTTTCGGGAGTGCTTATTTCAGTCGTCGGCCGGACCGGGTTCTATTACTTCGTATAAGTCCCCTTTCGGATCCGGCTGGCAGTCTTCGTCCGGCGGGCCACAAGCGTGTTCATATAGCGTAGCTTGAGGAGCTGGCTTAAACTTAGGCAAGTCAGCGGGCAGGCCCAGGTGGGTTAGGAGTCTTACAAGTTCTTTGTCATTCAGGATAACCGCAACCGGCCTCATTTCCAATTTGCATTGGGGGCAGATAAGCGGGTAGATTTCGAAAATGCGCGCAAGGCAGGCGGCCCAGGAGTTGGTTTTCTTTTCCGGCTTATCATCCCTTTCAGCCTGTGCAAGATTCTGCGCCTCTTTATGCGTTTTACTTTATTATTCCCACTCTATGGCGGCCGGGGGTTGGGAGGTGATGTCAATTTATCTGACCTTGAACTCCGTGATGACCGGGGAATGGTCGCTGGCCCCGTCCTTGCCTATCACGTCGTAAGACTTGAAAGCCAGCGTTTTATCCGCGCCGGACTGCAGCAGCACCCAGTCTATCCGCAGGTTGACCAATACCGCCACGGAAAAGGTGGGGCGGTCATCGCCGTTGGAACAATCGAAGAAAGAAGTTTCTTTAAGAAAATTCCTGAAATCCCCGCCTTCGCCCATGGAAACCGTATTTAGGTCGCCGGCGAGGATAGCGGGCTCGCCCGGAGGAACCAGCTCTTTGGCCAGAAGCTTGAACTGGTCCTGCCTGACCTTGGAGTTGGCTTTATTCTCGGTATGCATCGAAACCAGGGTTATCTTCTTAGCCGCGCCGGGCAATTCTATCCGGGCGGAAATGGAATTGCGCTGTCCGGTGCGGGGCTGGCTCCCGTCGGTAGCCCAGTCGTAGCCGCCCCGTTCCTTCATGATGGGCAGCGCGAAGTACTTTCCGCCGCTGAGCGGATACCGCGAGATGATGGCGTTGCCGCTGGAGCCCATGCGGTCGGGGCGCAGTTCGCCGAATTCCGCGGCCGCGTAATAGCTGTAGCCCAGCGCCGCGGCTATCTCCCGGGCGGCCACACGGCCGCCGGTGAGCTTGCCGTACATGTCCGCTTCGCACAGCAGCAGCACGTCCGGATTGGCTTTTTTAATGGCTATTATTAATTTGTCCAGTTTCTGCCCGCGGCTGACGTTCCAGGACATCACCCGCAGGGTTCCGGGGCCGGCCGCGGGACGCACTTTGCCCTGCGCAACGGCCCATTCGGGTTTCTCTACGGGCGCCGGAAAGGCGCCGCCCTCGGTATATCCGGCGGGGGCGATGAACCAGCCGGCGGGATCGGGTCCGAAGCTGGGCAGAGGGATGTCGCCGGTCCGGGTAAGGCCCGGGACGTTGCCTATAGCTACCGGTTCGCCCGGCTTGACGGCTTTCCCGCCGGGCTGCGCGTAGCCTTTTGTAGCTTGCGGGATAGCGGCCGCTTCGTTCGCGCTTTGCGCCTTCAGTTCCTCCAGCGGGGTACTATCGTTCAGCGCGTCCCTGAGATCGGCGGGCCTGCCGGCGTACGGCGCGCGCCCGGAACCAGGATAGAACGCCGGAACCAGCAGCAGGGACGCTATGATAAGGTTTTTGTTTTTCATGATTAGTTTTATCGCGCGGCTCAATTGCCGGGAACAATTATCCTGGCGTCGGGGGCAGGCGCCGCCTGGCCGGGGATCACTATTTGCGCGTCGGGCCTCGGCACGGCCTGCCCGGGGATGATCAGTTTTGCGTCCGGGCCGGCTGCCGCCTGGCCCGGGACGATCAGTTTAACTTCTGGTACCGGCACGGCCCGGCCGGGGAGAATGATCTTCGCGTCGGGATTTGGCACCGCAGCACCGGGCAGTATCAGCCCCGGCTTCGGCATTTCCTCCGGCTTTCCCGCCCACCTGTCCAGCCTGGCGCCGGCCCACCTCCCCGCAGAATTAACGGCGTTGGAAACCGGGTTGTTGGACAGATCGAGGTTTATCTTCGGGTCCAGCCCCCTGCTGATGTCTTTCGTCATCACCCTCGTCAGCAGGCCGGGCTCGTTGCGGCCGAGCATGAACTTCCTGAAGTCGCTGAGCTCTTCCGGCGGCGCCTGGTAGGGTTTGCCGTCGGCCCCGAGTATCGGGGACGGGCCCCTGGCCGTAAGAACACCTTTTACTTCCTTTGCTGTAGCGGCCAGTTTGAAGGCGCCGCTTACGGTCTTCGGGGCGTTCAGGCCCTTGGCGGTAAGGTCCGTGATGGCGGCGTAATAGCGCTCCTTGCTGGCGGGGTCGTTCTCGTCGAAGGCCCGGTAGGCCTGCACGAACTCCACTCCGGAAGCCCCGGTATCATAAACGCCCTTCACGCCCTTGTAGGCGCCGTAGCCCTTCCCGGCCGCGTTGGCCACCGTGGCGCCCACCGTGCCCGTCTTGCCCAAGGCGCCGGCCAGCGGCCCGCCCAGCGGCGCCGTGATCAGCGAGGTGGCCACGCCGTTGGAAAAATTCACGCCGCCCTGCAGCACCGCTCCCAGCGTGGGCTGGCCCAGCGAGGCCATCTCCCGGCCTACGTTCTGAATGTTCCTGTCTTCCTTTACTTCCAGCCTGGCGTAGCCTTCCTCGTAGCGGCCGCCGATGTAATCCCTGCCCAGCGCGCGGCTGACGTCGTTGCCGTAGAAGTTGGACTTGGCGCGCTCCAGGAATTCCGCCTGCAGGTTTTTGTCGGCCCAGCCCACCGTGCCGGCGCCGGCCACGGCCAGGGCCGAGCCGGTCAGCTGCACGGCTCCCTTGCCCAGTGTCCCGATGGCGTTGCCGGCGTGGCCGAAGACGGAGGGGCTGGTGTAGAGCTCCTCGGTGCCGGTCTTGATGGTCTTGAAGTCCCTGTTAGTGCCGGAATAGCTGCGGTGGATGAAGTTGTCGGCCTCCGCGCCGTAGCCCACGAACCAGTTGCCGGTAACGCGGGCCTCCGAGCCGTAGCGGTCCGTGATGTTGTCGCCGTTGAACCTGAACAGCTTCAGGTAATTGCGCTTGCTGATGTCCTCGCCAGTAGCGCCGCAGCGCACGCTGATGTTCAGGCCCACGTCGCTGGGGAGACCAACCGCCTCGGCCTTGGAAAGCTTGTCCCACTGGCCCAGCACCTGCTTCCTGGAGCCGTTGGCGGATATTATCGTGGCCAGGTAAAGCGGGTTGCCCTTGTCGTCATTTACGGCGACAAACTCCATCTTCGCGCCGGGCCCGCCCTGCCTGGCGGCCTGCACCATGAACTGGTACAGCGGGCCGGCCTTGTTCCGGTCCCCGCCGGCCAGCGCGGCCGCCGCGGCCCGGGTGGCCGCCGCGCGCTCCGCCTCGGGCAGGCGCTTTATGGCCTCCATATCCACTTCCGCGCCGGTAACCTTCCCGCCCGCGCGCGTTTCGAACAGGTTCTCGCCGGTCCGCACCTTCGCCGTAGCAGGATCGAGGTCCAGCCGGTCCATCACCATAACGCCGTTCACTATCCTGCCGCTCTGCTTCGGGTAGCCGTCATGGCCGGCCAGCGACGACACCTCGTAAGTGGCGGCGCCCTTCGGGTCGGTGTAGATCAGCCGCTTTACGCCCTCCTTCTCCAGCACCAGCGCCTCCACGGTGGAGCCGTCGGGCTTCGTAAGCCTGGAGGCCACGGCTTTACCGTCGGCGCCGTAAACCTCCGCCGTTATCGAGCCGTCGGGTTTCTTCTGCTCGGTCCTGAAAAGTCTGCCGTCCGCCAGGCGTTCCACTGTATTGACGGTACCGTCGCCGGCCAGGCGTACTTCTACTACATGCTTCTCGCCGGACGGGTCCGAAACCTCGTTGACGCGCACAGTGTCGTCGAAGCTCTGGAAATGCGAAAGCCCGTTCTTGTCCGTATAGGAGATCCCCCTGGCGCCGTCCTTCAGGCTGCCGATGCGCACCTTCTGCCCCGGCGGCAGCTTCAGCCCCAGCTCGTCGGAGGTGAACTCGGTGCCGTCCTTGAAATTGGCCATGTTGGACCGCATGAACAGCTGCGCGTCCGCTTCGGTCCTGCGGGCGTTGAGGTATTCGGGGTTGCTTAAGTAGAAGGCGGCCAGTTTCCTGCCGGATTCGTCGTACTCCCCGCCGCGCTCTTTTATCCACCTGGCGCGCTCCTCCTCGGTCTTAAGGCCGGCGTATTCCGCGTCCAGAGCGGCCTTGCGGTCCACCAGGGCCTTTTCCGACGTGCCCTCCAGGGACCCGTCCATCAGCCGCGAGACGGAGGTGTTCCATTCCCCGAGCGCGGCCGAGCGCTGGTCCACGCCGTCAACACCGGAGATGGCGTCCTTTTTCGCCAGCAGCCCGTCGATCCTGGCGGCGGTGCGCTGGTGGCCCGCCCGCTCTTCCTCGTCTTTGGCCGCGGCCGCCAGGGCCAGGAAATCCTGCCGTTTTTTGTCCAGCCAGTCGGTCTTCGCGTCGGCGGCGGCGGTCAGTTTCGCCTCGCGCAGATGCGGGGCCGCCGTTGCCGGCGAGAACTTATCCACGGCCGACCACAGGCCCAGGCTGAGGTCGTTGCCGGTGAACAGCGGCTTGCTTTTCTTTACCGGCTGCGCGGCGGCAGCGCCGGCTGCGGGCAGCCCGGCGGCGGCCTGCGCGCCGGGCATATCAGGCACCACGGCGCCTATAGGCCTGTAGAGCGGCTTGGGTGCCGGTCCGCCGGAAGGCGGGGCCTGCTGAGGGCCTTTATTCACGGCCGGAGCCCCGGCCTTTAGCTGCTCTGAAAAGACCCCGCGCTCGGCCGGGGAAAGGCCGTCGAAGAACTGCCCCATCATCTCCGCGCCTTTCTGGGGGTCCAGCCCGGAGAACTGCATTATCGCGTCCAGTTCCTTTTCCTTATCGCCCATGTCGCGGGCCGCCTGCGCGGCTTTGAGCTGGCGCTGTTTTTCCTTTTCCGCCGCGGCCGGGTCCAGGTTCAGCCCTACAGCCCGGGCGTAAGCGGCCGCACGCGCTTTTATTCTTATATCAAGCTGGTCCAGCTTGCGCAGCGCCTCGGCGTAACGCGCCTCCGCGGCCTCCTTGCGCTCTTCGGCGTAGGTCTTAAGGGCGCGCAGACTTTCCATGTCGTCCGGCTTCGGGTCGGTCCTTTCCAGCCCGGCCATGAACCCGGAGAAACTTTTCACGTGCCCGGAGAGCACCTTTACGGCCTCGCCGGTTCCGGCCAGCCCGCCGCGGTATTCGGCATAAGCGGCAGCGTCCACCGCGGTCGAGGAGATCAGCCGGCGGTACCCGGCTTCCGCTGCGGCAAGGCGGGCGGCAATGTCTTCGCCGGCCGCCCGGACGCTTTCCTTTATCCCGTTAGCATCCACGCCGGACGGTCCCGCGTAGGCGGCCGCCGGCAGGAGGCATAGACACAGGAGCAAAAGGATTCTTTTCATAAAAACAGCAATATCAGACTCCGGGTATGACTGTACCCATAGTATAGCCCCCGGGCCGGCCACTTTCAACCCCTCGTACCGATACCTGTAAATTATAGGCGAATACATCCCTGAGTTTATGGGACATCCGGGCCGCCCGGCTGGTTCGGGGAGCAGGCGCCGGCTTGAACGGCGGGAACCCGGCCGGCAGGCCGAAACGAGTTAATTATCCTAAATTAGCCAGGGCGGCAAGTTTCGAGACCTCTTCAACGGCTTTAGCCACATAGTCCGTTCCTACAAAGCCATTAAGCCTGAAGTAAGCCTGCAGTTTTCCGCCCTTCAGCCCCAGGCGCAGGAAACCGGAGCCTTCCTTAAAAACGTTATTCGTATCCGGCATTACAGCGGAAAGAAGCCGGGCGGCAGCCTCCGGTGAATTACAGCGCACAACGAAGTTGTCCCAGCCCGCCACGCCGCGCACGCGCGGGGGCAGGGAAAAGCGCAGCGGGCGGTTGAGAATTCCGTTATAGATCTCCAGCTCAATCCCCGCAGGATTTGCTGCCCGGCACATAACCTCCACCTTGTACCAGGCCCCGGTGCGCCTGCCTGCCGGGTTTTGGAGTATATAAACCAGCGTCTCGATAGCGTTTGCGCGGCCCTTGGCCGTATAATAGGAATCTTCCGAGCTTGCGCCCACCACTGTTGGAGAAAAGCCCAGCTCCCTGCCTACCTGTTCGCCTTCGGGGCACTGCTGGTAGCGTACGCCGTAGTAAACCCCGTAGATCCCCAGCGCTATCAGGCCAATAAGCAGAACAGCGTATTCCATTTGGCCCTCCCTGCCCAGGATACCGGATAACGCCACGGCAAGGCTGAACCCTCCGCCCCCTATCAAAAGCCCGGAAATAGCCGACACTAAAGTATTTCTATTGCCCATATGTATAGCTCACAACCCGCGATCCTGTCCGGATCCGCCGGTATGCCGGCTATTGGCGCTGGCGCTTTCCGAAGTTCTCCCCGCCTTTTTCTCCTTCCCCGGGCGCGGTTTTCTGAAAACCGTCCGCGCCGGCGCGGGAACTGTCCTGTCAGGGCGTCTTCTTTTCTTTCCTGGACTTTTCCAGAGTGGCGTTAAGTTCTTTTAAGCGGGCCCGCAGGGCCGCGCTCTTTTCGTCCAATTCCTTCCCCTTGGCCTCCAGCTCGTCAAGGACGCCGGTGGAGTCCAGCTCCGCCATCAGCGCGGCCGCGCGCGCGGAAACCTTCGGCGACCGCATGGGCTCAAGGAAGAACGGCCCTCCCTCCAGCCCGGTTATGGTTATTCTGTAGGGCTGCCCAAGCTTAGCAGTGAGCATGTACATGGTAGCCAGCTCCGCAAGGTCTTCCGCCCAGCTCATGGAGCCGTAAAGGGAGGCGAACGAGCTGCGGCTGAGCCCGGTGTAGACCAGGAGCGTTTTACCGAAAGTCAGCTTCGGCCCGCCGCCCAGCCCGTAGAAGGTTATTTGCCGCCTCAGGTTATAGTCCTCCTCCTTCCTGGGGAGGCTGTAGTATTCCCACACTATGCTGAAAAAACTGCCGGATCCGGGCTTTTTGGGCCTGAGGCTTACGGGCATGGTGTCGTCCGCCCAGGGGGTTATGCCTTTTACGTAATCCACGCCGTGCGTGGCCTCGTGGAAAAGGCTGTAAAGAAGGCCTTTGTATTTCGTCCCGGCGTCCACGGTTATCCTGCCCGGCGCCTGCGGGATGAAGCAGCTGTTCTCGCGGCCGCTGAGCGTGGTTGAAATATCGTCGGTAAGCCCGGCCGGGTTCAGCGTGATGTGGAAGAAAACATTGTCTTTCGCGTCGGTAACCCAGGAGGTGACGCCGTTGCCTTTGAAATTTTTCACGAAGAAAATGCCCAGGCAGCGCTCTTCCAGCGTTTTCCGGTAGAGTTCAGGGAGCAGGCCCAGGTATTCCATCACCAGCGCTTTATCCGCGGCGGTCGGCGCATAGGCTTCGTACTCCGGGGCCTTGTCACAGTCCTTGTAATTGCCGAGCAGTGCCGGCGGTATCACGGTTATCCTGTCCTCCAGTTTGGCCCCGGGCACGAAATTATATGCCTCGAGGCGCGTAAGGTTCTGTTCCGCTGGAACCGGCTTCTGGAACTTCGCCTTGGCATAGTTCAGCATGCCGCGCGGGATTTCCGGCACGATCACCATCAACCCGGCTGCCGCCAGTCCCGCCAGCACCAGAACAGAGACCACCGCGTATTTGACAGTTTTTTTCATTGCAGTACCTTATATCAGGATGTTCTTTAAGTTGCCGCAGGCTATAAAATAGCATTCTGCGCAAGATATCCGCAAGAACGCGGAGGGAGCCGCTTCCCGGCAATTGTTGCAAGCAAGCAGAAATGTCAGGTCAGTTGGATAGATATCTGTTGCTGCTGTGCGATTTTGCCGATACGCAACCGCCGCCGCGTCCGGCAGTTGCCGTTCGCAGACTTCTTTGTCCTTTGGCAGGGGACCGCCAGATGACTATCAATGTACTCGAACCAAACGCAAAGCGGCAGACCTTAACGCTGACGCCGAATGAAGGCGTGAAACAAACGGAGTTTCGGTAAAGATATGGTAAAGCTGTACGTTCGACTTATAGTACTTGTTTCCGGATATTTGAGGCCCTTGAGCTCAGGCCGGCGCCTCCGAGGAGCGGTAGACTATAGTCATGAAGCTGCGGCACAGACTAAAAGACAGGAGGACAAACGTAATGAATACCAAGAGCATACTTTTTGTGGCGGTACTGGTGGGGATGACCGGCGGGACTTACGCGAAGACCGCGGGCGACCAGCTGGGAATAACCCAGGACGGTCCGGCGATAATTGTGCCGGCGGCAGCTGCGGCCGCGCCTGTCGGCCTGACGAAAGGGGCTTCCGAGGCCGAGCGGAAGAGCGTTCTTAAGAAGATGTTCGCGGCCGGCAAAGCTCTCACCCCCGGCGAAGTGGCTAATTCACGGCAGCATCACGGTACGCTGGTCGGGAAAAATACGGAGGATATATCAGTTTATCCCGAAGTTAATAAAGAGCCTGCTATAGGCCCGCTCTGGGAATCGAAAGTCCTGGGCTATCGGTATACCGTGTTTATCGGAGAGGCTTTGATAAAAGAATACGACGGCTACAGAGAGGCGTCTTCTCCGGCGGCGGCTACCGAGCTGGAGGCAAATTCTTCGGGAACCGGTGAAAGGACCATAAGCGTGGAGTTCCGGCTGGGCCATAACGGCGGGGCCAAATTCGTGGTGGGGCGGGTTAAGAGCGTCCTTTGGGGCGACGAGAGCGGCGAGGCTTATTTCTACCTCTGGAAGTAGTCGCGGGAAATAAACAGGCGGGGCCGGAGAGGCGGAGCGTTCGCTCCGCCTCTTCTTTAGAAGTTAAGCTAAGGCGGCGCCCAACACCATCGTTCCCGCCAGGTCCCTCTTAAATTTAGGCAATTCAAAGGCCTGGCCCAGGCAGGGCCGGTTTGTATTTTTTCAGTGCCTGCCTATTCGCGGATGCGAGCTGACGGGGAAGAGAATAAGAGCTGCGTCCTTGATGAACCTGGGAGCCCGCTGCGGCATACCTATCGCCCGCAGGATCGCTATCAGAAGCAGCAGGGCGGCCAGGCAGCCCAGCATCACGGCCGCAGCTGTCTGCATGGGGCCGGAGATCTTCGGAGCCAGGTTCCGACAGCGATAAGCTATGCGGTAAACTATACCCCCGGCGAACAGCACTCCGAAAAAGATAATGAACGCGAGTTTAAGAGTCGATCCTTCCATTGTTTTCGTACATCCTTTTTTACCCCTGGCCGGCCCGGAAAGCGGCAAGGGTTTTTCCGGGCTTTATCACGGGGATCCGCAGGGATCGGCCGGCTGCCATTATCTTAGTAAAATTGGGGACGCTGCACGATAACTCGATAACTTTCTTGTTACTCACCAGTCCTACGGCGAGATAAGAATAATCGCGTTATCGCGCAGCGTCCCCCAAGTTCTTTTCACGTCATCGTCTGCAGGCGGAGTTCAGCGCGGAGTAATCCCAGCCGGAATGCGCTTCGGCCAGGCTGGGCACGCAATCGCCGGCGGTGCCCTTGCAGGGGGATATTCCCTTCCCGCAGCCGCCTGTCACAAGCTAACCCTGATACTGAAATACCCGGGTCAGCCCGTGACAGGGCCGCGCAACCAAACCCGCCGCTTAGAACTTGGGCGTCGAAGGGCGGCAGCCGTGGAACGGTATCCCCGCGTTCATGCCCGGGAACGGGTTGGGCTTGGACAGGAAAGAGCCGTCGCTGCACTGGTAAATGCAGCTGTTGGGGGTGTCCATGGCCAGCAGACACTGCTCTTCGGCGCTTTTGGCGGTGTTCGGCTGAACCTGACCCTGCGGGGTTATCTGGAACACGTCCAGCACACGGTTCACCGAGTATTTATAGACGGTAGAAACCGGCCGCATATCCAGGAACGAACCCCACAGGCACACTTCGAACACTTCTTTCTGGCCCGGCTTCAGTTCGCGGGGCGCGGTAACTACTATTTGGGCGTTCGCCGCATAGTCCTTGAAGGTAGGCGTGCAGATCTGCCCCACCGGATACCCGTAGTTTATACAGTCCTGCCCGGTCTCCCGGCTGCGCAGCGGCACCACCGCCGAGGCCAGCGGGTCTTCCGCGCCGAAAGTTACTTTTTTGCAGTCGCGCGTTATATCGGTGAGCCCTTTGGCGGCGGCGGCCGGCGCGGCAACTTTTGCAGCGGCAGCTTCCTTAATAAAGCCTCCTACATCCACTTTGCCGAAATTAACCTCCGCCGAAGCGGGCCATCCCGCGGAAAGAACCACAACCGCCGCCATCACCGCCAGTGAAACATACCCGCGAACCGAATTGCTGCTTTTCATACTATTTGTTCTCCTTTTAATTACCGTCTTGTTTTTTTATACTCGCCGCTGCTTACCCAGCGGCGTTGAAAATTTCCTGTTTGTTAAAGCCCCCGGCCAGCCCCTTATTTGACCTCGAAGGTTTTGCTAAGGCGCACCATCTCGCTGTGATGGCTCCCCCAGAAGCGCATATAGGAGAAGAACAGCGTATAGCTGCCCGGCCGGCTGACTTCCAGCAGCTTCAGCTGGTAGGTAGGCGCGATCCTGAAAGTGCGGTTGAGCCCGATATCGGTGAAGTTGTCCACAGTTATCACTATCTCCCCGCCGAAATCGGCGGCCGCGCCGTCCGTCACGGTCAGCATCAGGTTCCCCGCGGCGTTGGGCGCTACGGCGAAGGTCACTTCTTTCGAGAGCGGGGGCGTAGGCTTTCTGGCGCCGGGCGCCAGGAACAGTTCGGAATGCGCGCCGCCGAAAACGCCGCCGTCGGAATCTTTGGCCGTCACTGTATACTCGTAGAACATGCCTTTTATATCGGCCTGGGCGCTGTACTTGGAGATGCAGACCTTTAGGACCTCGGTTTCGTTCGGCTTCAGGTCCCGCGCCCCGATGGTCACGGAAACCTCGCGGTCATAGCTGTCTTTTACCTGGCACTCCAGCGCGCCGGCCCCACCGCCGCTGGGGCGGCAGCGCCCGCTCTCCTCCGCGAAGATGCTCCCTTTCCAGGAATTCGCGCCCGGGCCCGTGAACTCTATGTCCTTGCAGCCGCTGTTCTCGAAATGCGACTGGGGGTACCAGCCGCCGCCGTGGTCATCACCGTCATTGTCGTGCCCATGGTGGTCGTTATTGTCGTCATAGTCGTGGCTATTATGGTTATTGTTCTCTCCATAACAGCGGCCGGCCGGCGCGGACGCGGGAACGCTTGCGGAAACCGCTGCGGTCCCGGCCCCCAGCAGCTGCGCCAGAGCGCCGCCGGGCGCTTTGTCCGCGGCGCGCGCGCTGCCAACCCCGGCAGCTACGGTAAGAACGGCGGCCATGACCGCCAGGGAAACGTAACCGCAGAGTGAATTATTATTTTTCATGTTAGTTGTTCTCCTTATTATTTATGCACCGCATTTGTTTTTTGCCTGCCGGGCTCCGCCCGCCGCGTTCCGAACTTCCTAAGTAAAGTTTACCCTGTCCGGCGCCGTATCGCCTGAGGCCTAAGACTTGAAAAACCGTGTTTTTTAACCCAGGAGGGAAAGCTAATCAAAACCGCCTTCCGCTTAGCTTTTGGCTAAACGATATAGTAGAATACTGGCATGTCCCCAAATCAAAACAAAGCGTTCAGCAGCGTCCTGGCCAGGCTCAGGAAAGAGCAGGGTTTTTCCAGCGCGCACCAGTTCTTTAAAGCCGTCGGCGGCAGCAAAGGCCTGGGCCTTGCCTTCGTAAGCTATTGGGATATGGAGCGCGGGAAAAAGCTCCCCAGGAACTGGCGCCTTAAGTCGATCATGGCCGCGATGGGCATAGAGCTGAATTCCCCCAAAGCCCAGGAGCTGATACGGGCGTATTTCAAGGCGCTGTCGGGTTCAGATGAACTGGTGCAGGCCCTGGCCTCCCCGGTCCCCGCCGCCGCGGACCTCCCCAGCAGGGAACTGGCCGAAGCGGCGGTTCAGCAGGCGGTAGCGCAGCGCAGGGTTCAACTGACCACAGAGCAATGGCGGGTATGCGCGCGTGATCTGGAGACGTATATCTGCCAGTACTTCCTTTTTAATACCGCGGGCCGGGTAACGGTCAGGGAATTGGCGGACGCGACCGGGTTCAAACCTGCCGCGGTAAAGAAGGCGGTCAAGGCGCTGGCCGCCGCGGGGCTGGCCGAGCTTTCCGGGGACAAGGTGCAGGGGCTGTTCGCCAATAAACTGGTGGAGCTGCTGCCGGCAACCCCCGCCACGGCGTCGATCAAGGCCGCCCTGCGCGCTCATGCGATGAAGTGGCATGCGGGTTCCAAGCGTGTTGACGGGAGGAGGATAATCGTCCGCATGTCGAAGGCGAACCTGGCCAGATACCGGGAGCACCTGTTAAAAGGCGTAAATCTGGCGTCCATCTACAGCAACAGCGAGGAGGGCCTGAAGGACTCCGCCATCTATTCCATGGACGCCGGGATCTACCAGATGATCCCGCGGGACTGAGGTGAAAAGGAACAAAAGACAGCAGAAGCCTTCACTGAAGGCAATATGCAGCGCTAGTTCCCTGCTGGTTTAGCCCGGGTCTTCGAGCCTTTCATTTTCTGGACGAGCAGCCATACTTTTTCGGAAAGTACTACGCCCGAAGCGGCGGTCCTGACCGCGGCAAGGTTCTGGGGAAGAGGGGCGTATTTGACTATTTGATTATTTGCAACGATTTCGCAGACACTGTTGATAAATAGTAAAAAAGTCAAATACGGCCCCTCCCTCAAAAAAACTCCCCCGGCGTTAACCGGGGGAGCTTTTTTATTCTAACTGCGGAACTTCTTAGTGGCCGGGGCCGTATACGACTATGGACGTCACGATGTCGTTATAACCGCTGTCGGAGAAGTTATAGTTGTCCCTGGTCTCGGTCCAGCTCCTGCCCATGAAGTTGTCGTCCGCGAAGAACGTCACCCTGTAGCCGTTGGGCACGCTCACCGAAGAGATGTCGTCGTTGCGCATACCGCGCATCTGAAGGGCCGCCAGGCTGTAAGCGCCGGGCTCCAGTTGCACTGCATAGCCTCCGAAGTTGGAGTGCTGGTACACGGTCACACCGTAGGCCGGATACGGCTGCGGAGCAGGCGGATACGGGTTAGGCGGGAAAGGCGGGTACGGATTAGGCGGGAAAGGCTGGGGGCCAGGGCCGGGATGCCAGGGATCCGGCTGCGGATGCCACGGGCCGGGCTGGGGGCCGGGGCCGGGATGCCAGGGATCGGGATGCGGGCCGGGCTGGGGGCCGGGCTGCGGATGCCACGGGCCGGGCTGAGGGCCGGGCTGCGGATGCCACGGGCCGGGCTGAGGCCCAGGACCGCCGTGGTCGCCGTGTCCGCCCGGGTTAAACGGGGCCGGGGGATTCGGGTTGAAGCCGCCATGATCGCCGGGGCCGCCGTGATTGCCGCCGGGGTTGAAACCACCGTGATCGCCGCCGGGACCGAAGTGACCGCCGGGACCACCGGGCCCGCCGGGGCCGCCCTTCGTTGTTACGCCAAGGGTGTCCTGCAGGTCTTTGAGCGCTGCTCCTGTGGCATCCGTATCCGCGGCTTTCAGGGCCACGGCGCCGGAGGCCAGAACTACGGCCAACATTACCAATATTTTTTTCATCAAAACTTTCCTCCCTACCTGTTTAGTGTAGAGATAAGTTAACATTTGTCGGCCCGGCCCCAACACGGTCAATGGACCTATCCGCGCGAAGTCTTTGGACCCATGACAAAAAGCAATAACGGGCGCGAATTTGGCGGGCGAATTTAGAATTTGGTGGAATTTGGGAACGCTACACGATAACTCGATTATTCTTATCCCGCTGCAACACTTGTTGGTTACAAGAAAGTTATCGAGTTATCGTGTAGCGTCCCCACTTATATAATACTATTTAGAGCCGCTCGGGCTGGTGGGCAACCTTTACTGGCACATGCTGTGCCCCGTGCACACTTTCATTTTCCACGGCCTCACCGCCGAGATACGCCGCCGCGCGCAGGCGCTGTAGCGGCCGGCCGGCTAAGCGCGTCCGCGACCTGCCCGGCGTTTGGTTTTACAATGAATTAATGTAAGGGGAGCGACCTTTGAAATTATTCACGGGCAGAGAAAAGAGCGAAGCTAAGGAAAGAGCTTACGATAACAAGCCTTGTGTTTACCACAGTTTTATTAGATGTCCGAAAGGACCGCGTAATAGCATATCGCCACTTCCCGCACGCTTTTATGAGTCGTATTTTTTGCATGCTTTATACTCACCGCTTGAACGGTCGCGGATAATGGTTTTTTCAAGGCCAGGGACAGCGCGTTTCAGAAAAGAGTTTTTTTTTGAGGTGTCCCAGGATAGTTTCCGCGATAAGCTTGTGCCCTTCGGCGTTTATGTGGTTGTCTATGACGTTCCTGTATTCCGCGCCGTTCAGCGCCCGGCCGAGGTCGAGCACTTCTATCCTGCCCGCGAATCTTTTGAACCGTCCCGACGAGCTCATCGAAACCAGCGCCCCGGCAAAAGACTCCGGCCCGGCCCCGCCCGCGTGTATTTCATTGCTTAAGTCGAAGATCAGGAGCCTGGCGTTCTTCAATTCCGGCTTTTTGAAAGATTCCAGGACCGCTAAAAATGCCTGCGCGTGGGCGGCCGGCCCAGCCTGTTTCTGAGGAGAAAGCCCCTGCTTCAGCGCGCGGACCGCCATGCGGAGAGCCCTGAAAAAATGCGCTCCGGGGACATAGCGCCTGCAATTCTTATCTTTTTTTTCAAAGGCCTTCCAGGAGCCAGGCGGCCGCGGTTTCAGCATGTTGCCGTTCTTCAGATATGCGAGGTTCTCTTCCAGGTCGTTGTCGTTGTACTGGATGATCAGGTATTTAAGCCTGCTCAGGTCCGCCCGCTTCAGGAAAGTCATTTCCCGGGCGGTGCCGAAGGATGAAATGCCCATGTTCAGGGCCGTCATACCGGTCCGACGCTCGAGCAGCTGCGTGTAGGTAGCTTCCTGGTCCACCCCCCAGCCCATCGCATGGGAATCGCCTATTGATATTATTTCAGGAGCGGACAGGGACCGCTCATCGTCGCGCACACCCAGGCTGTTGATGGAGTATTCGTTCCTGAACCTGAGGCCTTCATGGGTGCACTTCCCTGGTTTTAAACGGTAAAAGACCTCGCCGTCATAACCTGCGCAGTTGGGATCGAACTGGATCACTTGCCTGTAAGGGGACTCCCAGTAATACGCCCGGAAGAATTTAAGGAGAACCTCAGGGGCGGAGGGCCCCAGGCCCCGCAGCATTAAATACGAGACAAGGCCCTCGTAAAAAGCCAGGGAAAGGGCGAGGGCTCCCGCCGCAAGCGCCAGGTTGCAGAGGCCGCCCTTCAGTTTTTTCCCGGCGAAAAGTATCATGAATCTGTAGTAAACATAAGAGGTATTATCGCAAGCCCTTTCCTTGCTTCGTTTTTTCTGCCTGAAATTTTTTTAAAAAACCGCCCCCTTTGCATCGATGGCCGGCGCGCAGCAAATAAAAGGACAGTGGAGGTTCCGCTGTCTTTATTATTCACTGGGATTTATTTTATTATTCCCACTCTATGGTGGCCGGGGGCTTGGAGGTGATGTAGCACGCCACGCGGTTGACGCCGCGCACCTCGCTGATGAATTACGGCCGGGTCGGCTGCCCGTCGTAATTCGTCAGCGCGATGATCACCTTCATCCACGCAGCTTCCAGTTCGGATTCATTAACGCTGCCCGCGGGGGCGGCCGCCGCGTAAAGCATGGCGCCGAACAGGCTGTGATGCAGGAGCTCCGCGATGGTAGCGGGATCGCTGGTGAAATGGAACATCCCTTCGCGTTTTCCGGCCATCAGGTGCTTCAGTATCCTTTGCCGCCCGCCGGCCGTCATCTGGTCGAACGTGTCGGCAAATTCCTTCCTGCGGCCGGCCAGGTAATAGAGGAGTATGAGTATCTGGGCCTCGGAGCGCCGGTTGCGCACCGCCCAGGCGACGTTCCCCACGCAGTGCCTCAGCAGGCGGTACCCGGCGTCGTCGCCGCCGCGGATAAGTCCGTCCACCACGGCATGGTTGTGCCGGATCATGGCCTGTACCATCTCGTGCATCAAGGCGTTCTTGTTGGGGAAGTGGCGCAGGACTTCCGCTTCGCTCACGCCGAGCTCATCGGCCAGCATCTTAAAAGTGGTTTCGGTAAAGCCGTGCTTGGCCACTAATTTTATAGCGGCTTCGGCG
>SESF01003420.1_pt1 | contig 19759 bp, 36 predicted proteins | sample 3171521 | NCBI WGS metagenome assembly SESF01 (sample SAMN10866945, study PRJNA518727) | freshwater metagenome | biome: subpolar coniferous forest; feature: holomictic lake; material: water; isolation source: holomictic Lake 227, 6 m and 8 m depth | place: Canada: near Kenora, Ontario | collected...
AAGTTGGGTCGCAAGTTAGGTCACAAGTTAATTCGCAAGTTAATTCACAAGTTGTATCACAAGTTTGGTCACAAGTTGAGTCACAAGTTGGGGAACAAGTTGTATCACAAGTTTGGTCACAAGTTGAGTCACAAGTCTGGTCACAAGTTAATTCACAAGTCAAGTCACAAATTAAGTTAAATATGCAAGAGTTTACTTTTGTGTATCCTTATTTCGACTGCCAATTTTGGGCAGGATGGTTCTCATTCTATGAATTCTTTAGAAACGAATGTGGTATTAGTTATCCATCAGAATATGATACATTTAAAAATTGTCAAGACTATGGAATGGCGTTTCCTCTCGATGAATTATGCATCGTCTGTCAGCCACCGACAATAAGTAAGAAAAACAATAGTGGCTTGCATTGCGAAAATGGTCCAGCATTATCGTATAATGGAGACAATGAGATTTATGCATTGAATGGAGTAGTTATGAAAAAAGAGTATGTAATGACTCCGAGCCATGAAATTTCTGGTGAAATGATACTGAAAGAAACTAATACAGAGGTGCGTCGGGAATTACTGAGGAAAGTTGGTGTGGAAAGAGCAATGGATTCATTACCTCATAAGCTTTTAGAAAAACGTGGTAACTATGAATTATATAGTATTGATTTGAGTAATGAAGTTAAAGATGCTCGGTATCTTAAAATGTTGAATCCATCCATCGGAGTCTGGCATATTGAGGGTATAGAGCCGGGAATTTCAACTATTGCTGATGCTCTCAAATGGAGAAATAATAATTGGTATGAAGATGCTGAAATTTTGACGTAGAGCTTGACAACTGTAAAATAAAGGATATACTGTATATTGATAAAACAAAAATTATGAAAAATAAAATCATGACAATTCAGCAGGGCGATGTTCTTATGCGAAAACTGACAGAAATGCCATCGGGAACAGTAACTAAGATTACAAAGAAGAAAATGGTATTGGCTCACGGAGAGTCTGGGCATTCACACGTCGTGGAAGACGATGAAGCGGAGTTAATTGAAATAGGCAACCGTATGTTGCTGAGTCTCACGTCTCCTGCTACCGTGGTCCACGAAGAACATGGTCCCGTAACACTGGACGCGGGTATTTGGGAAATTGGTCGGGTCCAGGAGTATGACTATTTCCAAAAAATGCAACGAGCAGTAATGGATTAAAATATAATATTACCAATTAAAGAATCACAAAAAGGAGTACCTTGTTATATGGAATTGTCTTACAAACGTTTTAGATTAACATTGCCTTCCTATTCTAACAAGGGAAATTGTAATAATTGTTTAATTTATATAGAATTTCCATATGGCACAGCTAATGGATATAGTAAATGGTTTGTTTTTACATTAATTGACCTAAATGGATTTTGTTGGCCTTATGTGGACAAATATAATGGACATAGTAGATTCTATTTCGGGTGTGGATTATTTACTATATCATTCGATTGGCTCGATAAAAAATCAATTATAAATTATGATCAAAGAAACTGAAGAATTGTGTGAACGCTGTGGATACCCCGTACATCCGTGTCTCCCCTGTGAAGAAGTAATTGCTTTAAATAACGATTTTGAAGAAGATGATTTTCTTCCGCCACTTCCCATACCACGGAGCAAAATTAATGATTTGAAATATGGTAAAGATGAACATCAAAAAATTGAAAATACAGATTCTATTATGACTCCTAGTTTGAAGGGGTGGATTATTCCTGTTTTAGATAAAGGTTATGTCAGATTAATTGATTGGATGGGATCTGATAATAGAATATGCGAAGCCGCTCGGATAAGCTATAAATCTCCATCAAAAGGAGCTGTTCAGGATAAAAAGTTGTTATTTTATCTATACCGCAATCGTCACACATCTCCATTTGAACAATGTAATATTACATTCGACATTAAATTACCATTATTTGTACAGGGTCAAATGGTTAGACATCGGACGGCCCGACAAAATCAAATATCCGCCCGCTACACAGAATTACCCAATGAATTCTATATACCAGCAAAATGGCGGAAACAAGATACTAAAAACAAACAAGGTAGTGTAGTAGAAGAAAATTGGGATAGTAAAGCTTATTATAGGGAAATTTGTTCAAAAAATCAAGATTTGTCTGCTGATTTAGAAAATCATTGTATTGCATCTTATGATTTATATCAGGAAATGCTAAAAGATAATGTGGCTCGGGAAATGGCTAGAATGGTATTGCCACAAAATTTTTATACAGAGATTTATACTAATTGGGATTTGCATAATTTAATGCATTTTTTTACACTCCGGTTAGATGAACATGCTCAATTTGAAATAAGAGAATATGCTAAAGCAATGTTTAAAATCACAGAACGACTATATCCGTGGACCATTGAAGCATTTAATAAATATAAATTTAAAATATTTGAAACCAAATAAATTATGAAAACTCCGCAAGAATGGTGGGACCTGTTCGAAACCGGCAAATTTGACATCAACGATGGTTTTGGTGGTATAGATATGATTGCGTTTATTAAAGAAATTCAAATAGATGCTTGTCTATCAGCAACTATTAATGCCGTCGCTATTGCTAACAAATTTGCGGATTATGATGAATCACGAGATGGAAGAAGAATTGCGAATGAAATACGTCAAGATGCCGATATATGGTTTAACACGGAAAAATTATGAAAAAATCACACATAAAACCCAAATCCTTCTATAAGGAAGCAGAGGATATGCAAAAAGGATGGGGTGGCTATCTTAAGAAAATAGACAAACTTAAGGACAAAAAACAAAATAATAGCTTATTTACTCTGTCTGAATTCTGTTGGACGTTATACGGATATGGTCATTGCAGTTCATCATGGCATAAGTTTGAGCAATTTGCGAAAAAGAGTGGTAAATCTAAACTCCGATATAATGATTGGAATAATTTATTTAAAAAATGGAATAAATTGTAATTATATAAAATTAAACGCATGAGCATGAATCTACATTGTAACCGGATTGAATTGCAACAAACGCCAACACATATCACCTATATGTGCATGGTCCAACCAAATGGGCAAATTTCACCAGTGGTAACAGGTCAGAAAGCAAAACACGCTTTGCAGATTTATATTCAATGGCTCCAAGGTAAAACAGATGGGATATTTCATAGCACGGAAGATCTCGAATATATCGCGAAATGGGTGAATGAGGAAATAGAAAATATTAAGAAATTACTAAAAAGTAGAAGTAAAAAAGAACTAAAAGTTTATATTTTATGATTAACACTTTATCACAGTTACAAATTAACAAGTTTCCGGAATATGTTAAACTTTGGACAGAAAAGGGACTTGTTACTACGCCGAAATCTCTGGAAAATGCTATTATCGATTTCAGTCTGTTTCAGAAACAAATCTTAAAGAAACCCGTGGCTCCAGTCGTAATTCTTGACTCTCCATTAAAATGCTGGATTGCGGTTAATATTGTTAAATCGATTTTTAATAAATCTCAAGAACAAATTAATTCACAAGTTGTGTCACAAGTTCATTCACAAGTTCATTTACAAGTATGGTCACAAGTCGCATCACAAGTTTGGTCACAAGTTGATTTACAAGTTATGTACCAAGTTCAGTCACAAGTTAAGTCACAAGTTGAGTCGCAGGTTTGGTCACAAGTTAATTCACAAATTGGGGAACAAGTTAAGTCACAAGTTGGGTCACAAGTTAGGTCACAAGTTATTTCACAAGTTAGGTCACAAGTTAATTCACAAATCAGGTTACAAGTTGCATCACAAGTTTGGTCACAAGTTAATTCACAAGTTATATCGCAAGTTAAGGAACAAGTTAATTCACAAATTGGGGAACAAGTTAGTTCACAAATTAGGGAACAGGTTGATTTACAAGTATGGTCACAAGTCGCATCACAAGTTAATTCACAAGTTAATTCGCAAGTTGTGTTACAAGTTGAGTCACAAGTTGAGTCACAAGTTGGGTTACAAGTTAGTTCACAAGTTAATTCACAAATTAGGGAACAAGTTGATTTACAAGTTATGTCGCAAGTTTGGTCACAAATTAAGTTAAATATGCAAGAGTTTACTTTTGTGTATCCTTATTTCGACTGCCAATTTTGGGCAGGATGGTTTTCGTTTTACGAATTCTTTAGAAATGAATGCGGTATTAGTTATCCATCAGAATATGATACGTTTAAAAATTGTCAAGACTATGGAATGGTGTTTCCGCTTGATGAATTATGCATTGTCTGTCAACCTCCTACAATAATTAAGAAAAACAATAGTGGCTTGCATTGTGAAAATGGTCCAGCATTATCTTATAATGGAGACAATGAGATTTATGCATTGAATGGAGTAGTTATGAAAAAAGAATATGTAATGACTCCAAGCCACGATATTTCTGGTGAAATGATACTGAAAGAAACCAATACAGAGATGCGGCGGGAATTGCTGAGGAAAGTCGGTGTGGAAAGAGCAATGGATTCATTGCCCCACAAATTACTCGAAAAAAGAGGAAATTATGAATTATATAGTATTGATTTGAGTAATGAAGTTAAAGACGCTCGGTATCTTAAAATGCTTAATCCATCTGTTGGAGTCTGGCATATTGAAGGTATAGAACCGGGAATTTCAACTATTGCCGATGCTCTCAAATGGAGAAACAATAATTGGTATGAAGATGCTGAAATTTTGACGTAGAGCTTGACAATTGCAATTGGTCGGGTCCAAGAATATGACTATTTCCAAAAAATGCAACGAGCAGTAATGGATTAAAATATGATAACACAATTAGTAAAACCGACAAGACTCCCGATGAAAAGAGAATCATATCATTTGGGACTAAGTTACAATGACCATGAAATTGCCGTCCAATCCGATGGCCGAATTGCCGCTTTTGCGTATAATTCTGATAATCATAAAGATGGATGGGTATTCGTAACGATGGAAGATTCTTATGGATTCGCTATATGGGAAGAAGAAGATCATGTTATATGGGAAGAAAAAGATCATATAAGAATGTGGGATGATAAAGTGACAATGGAAGAATGGCTATTGGCAAATATAGATTCAAATCCACATTATAGTTTGATCGAATCATTTGGACCAGATTTTGTAATTGCCGACGACGAAGAAATTCATGCTTATAAATATGGCGGAATCTTGTCTGGAAGAGGTGGATGGTTCGTAGTAAAAAAAGATCAACCAGATAGAATTATTCGTTCAAAACAAATATGGATGAGTTAAAAATTAGAGGTTTACATATTATGAGTAAAATCACCCACTATCTAAAAATTGAATTGCCAGATAATCTTTCCGAGACGACTATCGAACGACTAAGACAAGATGTAGAGAATTATTTGGAATCTACTATTTTGTATTATCTCACGGATAATGAATATAAACCAAGTGAAGTAAAAACCATTGTCGTTGGTTCTAATTGATTATAAGGTTGACGGCGACAGATAAATGTGGTAATATATTAAGCGTCAACAACCCCTACCCTAAAGGGATAGGGGCTTGTAATACTTCTCTACTAGCAGAAGATTTACATACGATTGGCGAATTGACTGTCGCCTGCCATACATAATAATTTCTTATTGAGCATGGGTGTTTGGAACGTAATCCTATATTACATGCAGCATTTATATCCGCATGTAATATCTGACCATCTTTTCCGATATACCTACCACCAATTCTTTGACCATCCAATTTTCCGGTTCTATGGTCAATTTGCGAAGTGAACGATGGACTAACTGTTATCACCTGTTTATTAGACAGGAGTGCCTTATAGGTAAGTATTCTTCTCAATTCAAACATAGGAACTTGAGAAATTCTATTTTTATTCTGATACTTATGTTTTTTTACTTTTAATGACTTTAAGTTTTCTAGGACAATCACATCCGCAGTGGTATCTTTAATGATTATATTTGCTAAATGATGCGATAAATTTTTATTTATCTCAGAAGGAGCAGAAAACCCATCTGCTTCAGCGGATGGGATGAATGCGACCCACAATGAAATATATTTACATTTTTCTTGCGTTTTCGTAAATCTACAATATACTTATACTTGATGATAACTAAAAGAATAACCAGAGGATATAGGTTTCAGATTCTTCCAACAGAAGAACAAAAAATATTCTTTGCTAAATCCTTTGGTTGCTCCCGCTTCGTATTCAATTACTTCCTAAATGCCAGAAAAGAATATTACCTGAAAAATGGAAAAGGTATAGGATATAATGACACCGCCAAACTCCTCGTGGAACTTAAAGAAGTTAAAGATACTGAGTGGTTAAATGAAGTAAATAGTCAATCTCTCCAGCAATCATTACGACAACTCGATGTATCTTACCAAAGATTTTTTAAGAAAATCTCTAAGTTTCCGACTTTTAAGTCCAAATATGATAAACAATCGTTCATGGTCCCTCAACATTTCATCCTTGAAAATGGATTATTGACTATTCCCAAAGTAAAACAACCAATCAAAATAAATCAACATAGACCATTTGGAGAAAATCACGAGATTTGTTTCCTCACCATTTCCAAGACGAAAACCAACAAGTATTTCGTATCATTCATTGTTGAAGAAGATTTTACACCGAGATTTAAGAAAATAAATAAAAGTGTAGGTATTGATTTGGGATTGATTGACCTAATGACTTTCTCCGATGGTAAGAAGATTTCCAACCCAAGAATAACAAAGAAATACCGAAAGAAACTGGTATACCAACAACGACAACATTCCAAGAAAACAAAGAAAGGACATAACAGAGAACGAGCAAGAGTTAAGTTAGCAAAAACATACGAAAAGATAACCAATGTAAAAATGGATTACGCTCACAAACTTACTAACGATATTGTTAAAAACCACGACATTATTGTAATGGAGACGTTGTCCATAGTCAGTATGATGAAGGACCACCGGAAGGCAAGGTCAATACAAGAAGTATCTTGGTATGAGATTGTTAGGCAACTCAAATATAAGAGTGAGTGGAACGATAGGAAGTTCATCCAAGTGGATAGATGGTTTCCGTCGTCTAAAACCTGTAATGATTGTGGATACATAAACCAATCATTGAGAGAAGGCGATAGAGAATGGAATTGTCCTATTTGTAATATTCATCACGACAGGGACTATAATGCGTCCCTGAATATATTAAAACAAGGTTTGTGTGGTTTGGGAACCAAATCGCACGATAAACAAAAACGTGGGGAGGCGTTGAGGATTGTATCTGGTAAAACAGAGAGAGTAGTCAAGTCGATGAGCCACGAAACTCAGAAACTAGAGTCAGGCGTGGGAAACCCACCTGCTTTAGCGGGTGGGTAGTTCATTGACATTGGGATTAAACTATAGTAGGATATTGGAAGTGGTCGGAATTCCTCCCCGTCGGGGTTTCCTTCCTCCAAAAAATATGAATAGTGATTATATTTCAAAGTTTATTACCGTAACAAAGGGAATGTGTGGATATTACATTTGTCTTGCGGATGATGCGGGAATAGTTACACGTCTTGAAGACTGGAATTATAATACATTTGATGAATGTGCTATAGAGGCAGAAAAATTAGCAAATGCTTATAATATAAAATATTTAAATTATGGATAAATTGAGAATACCGAAATTTAGAGTATGGAATAAAACACTTGGTAAGTTTTTATGCAGCAATTGTATTACCAATTATTATTTAACATTTGATGGGACAGTATTCACACCATCAGTGTCATCCGATTTAGAAATTATGGAAAAATTGGAAGATGCGATTATCCAACAATATACTAGTCTTTTTGATAAATTTGATAGGGAAATTTGTGAAGGTGATATTGTTAAATTGGATTGGGATGGAAACAAGAGTTTGGCAGAAGTAGTATATTGGAAGAATGGTTTTTATTGTCAAAATATACATAAAAACATATTGGGCGATACAATTTATTTATTTCTGTATTGTGAAATTATCGGCAATATCTATGAAAATCCAGAATTATTGAAAAAATAAGAATTGCAAAAGAATTATTTGAAAAATATTATGAATAGATTAATAAAATTTAGAGTTTTTATTCCACCATTACACGGAACCCGTGGTAGATTTGAATACGCGAAAGATATATCATTATATAATCCGGAAGATTTACAGCAATATGTTGGTCTTTTAGATATAAATGGAAAAGAAATTTTTGAAGGTGATATTTTAACCGGCGTTGTTTCGGATCTTTCATGGGGGTTTACAAAAATAACAGGTAGAATTGAATATAATCCAATAAGAACATCATATGATATAGTTTTTGGTTCGGGGAGAATTTATTTGTGGAAGATGAAAAAAGAAATTGAAATTATCGGCAATATCTATGAAAATCCAGAATTATTGAAAAATTATGAATAGACTAATAAAATTTCGGGCGTGGATCGCAGATGATAAACAGATGGTCTATTCATTTCGGATAAATTCACAAACTGGAAAATTTGTAACACTTGGGAATGATGGGAAGTGGATTGACGCCGACTTTCCTATTATGCAATATAGTGGATTTGACGATAAATCAAAAAAGGAAATTTATGAGGGTGATATTATCAAATTCAAGTATTTTGTTGGAGATTTTACGTGGGAATTTATGTCAGAGGAGGAAGCGAAATCTCAAAGCGAAATGGTTGGTAAGCAATATACAGGAGTAATTCAATGTAATCTAACATCGGTGAATTTGGATATTATATGTGGAAATACTAATAGTACTCATATGATTTTTCCACTCCTATATGCAACTCATTCAAAAGTTATCGGTAATATTTTCCAAAATCCCGAATTATTAAAATAAATATGCATCTAAAATATAGAGTGTGGAGTATTGAGGAAAAATCATGGCGAGATTATTTCTATGTTGATATTATTCCGTGGCCTTTAATATATAGCGATAACGAAAATTATATCATTCAACAATATATCGGTATCAAAGATAAATGCAAAAAACAAATATTTGAAGGTGATATTGTACATTTTAATGATTCCGAGATTAGTAATAAACCGTGTATAGGTGATTTTGAAGTGTATTATGAAACAGATTTAACTTTAGTGTCTGCTCCGAGTTTCATATTATTCAATAGTAGGGGGGCTGTTTTAAGTATGCTTGGCGATATAAAGGTTATCGGCAATATAATTGAGAATCCAGAATTGTTAAAATAAAACATAGATAGTTATAGGAATTTATGGGAAGAAGTTATAAAACTAAATTAAGAATACCAATAGAAGGTAATATAGAAACCGAATTTTTTTCTGAGAATGGTAATCTTCTTACCTCAGAAGGAGCAGAAAACCCATCTGCTTTAGCGGATGGGATGAATGCGACCAATAAAATATTTTAAATTATTTTGATGTTTCAGTTAATTCTATGATATGTATTATACGAGAAACAAAATTTCGTATAAATGAATAGACAATATACATATAAATTTAGAATGTATCCAACAAAGGAACAGGAAATATTATTGTCTAAGCATTTTGGAAGTATTCGTTATATATACAATTTTTTCTTAAATAGACGAACTAAATTCTATCTAAATGCAAAGGAAAAACAACTTGCTAAAAAATCATTAAATTATAATGAAATGTCAGCAGAGTTAACAAAACTCAAATCAAACACGGAAACCGAATGGTTAAATGAGTGTAATTCTCAATCACTCCAACATTCTTTAAAACATCTAGAAACTGCTTTTAATCGTTTCTTTAAGAAAAAATCCAAATATCCAAGATTTAAAAGTAGGAGAAATAAACAATCGTTCAGATTACCACAATTTGTTTCTGTAGAAGATGGGAGAATATATTTTCCCAAATTTAAAGAAGGAATAAAAATCGATCAACATCGTAAAATTGAAGGATCAATTGAAAATGCTACTATTAGTCGTAATGTAGCAGGACAATATTTTGCGTGTATTGGTGTTACTAAAAATATTGATATCAAATCAAAATTAGACAATATTGTTGGAATTGACTTGGGAATTAAGTCGTTGGTTATATGCTCCAATGGAATAAGATTTGAGAATATTAAACCACTTAAACAATTAGAAAAATTAGTTAGAGTTAGACAAAAATCGGTTAGTAGGACTGGGAAAAAATCCAATGGAAGAATTGAAGCAAGGTTGAAACTCGGAAAACTCCACATTAAAATTGCCAATATTCGTAGTAATTATTTACATCAAATATCTCACAAGTTAGTGAGCGAAAATCAAACTCTTATACTTGAAGATTTGTCTGTAAAAAATATGATGGGGGATCATAGATATGCTAAATCCATTGGAGATTGTTCTTGGTCAGAATTGGTAAGACAGATATGTTACAAAAGTGAATGGTATGGAAGAAAAGTCATTAAAATTGATAGATATTTTCCATCCAGTAAAACTTGTAGTAATTGTGGATATATTAAAGATGATTTAACTCTTAAAGATAGAGAATGGAATTGTCCAAAATGTAATCATAAACACGATAGAGATTTTAATGCATCTCTAAATATCCTTAGACAAGGATTAAATTTAACAGTCGGAACGACTGGGTTAGCCGTTTGTCCTGATGTAAGACCTATTGGAAACAATGGGCGATTGGTTGGAACGGAAACCCACCTGCTTTAGCGGGTGGGTAGTTCATTTGATATATTGGGAATTGCTGAAAGTTTTGGTGCCTACCAAGGCCAATAAGCCATATTCCAACATCTAATATAAAATATAAATTATGAATGAAAATGAATCTGAATTAATAAAAAATGAATAATAGAGAATTAAAATTTAGAATTTGGAGTGGTATTAAAAGAGATTGGTTATACTCTTGCGTTATTGGAGATAATGGAATACCATTGTTATTGTATGTAGAAGTAAATGAAGATAAGAATATACATAACAGAGTTTATACCACAGAGAATTTAAATCCTGTTATTCAACAATATATCGGACTTTTAGATAAATCCGGTAAAGAGATATATGAGGGAGACATCATAGAAACTCATATTTTTGATGGAGAGACTCTATCGGAATATAAATATGTGTTAATGGTTTATTGGGATGATTTATTTAATCAGTGGTGGGCGAAAGATGAAAACCTTGATCCGTATTTATGCCAACGATTTCCTTTCTATGGTGGTCGATATGAAATTCTATTGGACAAAACTGAAATTGTTGGTAATATATTTGAGAATAAGGATTTGTTGAAATCATCCATATTAGAAAATTAAAAAATGAATAATATAACAAAACTACCAGACGGGTCTGCCTTTTTTGTAGCAAACATTATGTCAAAGGAAGAAGCGATGAAGCTTCCTCTTAAAGATCGGCCTATTTGCTTTAGGATATCATCAGAAATATATCATGCCGTATTTGAATCAATTGGTGAGGCATCTATGTGTTGGAGTCCAAAACCTGTGGGGGAATTTGATTCTTCACGAGCCGCTGATGTTGCGACCAGATTATGTTTTAAAATTGCCAACGAAATTGAAGGCTGAAGGATGTGATCCTAATGAGTTTCCAAAGAAAAAATAACGGTTGATGGAAGAAGTTGTAAAATCTCAAAATCCGATCAAACTAGATAAATATGCAATTAACTATTACCCGGACGTGGAAACCAGTAACTAATATTGTAAGCGAATGCCAAGAATGCCCGTGGTTTGTGTGGGAGAAAGACGGAATTTTTGGAGCCGCGACCATTCCAATGTGCGAGCATCCCAAATACAATGGCGGCGTCATCGACAACGAAATGGTAATCTCCGATTTATGTCTTGAGTCATTTCATTGATTATTTGGTAATTTATACCAAATCATAGAAAACTATACCACAAATATAAAAAATTGTCAAGAAGTGTCACTCTTTTTGCTCTTTGAGATTTCTAAGCAATATATATTACTATGAAAACACCTATATATACAAAAATTGCACAGCGAAACTGGATGGAAAAGCGAAAGAAAGCGGGATATTGCTGGGCTACTTTCTTTACCACCAAGGAGAACGTAGCTAAATTAAAGGAGTTCTACGCCGAACTCAAAAAGTCCAAATGATCCGTTCATCAAAACATACAACAAAATTTGCAAATCCTCTCAAACTAAAGAGGTTGTCCAGATTCGTTGACGAATACAGGCGAGTTGGCCAGATCATTATCGATACTATCTGGGCCAACGGTTTTGACAGCTTTATTCCATTAAAGGATCAACTTAATTGCCCAAAATACATTGACTACAATCGGTTTGACGTGGAAACAGACATTTCCCCAAGAGCAATGAGTTCGCTCACAACCCAAATATGTGCTGCCCTATCAGCATCCACAAAAAAACGAAAGAAACTTCTATATACAAAATCCAAACTAATCGATGAAAATATACCAACAAAATCTATCAATAGACTGTTGACAAAATACATAATCGTAAAACCAGACTGCCGTTACATGAATCCAGAACTTAGTTCCAAATGTAGCGACATCGAATCTGGAAAATCCTTCGACTACTTTCTACGAATAAAATGTATCGGTAAATTTTATGGTCACATAAAAATTCCACTAAAACATACCAAAATGAGCCTAAAATGGCTCAAATCAGGAAAACCACTCACATCATATTCTGTAACTACATCTTCTATTACACTGAGGTTTGAAATTAAACCTTCACGCACAACCATTGGAACAAAGGTTATTGGTGTTGATCAAGGGATGAAAGACGTTGCTACTTGTTCCGATTCCCAAACGACCCCCAAAACCGATGCTCATGGACACTCGCTTGAATTTATAATAAACAAACTGTCAAGAAAAAAGAGGGGTAGCAGAGCCTTTGAAAAAACACAGTCTCACAGAAAAAATTTTATTAATTGGTCAATCAACCAATTAAATTTTAATGACGCCAAAGAAATTCGATTGGAAAAAATATGGAACATTGGCTACAAAAATCGAACGTCAAGAAAGCTTTCACATTGGACAAACACGTTGATTAGAGATAAGATTATTGGAAAATGCGAAGAACTGGAGGTTCCAGTCATCGAGCAGGATTCCACTTATCGTTCCCAACGTTGTTTTAATTGCGGATTGGTACGAAAAGCCAATCGAAAAGGTAAATTATACAAATGTAAGAAATGTGGGTATGAGGCGGATGCTGATTTCAATGCAAGCCTGAACCATAGTATTGATTTGCCTGATATCGATTGGCGGTTTCGTGGTAAAGGACACAATCTAGGCAAGGGGTTCCGATGGACTCCTACCGGATTGTTCAACCTTGACGGATCGGAGCTTAGAGTCCCGGTTTCCAACAAACAAGGATAATTTTCTATAAATTATCTAACTCCTGAAAGACCACAATCTTCCTAGTGATAAGTAAAAAGACAAAATAAATATGAATAAAACGGATACTGAATTAGATAAATGGAAGGATGTTGCGAAAAAATTGAATTTAGCCTTGATTCATTGTTTTTCTTGGATTGGCTGTGATGAATGTCCCGGAACGAAATATTGTGGAAAATGCTTGGCTCAACTTGATATAATGAAAGATGCTGTAGAAGAATATTATAAATTGACAAAATAATGACTAACAAAAGTCAATTATATAAAAAACAAGTTAGGTGTAAATACTGTAATAGGTTAAATGATATTGATATCAAAAGAATTGATATGATATCTCCAAAGAAAACAGGCGGAACAATGGATTGTAAATTTTGTGGAAAATTTTCTGGATTTGTAATTAATGATGGTGACATGTGGTTTGGAATTGGATATATAAAATAACAAAATTATGATTACTGAACGAATATTTAAATTTAGAATATGGAATAAGTTCTTGCTCAAATGGATGGGAGACGAATGGATACCATATAACCAACACATAAATGATATTTTTACATGCAATGAAGATTGTGTTTTCCAACAATATACTGGAATCAAAGATAAATCAAAAAAAGAAATTTATGAAGGCGATATTATCAAGTTCAAATATTTTGTAGGTGACTTTGCATGGGAATCTATGTCTGAAGAGGATGCCAAATATCAAGAAACTATGGTCAATAAACAATATATAGGAGTAATTCATTCCAGTATTGTCCCTGTAAATTTAGATATTATATGTGGAAATCCAGAAAATACCCATATGATATTCCCTCTGCTATATGCATCTAAATCTAAAATTATTGGTAATATCTTTGAAACGCCAGAATTAATGAACTACCCTTCCCTAAATGGTTGACAAATGTCTGGAGATCGGTATAATACTCGTATGATTAAAACATATCCAACATTATATAGTCGTGATTCCATCGGAAATATTAGAATCTGGTGGATTGAGCAATCTGGAAACAAATACCAGATGAACTCTGGTATTAAAGATGGGCAAATTGTAACGAGTGAATATACAACTTGCGAGGGGAAAAATCTCGGCAAGACGAACGAAACTAGCGATATTGAACAAGCCACCGCTGAAATTTTGGCTAAATATAAGAAACAACGAGATACTGGATATTTTGATGAAATTACTGACGTTGATAAAGAAACATTTTTTAGTCCACAATTAGCACATAAATGGGAGGATTATAAAGATGACGTAGATTGGACTAGTGGTGTTTATGTATCGCCGAAAATGGATGGAATGCGAACTGTTATAACTAAAAATGGAGCGGCATCCCGAAATGGTAAGGAATTCAAATCGTTCCCTCATATTTTACGAGAATTAAAGCCGGTTTTTGATAAGTTTCCATTGCTGAGACTGGATGGAGAAGTTTATACCAATAAACTATCCAATGATTTTAATAAAATTATATCATTGGCCAAAAAGACTAAGCCAACATCTCAGGATTTAGTTGAAAGTGAAAAATTCTTGGAATACTGGGTTTTTGATTGCCCATCTTTCAGTGGCGGATTCAATGAACGATATACCGAATTGGTTAAATTCTTCGATGAGAATTTCAAAGACAATAAGTGGATTAAACTGTGCAAACATTCTCTCATTAAAAATAAGAGTGATATTGAATTTCATCTAAATGATTACATAAATCAGGGGTTTGAAGGATTGATGGTAAATACATTTAATGGTAAATATCTCCAGAAACGAAGCAAAGAATTACTAAAATACAAAATCTTTCAGACTGAGGAGTTTGAAGTGATCAATATTACCGAAGGAATTGGAAATCGTAGTGGTTGTATGGGATATGCCACGGTCAAATTAAATAATGGTAAAACCTGTGATAGTTCTGCCCGTGGCAATTTTGAACAATATAAAGAAATCTTGGAAAATAAAGATAAGTATATTGGAACAATGGCTACTATACGATTTCAGGGATATACACCAGATGGGATTTTGCGATTTCCAGTCATTATTGAATGGAATCGAGAAGATTGTTAGAAGTCGGTCAACAAAAATAGTTAAACATAAAATATAATTGAAAGGAAAATATGAACGAAACATATACTATCTGTATTACAGGAAAATTGAACAATCCAAAGTCGGTGTATAAAAAAATGATTGAAGAAAATGGGCATGTTTATGCTGATACATTTTGTAACTCCGTAACACATGTGGTTGCTGCTGATCCTAACTCTGGATCTTCTAAATTGAAAAAGGCTACTGATCACGGAATTCCCGTCATTTCCGAGGATGAGTTGATTGATCTGTTGGGAAACCAATAAATTCTATTTCGTAGTTGCCAAGAACCTCTATCCTAAAGGGATAGGGGTTTCCGCAACGATAGAAAATATGAAATATCTCGTAATTGATACAGAATCTGGTTCTCGTCATGCAACTTCTACGTTGCTAACCGCATATTTTCTTGTTGTGAATGATGCGTTTCAACATATGGGATGCCTTGATCTTAAACTCAAGCCAGAAGGAGATGATCATTATATTGTAGATGCACAAGGATTAGCAACAAATGGAATAAACATTGTTAATCATGATCATGATGCCATTACTTGCAAACAGGCAAAACCTTTGTTATATGAGTTTCTCAAAATGCATTCAGTATCAGAAAGATTGACGCCATTGGGACATGCCACAAAGGGAGACATTCGACGCATTACCGATAATCTTATTTCTAAAGGATCATGGGACCAATTTTGTACTTATCATTTTATAGATACATCTGTGGTTCTCCAATTCCTTCGTGCTTGTGGTAAAATGCCAGAGGATGAAGATGGTAGTATCCAAGCCCTCGCGGCATATTTTAATATTCCACCTGCAACTTGGCACGTTGCTAAGTTTGACGCAGAAATAACAATGAAAATTTTTCAAAAGATGGTTGAATTGGGTAGATAATATGCAATTAAAATTTACAGAAACCGAAGAACAAAAAATATATGTAACAAGTGACTGGCATTTGAATCATAAACAAGAATTTGTATGGAAATCTCGAGGACATAACTCTATAGAAGAACATAATAAATCAATTTTTAAAATAACAAATGAAATTGTTAGAGAAAATGATATTTTATTTAATCTTGGCGATTTTACACTAAATTCTTCGGTTGGAGAATTTGAGGGATTTCTTTCTCAAATAAAGTGTCAAAATGTATATATGTTATGGGGGAACCATCCGAATAAACATTATAAAGAAATTTATAGACCGCTTATTAAAGGAATTCTCGGAGAAAATTATACTGATAACAGTGAACTATACCCCATACGATATAGAAATATAGTTTATATTGGACATTATGCCGAGGTCATTCTGAATAAACAGATGTTTGTTTTGAGCCATTTTCCATTCATGATATGGCATCACAATCAACAAAGTGTTTGTCTCACAGGGCATTCTCATTCATCTTGCCCGAAAACCAATTCCAAAGGTACATATGGACGCATTCTCGATTGTTCATGGGACGAATTTAAGCGTCCCCTGTCACTGGCAGAAATAAATGCCATTGTAAAGAATAAGACGTATTCTCCAATTGACCATCATGTATGATAACTTGACATTTTGCCCGAACCTGATATAATATAGAATAATAAGCATATGGAATACACACCACCACAGCCAAAACAAGTAGAACCGCCTAAACCAGTATATGAATTGAAAACTGATATTACTGGTAAACCGCCACCTAAACGTGGACCAGTCTTTATTAAAGACTTAAAAGGGAATGAATTGCGAGTTCCATATACACCAAAATCTAATTGTAAGAAATGTTATGGTCGAGGATATATTGGATCCGATCCTCGTACTGGTGGTATTCTGATATGTAAACACTGTTACCCAATGGCTTAAAACTATGCACATATTACTTGATAATTACCTTTGTAAAAAATATCCGAAGATTTTTAGAGACAGAAATGCTCCAATGACAGAGACCTGTATGTGCTGGGGATTTCCGTCAAATGGTTGGTTTTCACTTTTAGACAGTCTTTGTGAGAAAATACAGCATCACATTGACCATCCAGCTTGGGTAGAGAATAAAAAGACAGGCGAATTTGAGGAACCGACGGAACCAACATGTCCGCAAGTTGTAGCTACACAGGTTAAAGAAAAATTTGGTGGACTAAGATTTTATGTTAATGGTGGTGACGAATATACTAGAGCATTGATTGATGAAGCTGAATCTCTTTCTTATAGTATTTGTGAAGAATGTGGTCGTATGGACAATGATGTTGGTAGAAATAGAAGAGGATGGATTCAAACTACTTGTAGAGACCACGCCAGAAATAAAGAAGATTTTAAGCCGAACGGTAATAAAGAATTAGCTAAAATATGGAATATCGTTAAAGAAGATAAGAAAAAAGAAAAAGAGAATCATGATTAAACTGAACCATTTGATAAGGAAAGATATAATATATGAAGGACTAATCCACACGGTTAATATAGATACTACGGCTGATATGTTGGAAAAATGGTCTGGATCAGAAGGGAAATTCATAATAAAAGAAAAGCCCAAGAAACTTCAGATAAACTTTCTACATAATCTTGATGAATCAGAATTAAAACATCTATTAAAATTGATAAATAATTTGGGATGGTTTGTATCGTCCATACTTGTGTCTGAACCAGAAATGAAATGGAAGAAATTTAATTATAATGATTTTATAAAAAATGACTTTAATAGGAAGTGGGCATCATTTCAATTAGAACCAAAGTTTGATATAGAATTGAATATTTATGATTATAATATTGTTTATCACGTATCTCCATCCATAAATAAAGATAAAATATTAAGAATTGGATTAGTTCCAAAATCTAAAGGAAAGATGATGTCACATCCTGATAGAATTTATCTATCTGATAATATTGAGGATATTGTGTCAATAACATTCCAATTTCAGAAAATGTATCCTGATATAGAATTCTCCCTGTTTGAAATAGATTTCAAAGAAGTTCGAAAAAATAATCCTTCTATTCGTCTTTTTGACGATCCAAATTTTGAAGGAGGATTTTTTACACTATCAAATATTCCTCCGCAATTTATCTCAGAAATAGAACAGCACGAATAATAAAAAATGAAAACTCTAACAGAACAATACAAAGAAACAACTGATCGATGTTTAGATGCATTGGAAGATGGTGGATTTGATAATAAAATCCTTATTCTTCTAATTAAAAGTTTAGTTCATGAAAATGAAGAACTCCAGTGTCGGCTTGCCGAGTGTGAAAAAATTCTTGATCGAAATGGATTAAAATAATATCTATTGTAAATATTTTGGGCAATATATATAGAAATATGGCAGAAAACTCCAAAGTTGAAAAAATCGGGTCTGATGAAGCGGACATGGCATTATTTGTAGATTGGTTACATGCTATTGATACACATGACGATATAGATGCCGATGCGTTTTTTGATTATGATCCAAAACGACCCTACAAAGATTATCCTCAAATAGATAGAATATATCTCGAAGGGAAGCGATAATTACTACTATGATTCCCCCCTTAAACGAAGCAACTATTCGGGCAAGTAAATCGCTGCTAACTCCTGAATTTCGTAAGACATTTAAGAAATTGTCAGACAAAATTGTGGAAATTTCTAGATTAAAATATATTAGATGGAGGGAACGAGCCGAAACTCTAAATTTTGAACCTAAATTTGGAAATATATATGTTGTAGAAATAACATATGATATTCATGCTGTTGCCGAAGCAACTGGAGATATTGTGAAATGGCTATGGATAGGCAAATATAATAATTATATAGAAAAGTTGGACTTTTTGCGGGCAAGTAGAAAGAAAAAGTAAATATGAAAAAATTAGTATCTTTATCATTTGTATTAATATTATTAGCAGGATGTACTGTTACTCCTACTCCATATTATGGACCTCCTCCCGTTTATATTGAACCATCTCCTACTGTTATAATTGGACCGCCTATTTTCTACGGCCCTTATTATGGTCCACGAGGGAATGGTTATTACTGGCATCCACAAAATCACTATTATTATCACCGAAGATGAAATGTAACTTTTCAATACTTATTGTATCACCAATTGATGATACAATTACAAAAATATCCGCCGAAATAAAAAATCGCAAGGGAGATATTATCAAAACCAAAGATGGATGGACATTTTCTATACCTTCTCCACTTGGAGTAATAGAAGGCGATGTTACTATTAATGATGGAATTGCCAATATATCAATTACTGACAAACCATTTTTAGTTTCATGCAATACTATCAAATCTCGATTAATCGAATATCTTAACGTGCAATCTTGACAAATGCCGAGAAATCGGTACAATGGTGGTATCGTCAACTACACACGACCCTGAAGGGTCGGTGCTTGCCAGAGTTTAGGTCCGACGATTGGCTTGTTGACAGTAGCCTGTCTTTCAGGTTGCCGAAGGCAACGAGAAAGAGTGTTAT
>SESF01025943.1_pt1 | contig 19746 bp, 9 predicted proteins | sample 3171521 | NCBI WGS metagenome assembly SESF01 (sample SAMN10866945, study PRJNA518727) | freshwater metagenome | biome: subpolar coniferous forest; feature: holomictic lake; material: water; isolation source: holomictic Lake 227, 6 m and 8 m depth | place: Canada: near Kenora, Ontario | collected...
GGACGTCATGCTCAACATGGGTTTCCGCGACGACATCGAGCTGATTCTCCAGGGGACGCCCAAGGAGCGGCAGACGGTCTTTTTCTCCGCGACCGTCCCGCGCCCGATCCAGCAGTTGATCGAGAAATACTCGCGCGATCCGCAGATCATTCGCATGGAGCAGAAGGCGATGACGGTGCCGACCGTCGAGCAGGTCTTTTACGAGGTGGATCGCCGCTTCAAGGTGGACTTGCTGACGCGCCTCATTGACATCCACGATTTCAAGCTCGGCCTCATCTTCTGCAATACCCGGCGCATGGTGGACGACCTGGTGGAGCATTTGAACGCGCAGGGCTACTCGGCGGACCGGCTGCATGGCGAAATGACGCAGGCGATGCGCGACCGGGTGATGAACAAATTCCGCAAGTCCGGCCTCGAGTTCCTTGTCGCCACCGACGTGGCGGCGCGCGGCATCGACGTGGAGAACATCGAGGTCGTGTTCAACTACGACCTGCCTTATGACGGGGAGGATTACGTGCATCGCATCGGCCGGACGGGCCGCCAGGGACGCAGCGGGCGGGCGATCTCCTTCGCTTCGGGGCGGGAGGTGTTTCAGATCCGCGCCATCGAGCGCTATGTGAACACGAGGATTCACCGCGCCACCGCGCCCACGGTGGATGAAGTGGAGGCGGCGCGCGCTAATGTGGTGCTCGACCGGGTGCGGGCGACGCTCAAGAGCGGCGAATTCCGGCGGCAGGACAAGCTCGTCGAGTGTTTGCTGGAAGAAGGCTTCAGTTCCACGGACATCGCTTCGGCGCTGCTGCATCATTTGCAAGGCGGAGAAACCCCGCCGGCACCCAAGGCTGCGCAAGAAGATCCGGAGCGCCGGCGCGAGCCGCAGGCCGCGGAGAGATCCCGCCCGCGAGCGGACACCGCGCCTCGCGGGCCAGAGAGAAGCGGGGCGGGACGCCCCGCATACTCGCAGGCGGAACGCCCGCGCTACGAACGGCCCGCCCCGGTAGCCCAGGACGCGCGACGCCGTCCTTACGAGGATCGGCCACCGCGCCAGCGCGACGAACCCTACCAGCGGCGGGAGCGGGTTCCTGAGCCTCGGCCTCAGCGGGTTGCGGCGCCTGCGATGGTGAAGCCGAGCCCCAGTCCAACCAAACCTCCGCACCAACCGGCACCGCCCCCGGTGGCGCCAGTCCCCCCGCGCGCCGAACCGGCCGGGGTCGGGCCCCTGAAACCGAGCCGACGGACGGCGGAAGGGCAGACGCGCCTCTACGTCAATGCCGGCTCGGAGATGGGAGTTTCGGAGCCCGACATCGTTGGCACGATTCTGGGGGTGACGGGATTGCCTCGCAAAGTCGTCGGCGCGGTGGACATCCGGGAGCGGCATCTGTTTGTTGATGTGGCGTCCGAGCACGCCAACAGCATCATCTCGAAGCTGAACCGCGCCCAGATTAAGGGCCGCAGCGCCAAGGTGAAGGTCGCGTGATGAAAGCACCGGCTGGTGCCAAAGCGGTGGAACGGCTGTTCCCGTTTGTCGTGCGGTCGCGCATCCTGTTGATCGGACGCGAGACGCTCGGGCGGAGCAAGAGCAAGCTGCATTTCGTGCTCATCACGCTCGACATCTCGGAGCAAAGCCGCGCGCAAGTGCTGGAGGATTTCGCCCACTATCCGGTGGTGCAGCTTTATACCTCCGCCGAACTGGAGCAGTTTTTCGGAGTGCATGGCGCGAAGGTGATCGGCTTCCAGAAGTCGGGCCTGGCGCAATCCGTCTATGCCGAGCTGAAGCAGCATCGGCTCAACCGACCGGTGAAACCAGAAGTCAAAGCACCTCCCGACGCGGCGGGGGGAACGGTTGTGCCGCCGGGTTAAGTCTCGCTCAAGGTCCAGGGCTTGCGCAGCGGCCGCGAGAGCATCTTATTGGCGTCCTCGTCGTGCTCGAAGCGCTCCGCCTTGGGATCCCACTTCAGCTTGCGGCCCAGCCGGATCGAGATGTTGGCCAGGTGGCAGACGCTGGAGACGCGATGGCCGATGTCCACGGGAAAATACGGGTCCTTGCGGCTCTTCACGCACTTGAGGAAATCGTCGTGCTCACCTTCGGTGTTCGTGTAGAGGTGGATTTCGTTGGGGCCAATGACCGAGTTCAGGATCTCTGGTGTGCTAGCCTCCACCGCGCCGCGCCAGCCGCGGTTGCCCACCCAGCCGTCAGTTCCGATGAACTTGATGCTCGGGTTGCCGGGCACGCAGGTCATCGTCACGCCATTGGCGTAGCGGTAGGTGACGTCGTAGTCCTTTACGGTGTTGTAGAGTCCGCCTTCCCAGTGCGTGCCTTTGCCGTCGATTTCGATGGGGCCGGTGCGCTCGGTGTCGTTGGCCCACTGCGCGGTGTCGAACAAATGCGCGCCCCAGTCGCAGATGATTCCGCCCGAGTAATCCCAAATCCAGCGGAAGTTGAAGTGTACCCGGTCTTTGGTGTAGGGCGCGTAAGGCGCCGGGCCGAGCCACATCTCGTAGTCCAGCTCGGCCGGCACGGGCTGCGGCGTCGGGTTACCGGGGACCGTGGGCTGTATGGGCAGGATCACCTCGATCTTCTGCAGCTTGCCGATGCGGCCGTTACGGACGAGCTCGGCCATGCGGTGATACATGGGCAGCGAACGGTCTTCCGTGCTGGTCTGGAAGACGCGGCGATGCTTGCGCATGGTCTCGATCAGGATTTTGCCCTCGGCAATGGTGAGCGTGGGCTTCTCGCACTGGACGTCCTTGCCCGCCCGGGCGGCCAGCACGCTGATCAGCGTGTGCCAGTGGTCTGGCGTCGAGATCATCACGGCGTCAATGTCCGGCCGGGCCAGCACCTCGCGGAAGTCCTTGGTCATAGCGCAGCCCTGGTTGTCATACGCTGCGTCCACCATTGCCTTGGCCTTGCGCATCCGCCACCCGTCCACGTCGCAAACCACCAGCACCTTGGCGGCGGGCAGCTTCAAATACCTATCCAGATTCCACCCAGTGCCGTGGTCACCCACGCCGATGAAGCCGATGGTAATCTTTCGGCTGGGCGCATCGGCCCCGAGGACCGACGCCGGAATGAAATAAGGCAGTGCCACACCAGCCGCAGCGGTGCGGACAAACTGACGTCTCGATATATGTTTCATGTTCACCGGTTCTGACAAATTCGCCACGGGCAGCCGCGCAGAGAGGCATTTCCTGACCGCGTGACTGTGGCTCGCGCTTCCTTCCTACTCTGGAACCGGCTCAGGAGCAAGCCCGGGGAGTCAGGTGGGACGATGGCAAAAGTCCATTTTCCACTGGGCACTGGGCGTCAACGATGGTACACCCCCGGGCCAATGAAACGAACGAACACCTTGGCGCCAGGCAAAGCGGGCCGGCTTTGGCGCATACTATTGACTTTCGTCTGGTCTGCGGCTCTGGCGGCAGGAGCGGATTGGCCCCAGTTCATGGGCCCCAACGGAGACGGCACCTCCGCTGAGAAAGGGCTCCTGCGCGCCTGGCCGGCGGACGGCCCGAAGGTGCTTTGGACATTCGCGATGGGGCCAGGCTACGGCGGCGCCGCCATTCGCGACGGCAAGGTCTATGTGCTGGACCGCGTGGACAAAAAGAAGGATGTCCTGCGTTGCTTGGATTTGGGAAGTGGCAAGGAGGAATGGAACTTCAGCTATGACGCTCCTGGCGAGGTCAACCACGAGGGCTCGCGCAGCACGCCAGCGGTCACCGAGAAGTACGTCTATACGGTCGGGCCCTTTGGCCAGTTCCATTGCCTCGACCGCGCCACACACCAGGTCGTGTGGAAGAAGAACCTGTTAACGGATTATGGGACAAAGCCGCCGCGGTGGGCCGTCGGGCAGTCGCCTCTGCTTTACGAGAACCTTGTGGTCGTAGCGCCACAGGCGGACCAGGTCGGGGTCGTCGCCTTCGACCAGGCGACGGGCGCGGAGAAGTGGCGCTCCGGGGAGATTGGCGCGATGGGCTATTGCTCTCCGATGAAGACCACCATCGACCAGGTGGACCAGATTGTCGTCTTCACCCCTATCGGAGTCGCCGCAGTGCGGGCAAGTGACGGCAAGCTGCTGTGGAAATATGCCCATGCCTGCAAAATCCCCATCCCCAATGTCACCGCATTGGGAGGCGGCAGACTATTTGTCACGGGCGCCTATTTGGCGGGCAGTGCGATCATCCAGGTTTCCCAGGAAGGCGGCAAGTGGACGGTCAAAGAGCTGGCGAGCATCCATCAGATGGGCGGACACTGTCATCCGGCGCTCCTGTGGCAGGACCATCTCTACCTGCTCTGTAACATCAACGAGCGTTCGGATGGCATGGTCTGTTTCGACCTGGCAGGCAAAGTCGTATGGCAGACCAGGAAGGATCCCAACCTCGACAAGGGCGGTTCGATACTCACCGCGGACGGGCTGATCTACGTCATGGATGGCCGAACGGGAGAACTCTATATCGTCGAACCGTCGCCGCAGGGCTTCAAGTCCCTCGGCAAGGCCACGCTGCTCGGGGGCAAGGAAATCTGGGGGCCGCTGGCGCTGGCGGAAGGGAAGATGGTGATCCGCGACCAAAGCCAGATGAAGTGCGTGGATCTCCACGCACCTTGACTCTAGCTCTTCTGCCGCCTCATCGCCGCGCGCAGAACAGGACCATTTCAGCCGTTGTAATGGTGGAACATGCTGGCGAGCAGGATCACCTCGGGGTGCGTTGCTGCCAGTTTGGGCAGGATGAGTTGGATGCGGGAGCGGTGGGCGGCCAGCTTTTCTCTCAGCGGACGCAGGTCTTCCACCTTGTCCCACTGGAGTTTCTTCAGGTCCAGCACCAAGCGGCTCTTGCTTCGCGCCAGGGAATCACGGATGCGCTGACCCAACCCCTCGGCGTCCGCTCGTGAAAGCCGGCCTTCCAGTCGCATCCACACCTGCTGTTTGGCGTGTTGCAACTCGACCTGGATGGAGAGATTGGGGAACTTGGCTTTGCGGTGGAGTTCCTCCCAAAGATCATTGCCCGCCCAGCGTTTGGCTGGGATCCGATACTCTGTCCGCATCAGCTTGGGATGCTGGAACAGGCCCAGCTTAAGCGTCAACCCGGTCCACAGCGCCGCGCCGACGGCCAAGACGGACTTGGAGCTCTCTCCGAGTGTGGGGCGTCCCAGCTCCGCGTGGATGCGCCGTTCCAAGTCTCCCGCCCAACGCCGCACCGCGGCGTTCGGCCCCAGCAGCCTGCCGGGGAGAAACACCGGGTAGGCCTCCCTCAAGTCCTTCGCGAAGCACTGCGCCTTCTTGCGCAAGAGCGGATTGGCTGAGTCCTTGAGCTTCAGGTATCCCAGGAACCGCGTTTCCAGGACACGGATGATGCTCGGCCCAAGCCGCTGGAAATCCTCATCGAAACACCGCCGCTGGAGGGCTTCGATCTCCCCCGCCGAAAGCGTCGGGTGTTTGATCATCGTCGTGAACCCGTCCGCCCGGCGATAGTAGAGATCCGTGTCTTTCGTGTACACGTCGTGCAACAGGTTCTCCCGGATGACCCGCTCGTAGAACGGAGTGCCGGGAACCGGGCCATAGATCAGGAACTGCGCCAGCGCGGGCTTGAGCTGGAGCAGCCCGTCCAGTTCCTGCGCCACAACTTCCGGGGTCTGGTAGTCAAAACCGACAATCATCGAGGCCAGCACGGTGATGCCGTGTTCGCGAAACTCGGTGAGAATCTCCGCGACGGACCGGCCTTGCTGTTTGGCGTAGCCGGAGCGCGTCCCCTCGTAGCCAATCCAGAAGCCGTCGATGCCCATCTCCAGGATCTCCTCGGCCGTGTATTGGCTGATAGCTTTGATGCTGGAAAAGACGAAGATCGAAAGCGTCTTCCCACTCTTTATCACGCAGTCGCGGAACTCCATCGCCCGCTTCTTGTTGAGCAGGAAGTCCTCGTCCAGGACGGAGAAGACCATGTTCGCGTCCGTGTCGAGATAACGCTCCATCACGGCGAAGATATCTTTGCCATCAGGCAGCAGCTTGATGTGTTTGCGGGAGAAAAAGTGCGAGGTGCAGCAAAAGTCGCAGCCGTTAGGGCAGCCCAGGCCGGAGAAGATCATTCCCGTGCTCGACACCTTCTGCCCAAACACCTTGAGACTGCTCACGAGCAGCGGGTGCTTGTACGGCATGGGGATTTCGGGCTCGCCCAGCAACCGCCGCATGTAGGCCACCCCTTCCTCGCGGCAGATGTAATCCGCGTAGGGCTTGAGGACCTCGTCCTTCAACACGGTCCCGTAGCCGCCCAGGATGATCTTGGTCTGCGGCGCATATTTGCGGATCAAAGCGACCGTCTCCTTCATCTTGTGCGTGACGGCCATCACGAAGCAGACGCCCACGTAATCGTAGCCCTTCCGGAGTTCTCGGATCAGTTCGCGCTTGGACGGGTACTGCAGCACCACCGTGGGGGTATCGAGGTTCTCGGCGATGTATTCGAGGGAGAACTGAACATGCACCGCGCGCGGGCTGAACATGCCTTGAGCGCGGGTCACCTGACCGTAAAGGAGTTCATAGCCAACCGAAGGCGCATCGCCATGTTTCGCTCCGATCGGGCGGCAGACACTGGTAAAGAGGACTTTCTTACTCATAAATAATTACGCACTATGCTTCACTTTCCACGGTATTTCGACGGATTGCGTATCCGGTCGAGGCGTTCGGCTTCGATTATGTTCAGGGCGAACCGCCGCCGCCTTTGCTGGAGGGCAACCGCGACAGAATGGGGCAACAGCCAGACCTCTCTAAAGAAGCCGACCGTCGTCCGGCAAATGAACTTCAACGTATGCATCTTGGTGAGTTACCGGAACCTAGTCAAATAGTTCCTTCATTCTTGAAAATGACCGCGTGGTCATGCTGCTTGCATTCTGATCAAGCATGGCCGCTTGAGTGAATTGGCGCCAATGCTTTGTTGGTATCCGGTTAATAGCTTAAAGCTATGAGCCTGGGAGGAACCAGAATTATGGCTATAGCCGTGACGGCTCAGTGGGCGCGCCCGGCGAGGCCTTTGACGATCTGAACGTATTCCTGCAAGGCCCGTGAATCGTTACTCCGGTTCCAGGCAATACAATAGTCACTCTTGACCGGGGGAGCCAGGGGCCGGAAGACCACGCCGGGGTGGGGCAATTTCTTGATGTGCTCGCGTGCCAGGGTGACGCCCAGGCCTTCGGCGACGAAGTTCATCAGGGCCGGTTCCAACTCGGCATCCTGTAAAACCCGCGGGGTAAAGCCCGCCTGCTGGCAGGTTCCGTTGAGCCAGTCCCGAAAGCCAGGATGCGTCTTCTCGGACATGCCCACAAAGAACATCCTTTCCAGCTCGCGGAGGTTGACCTGGCGCTTGCGGACCAGCGGGTGTTTGACCGGCAGAACGACGACGGTTCTGTAGCGGCCAATGCTTTCCCATTGCAGGCCAGTGGCGGCTGCCGGAGGACGCAGCCCGATAAACCCCAAGTCAATCTTTCGCGTCTCCAAGGCACGAAACTGCTCCGCCGGCGCCATATCGAAGAGATTCAACGCGATGTGAGGGAAGGTCTGGCGGAAGGTGGCGAGCGTTTCAGGCAGAAGCTCGAAATCGAAATTGGACAAATAGGCGATATTCAACTGGCCCGTTTCGCCCCGGCCAAGGCGCTGCACCGCCAGAACGCTTTCCGTCGCCAAAGCCAAAATGCGCCGGGCGTCCACCAGGAAAGAGCGCCCTTCCTCGGTCAAGGCCACCTGGCTCTTGGATCGATTCAACAGCCGCACGCCGATCTCCTCTTCCAGATTACGGATCTGGCGCGTAAGCGAGGGTTGGGCCAAATGCAGCTTCTCGGCGGCCTTGGTGAAATTCAGACTTTCAGCCACCGCCGCGAAATACCTCAAGTGACGCAGTTCCATAACGTGGGGGCATATTACCAAGTCCATAAGCGTTAGCAACCGGCCAAGAGCCGCTGGAACACCCGCAAAAGACAACCCGCCGATAGTCTAAAGCTATCGCCAGGGCACCTTCTAAGTATTGGTGCTGGCGCGACCACCGGGCGATGCTGGGGCCGGCATGAAACCATATACCCGAAAGGCGTCTGTCCTTTGGCTAGGAACGCGGCAACGCGGCAAAGGCGCTGTCAGCACACCGAGCGCAGTGCTGAAGCAAGTGCCCTACGCCTCGGGCAGTGACCTTAGGCGTCGGGGCACGAGTCCGCCCGAGCTGATTGCGGCCGCGCACGCCGGCAGCTTCTCGATGACGCTGGCCAATGAACTGGGCGAGGCTGGCTATCGCCCGCGCCAAATTGACACTACGGCGACGGTCACGATGGAGAACATCGCGGCCGGCTGGACGATGACGCAGATCCATCTGGATGTGGTTGCCACCGTGCCAAATGTGGCGCAGTGCGACTTTGTTGATGCGGCGCTGCGGGCCAAGGCGAACTGCCCCATCTCGCGCTCGCTAAACGCGAACATCTCGATGCGCGCTCAATTGAGCCAATGAGCTGCGACCGCGCGGCCGCTAGCCCAGCGAAACCGGAGTGAAGCCGGTCTTGGGACCCTCCAAAGAAGGGATTAGGGCGCAATGGCGCCAAGAACTAAGCGCGGCTTGCTCTGGGGAAGGTGATTCTCACCAATTTGTAATTCCACGGAATGATCGCGGTGGTCGTCTATTAAGGAGATAGTGTTACCAGCGAGCTCTTGACCGTCGAGGGATAGCTGACTGCCGCCGGGCGAGGTGACAGGGAGCCTGGTGATACGAATGTGATAGGGGGTTTGCCGATAGCGGTAGTGGAGGGTGAACGTGCTCCACGTCCCGGGAAGGTTGGGTGTTAGGCGCAATTGATCGCCTTCCAGATTTATGCCGAGCAGGGTTTCCAGCAGGAGCCGATACATCCAACCAGCGGAACCAGTGTACCAAGTCCAACCGCCACGACCGGTGTGGGGAGCGATGGCATAGACGTCGGCGGCCACGACGTAAGGCTCGACTTTGTAGGTCGCGATTTGGCTGGCGGTGGCGCTGTGGTGGACGGGGTTGAGCAGAGAGAACAAGTCCCAAGCCTGCTCGTGTTCTCCCAGGAGGGCGAAGGCCATCGTCGCCCAAATGGCGCCGTGGGTGTATTGGCCGCCGTTTTCGCGCACACCGGGAATGTAGGCCTTGATGTAGCCCGGATTGAGGGAGGAGTGATCGAATGGGGGATCGAATAGCTGAATCAGCCCGGCGTCGCGGCGGACGAGGCGTTGATCCACGGCTTGCATGGCCTGGCGGGAGCGCTGGGCGTTGCCGGCGCGGCTGATGACCGACCAGCTCTGCGGCAGGGAATCAATCTGACATTCCGGATTGGTGCTGGAGCCGAGGGGCTGTCCGTTGTCGAAGTACGCGCGGCGATACCACTGGCCGTCCCACGCGTTCTGCTCGATGTTCTGTTGCAATTGATAAGCTTGGGCGAGGCAACGTTCGGCAAAGGCAATGTCGTTACGCCGGCGCGCCAATTCTGCAAATTGGATCAGAACGTCATAGAGGAAGAAACCCAACCAGACGCTTTCGCCGCTCCCGTCCTTCCCCACCAAATTCATCCCGTCGTTCCAATCCCCGCCACCCATGAGCGGCAGGCCATGCTGGCCGAATTTAAGTCCGCGCTCGATGGCGCGAACGCAATGTTCATACAGCGAAGCCGAGGTTTCGGAGCGGTTGGGCAAGTCGTAGTAGGATTCTTCGTCCGGCTTGAGGGGCCGGCCTTCGAGAAAGGGAACAGACTCGTCGAGTACGCCGGTGTCGGCGACGCACGCGACATATCGGCAGGTAGCGTAAGGCAGCCACAGATAGTCATCGGAGCAATGCGTGCGCACTCCGCGGTTGCTGGGCGGATGCCACCAATGCTGCACATCGCCTTCGCGGAATTGGTGTGCCGCAGCGCGCAAGATGTGCTCGCGGGTAAGGGCTGGCTCGGCATGCACCAACGCCATTACATCCTGCAATTGGTCGCGGAAACCGAAGGCGCCACCCGATTGGTAGAAACCGGTGCGGGCCCACAGGCGACCGCTCATGGTCTGATACAGGAGCCAGCCATTGGCCATCACATTAACGGAGGGATCAGGAGTTTCGACCTGCACGGCGCCAAGCGTACGATTCCAATATTGCCACACCCCTTCGATCGCGGCATGGCTGGCTTCCGGGGGGCGAAAGCGGCGGATGAGGGTTTGCACGTCCGCGACGCTCCGCCCCACCCCAAGACGGAAGGTGGTTTCCTGTTGCTGCCCAGCGGTGAGATCAAAGGTCGCTTGCAATGCAGCGCAAGGGTCCAACCCCGCTCCCGTTCTTCCTGATAGCCGCGTCCGCTTGAGGGCCGCCGGATTGGACAAACTCCCGTTGCGGCCGAGGAACTCTCTCCGATCTCCGGTGAATGTTCGTTTGGAATCACTCACGTCCACGAAGGCAATGCGTTCGGCAAATTCGGTGTTGAAGGGATTGCGTGCCAGTAGAGCGCCAGTCTTAGGGTCCATCTCGGTCTGGACGTGCAGCAAGCTCTTGTGGCGCAACTCTCCCAGCACCCATTCCCAGTAGCCGGTTACGGACAAGCGGCGCGGTCTCCCCGAGAGGTTGCGCAGCTTCAGGACTGCGAACTTTACAGGCGCGTCCATGGCCACATAGATCGTCAGCTCGGAGGCGATGCCGTTTTCGGTGTGTTCGAACACCGAATAGCCGAAGCCGTGGCGGATGACGTAGGGGGTGGCGCCGCGAGCAGGCAGCGGCGTGGGTGACCAGAATTGTCCCGTCTGCTCATCCCGGACGTAAAAGGCTTCACCGGTGACATCGGTGACGGGATCGTTGCTCCAGGGAGTCAGGCGAAACTCGTGGCAGTTTTCGACCCAGGTGTAGGCGCTGCCGCTCTCGGAGATGACCGTTCCGAAATAGGGGTTGGCCAGCACGTTCACCCAGGGGGCGGGAGTCACCTGGTCCGCTGACAACGTAATGACATATTCGCGTCCATCACGGGTAAAACCGCCCAGCCCATTATGAAATATCAAGTCGCGCTGCGGGAGCGGCTCAGGCGCATCGCACGGCGGAGAGCGGACAGGCCTAAGCAAAGGAAGGATCGGCTTGGGAAGACCGGGACGTTCCAGTTGCTCGATCAACGTTCCGTTTTCATCTGCCAGGACCAAGCGTGCGACCGATTGGAGGAGCAACCGGTCTTCGCTGGAGATCTGTTCCAGGCGCCGAACAAAGATGCCGCCGGGCTTGTCGAGCATTTGATCTTCGATGCCCGAGGCAATCAAACGAAGGATTTGGTCCTGCAAGGGCTGGCGATACACGGAAACGTCTTCATTGAGAATCACCAGGTCAACCGGCAAGCCTTTCATTCGCCAGTAGGAGTGGGCCTGGAGGAGTTGCTGGACGAGCTCTATTCTGGCGGAGTCGCTGACGCGCAGCAGGACGATCGGAGCGTCACCGGAGATGCCGTAACCCCAAAGTCCGCTTTGGCCACGCCGGTTGTTGAGCAGCACACTGGGAGCGGCCCGGTGGTCCGGGTTGGCGTAAATCAAGGGACTTGCCAGCCGGGCATAGCGCTGGGCGTCGGCTTCCGAGGCGTTGAGATGGCGCAGGGTGACTTGGCTATGGGTCCACGCGAGGTCCAATGCCCGGTCGGCCATGCGCGGGTTGTAGTATTTTTCAACGAGTGCCAGCGCCGCGTCCCGCGTCTCCGCCATGCCCATGACGAGATCGATGCGAGCGGTTTCATGGGGTGCCAAAGTAACTGTGCGCCGCAATGAGCTGATGGGGTCCAAAACGGAACCGGTAGTGTTAGATAGCGGCGAGATGCTCTGCAGGGCGGCTGGCTCAGCGAGATTCCTGCCTCGCCCGATAAACCTGGCGCGGTCGGTTTCGCAGGAAACCTCCCCCTGCTGGCCGCCCTGGCCGACCATGAAGTTTAGGAGCCAGGGCGGTTTCTCCCCTTCGGCACGGGGGCGGCGGCTACAAAGAACCGCTGGGCGCGGGCGCAGGAATTCGGTTTGCACGAACAAATTGCTGAAGGCGGGATGGGAAAGGTCCGCCGCGGGAAGCGCGAGCACGACTTCGGCATAACTCGTCACCTCGATGACGCGCGGTGCCTGAGAATGGTTGGTGAGCGTGACGCGGCGCAGCTCGACGTCGTCTTCGGGCGAGACGCAGATGTCGGTGTGGATTTCCAGGCCGGCATGGTGCTGGCGAAACTCGGCACGGGCTTGCGTGAAGATGGCCTCACAACGTTCGGTGGCGCACCCACAAGGTTGATGGGCGGCGGACCAGAATTCGCCAGTGGCCAGGTCGCGCAAGTAGATAAAAGTGCCCCAGCAATCGCGCGTGGCATCCTCGCGCCAGCGGGTGACGGCGAGGTCCCGCCAGCGGCTGTAGCCGCCGCCCGCGTTGCTGACCACGACATGATAGCGGCCGTTGGATAAGAGGTGAACTTCCGGTGCGTGCAGATTGGGATCGGCAAAGACGCGCATGAGGCCCTCGCCGTCATCGGCAAACTTCCGCGACTTAACCAATTCGTAATCTTCGCAGAGCACCTTAGCGGTTGTATGAGGCACGCGCTCCTGCAAGAGCAAGTCCGCGGCTCTGAAGGAGGGGCAGGACATAAAGCGCCGCTGCATTGGACCGTCCAGCACCCGGTACGCCAGGGCGAGCAGGCTCATTCCTTGATGATGAGCCATGAACGAGCGGATAGTGACGCTGGATCGCCCTGGCGGCAGGCGTGAAGGGGTATAATCCACCGCCTCGTAAAAACCGAAAAGCCCCTGGCGCCCTTCGGCGGCGAGTTCTTCCAGATTGTTGCAGGCTTCCCGGGGCGCAACCATCAGCGCCATCGCCGTGGCGTACGGGGCGATCACGAGATCTTCCGCCAATCCCCGCTTCAGACCTAGACCCGGCACGCCAAATGCGCGGTACTGGTAGTTCAGATGGACGTCGGTGCGGTTGTAACCTGATTCGGAAATACCCCAGGGAACGCCGCGCAATTGGCCGTATTTGATTTGCTGGCGGACGGCCCCTTTGCATGTCTGATCCAGCAAAGTGTTCTCATAATTTGGCATGACTAGCAGCGGCATCAAGTACTCGAACATCGATCCGCTCCACGAAGCCAATACGGGATCACCCCGTAAAGCGACGAGCAGACGTCCTAGTGAGAACCAGTGTTCCTGTGGAACCTGTCCTTGAGAGATGGCAACATAGCTGCATAGTCGAGCCTCGGACGCGAGCAGATCATAGAAGCTAGCATCACAGCGGTTTTCGGCGACGTTGAAACCGATGGAGAAGAGCTTGCGTGTCGGGTCGAACACCAGACTGAAGTCCATCTCGGCCATCTCGGTGGTTTGCCGAACCAGAGCCTCCAGCGCGAGGATGCGCTGGCGGGCGCGACTGCTGGCTTCCCGCAAGGAGCGCAACCATTGGGCAAGCCCCGCTTCCTCCTCCAGCTTCCGGGCTGAGGCAGGTTCCACGGCAAGTGCTTCCAGAGCCGTCTCGATCAATGGGCAGAGGGATTGATCCAATTCTGCAACCTGGCGCAAGCTGGGCATCTGGTCGAGTTGGACGAGCTTCCCTGAAAACTGCCCCGCCGAGGCCGGGGCCAAAGTCAGCCAGGGCGCGAAGGAAAGCAGGTCCTCCAGATGCTCCTGGCAATTTCGCAACAGAGTCTGGGTCCACCATTTCAATTCCTCCCCCGCTCCTGGCTCTAACGCGGCCGCCAATGCCGCCGCCCGAGCGGTCGCTCGCTGGAGCAGATCAACGCCTGCGCGCAAGGTTGAGGTTGGCTGCGCCAATTCCGCCTTAAGCTGCTCCAACTCGGAACTTCTGCCGGTCAGCTCGCGGAGAATGCCCACGGTGTCGGATAAGCCACCGAAAACTTGAGGACCGAGGAGGGGTTGCGCGGGCAATTCCGCCAGGCCAGGACCCAGGGTCAGCAAATGGCCGGCAAGATTGCCACTGTCCACGCTGGAAACATAGAGCGGCAGCAAGGGCGTGAGAGTTCGGGTATCATACCAATTGAAGAAGTGGCCCCGATATCGTTCGAGGCGTTGCATGGCGCCCAGAGCATCCTTTGTCCGCTGCAGGAGTTGGCCAACCGAAAGATAGCCGAAGTCGTATGCGGCCAGGTTGGCGAGCAAGGCCAATCCCATGTTGGTGGGCGACGTGCGTGAAGCCACCACCGGGACAGGCTCCTCCTGGAAGTTATCCGGCGGCAGCCAGTTTTCTTGCGCCGTGACGAAGGTCTCGAAAAAGCGCCAAGTCTTGCGCGCCGTTCGCCGAAGGAAGGCCAATTGCCTTGGCTTTGACTGCGGTAGCGCTGAGGGCTCGATGGGCTGGCTGATGCGCCACGCTATCCAGGGGGAGGCCAGCCACAGGCACAGGATAGGAACGGTCAACGGAAACAGAGAAGGCTGCGTCACGGCCAGGAAGACTCCGGAGGCCAAAGCGACCGCCGGAGCGATCCACATGGTCGCATAAAATCCCGCGAGATCGCTGCGGGCGGTTCGTTCGGCATCGCTGGCGGTTTGCCATTCCAGGAGCCGTTTGCGAGTACACAGCAACCGCACCAGCGTGCGACCGATGGCATCGAGGCTAATAAAGGCGTCATACGGCAGGAAAACGAAGGTGAGCAGGGCCTGGCCTAGCTGGCGGCCGGACGAGCCGAGCAGCCCGCGCAGGTGCAACATGGGCGATACGTCCTGCGGCTTGCGCAAAAGCTCGACGGCCGCCGACAAGCAGGTCGGCAGGGTAATGATCAAGAGAATTAACAGTGGGCCAGTAAACCCGAGGGCGGGCAGCAACATCCAGTTGCCCAGCAATAGCAATAACAGGGCCGCGGGGACCAGGCTGCGCCGGAGATTGTCGAGGATCTTCCATTGCGACACTCCGGATAGGGGATTGGCGATGCGCCGGGCATCCGGTCCCGGGACGCGAGGCAAAAGCCACTGGGCGATTTGCCAATCCCCGCGAATCCACCGGTGTCGCCGATTGATGTCGGTGTTGTAACGGGAAGGATATTCTTCGTACAGCTCGACGTCGCTTACCAGCGCCGAGCGGGCATGACAGGATTCAATTAAATCGTGGCTGAGGACCGTGTTTTCCGGAAATCGGCCAGCGACGGCCTGTTGAAATGCGTCCACATCATAGATCCCCTTGCCAATGAACGACCCCTCCTGAAACACATCCTGATAGACATCCGAAACCGCGCGCGTGTAGGGGTCAATGCCGACGTCGCCGGCAAAGAGTTTGACGAACCAGGAACGCCCGGCGCTGGGCAAGCTCACGCCCACGCGCGGCTGCAAGATGCTGTAGCCTTCGGTCACCACGCCCTTCACAGAATCGAACTGCGGCCGGTTCAGCGGATGAGCAATGGTTCCCACGAGCTGACGGGCGGCGTCGCGAGGAAGCTGCGTGTCGGTGTCGAGGGTAATAACAAACCTAATGGCCGGCAGAATTGAAGCGTCGCCGACTACCTCGGAAAAGCAGTTCCTGGACCCGCCGCGCAACAGGGCATTGAACTCGGTAAGTTTGCCCCGCTTACGCTCATAACCCATCCACCGAGCCTCGACTTTGTTCCAACGCCGGGGCCGGTGGAATAGAAAAAAGATGCTGGGCCGGTCGGATTGGTATTTGGCATTGAGCATTTCGATGCCTCCCCGTGCGAGCCGAAGCAGCGATTTGTCTAACGGCTGGGTCTCCTCGGTCGCGTCCTGAAAATCGGTTAGCAATGCGAAATAGAGATGCTTGTCGCGGTTCGCCAGGTATTGAATCTCCAGGCTCTCGATGAGCCGGGCGACCGCCCCGGAATTCGTCAACATGGTAGGCACGACCACCATGGTCCGGCATTCGGCTGCGATGCCGGCAGAGTAATCCATGCGCGGCAGCAGGCAGGGTTTGACCAAAAAGATAGAAAGCCAGTTCATCAACGAGACGGCCAGTTGACTGGAACAAAGGAGGACCACGAGTGTGCACAAGGCCAGCTTCCAGCCCTGCACCTCGAGCGCCCGCGCTTGCTGGATAAACCCGAAAGTTCCCAACGCCGTGAGCAACAGCACGCCTCCCGCATAAAAGGCCAATGGGAACTGGTGGATGCGCCGTTCGATGGCTGTCTGCCGGTGGTGGTGCGTTCCTGCGGCGCGCTCAAGCGCGGCCAAGCCTTTGTCGATCAGGTAGAAGCCCACATGAGCGGTCCGGTCTTGAATTCCCTTTTCCCGAGCGCTGGCTTCGGCTAGTTGGATCGCCTTTTTCGCCACTTCCGACTCCAGAAGCCGGCTGTGGCGGGCAGTGGTCTCGACCGAATGGCGATAGCGGTCGCGGGTGAAGAAATCCATGCTCCCATACACCCCGGCAGGATCCAGACGGAGCGTCTGATCGACCTGGCTCATGGCCTCGACGAACTCGCGCCAGTCCAACGAGCTGAGCAGGCGCAGGCTGTTGATGGTATGACTAACGGAGACCTGGTCGGCGGCCTGATTCTGACTCTCGAACTGCACCAGTTGGTCAATGAGCAGCCCCTGGTCCGTGAGCCGCTGCTCAAGCCAAGTCCGTGCCAGGTGCATTACCGGGCTCTGGCGGGACAGACGCTGAGAAAACTCCGCCACGAATGCGCTGGACAAGGGCAGAGTGGACTGCGCCATGTCGGCCACGACAACAACAAGGTGAGAAGGATTCTTTTCCGTCATCTCCTGCAAACGCTCGACCCACAAGTCGGCGAGGTCGCGATCATGCCGGGCGATCATCAGCCGGGAGGTGACCCGTCGCAGGTTCTCAATCAAGGCCAGCCGGAGCATGATCGGAATAGCCCACAACTCGCCGAGTTTCAAGGCCGATACGGTTTGGTAAGCCGCGATGAAGGCGCGGAGCGGTTCGGCATCGATCTGCGCATCTACATGCGAAATTAATTCGAGCACGAGATCGTAAACGCGCGGAAGCCGGGCGGACGGACCCGAGAGCAGTCGGGGCAGCTCGCGGCTGTAACCCCGAGGCAAATGCCGGCGGGCCATCTGGATTTGCTCTTCTATCAGGTAGAAATTGTCGAGCAACCACTCGGCCGCATGGGTAACGCGCCGGGTTTGGTCCACGGCCTGAGTCGCGCGGTTGTAGGCTCTGAGTATCTGTTCGTTTTCGCCCAGCCGTGCGAGCAATTGGTTGGAGCCCCGCTGGGTCACGACCAAGTGGTTTTCGGCTAGGGTTTTGGCGTGGTGGACTAATTGTTCAAGGCTGAACACCTCCGCTCGCAGGGGCGCGTCATCGGAGAAGGCGCGCGCCTGCACATACTTGGTCACTCGGCTGAGCAAGGCTTCCAGGCCGATCCTTTTCCCGGATGCAGCATTCACAAAGAAAAGAATATCGAAAGCAGGTGAAGTGCCGCCATCGGCTTCGAAGATGCAACTAACTGTGGTACAGGAACTTACAGATTACGGCGGCCTCGCAACTGACACGCTTGGTTTGTGGAATTCGTGCAAATTGCCCGAATTTAATCCCCAGGCGTAATGCAATTTGCACGCAATCAGCCTTAGATCGCACTGATCACTTGCTCTGTGGCCTTTTGTTCAGCGCACGATAGCATGCACTGACCGTCTACGGCCCCGGCAACAGTTGTCTTAACTTACCGAGTAACGCCGCGGCGCTTACTCAGGCAGGAACAGTCGAAGTGCCATGCACGATGACTTCCTGCTGGTTTTCGAGAAAGCCGTGAAGGTGGTGAGCCCGTGTCGGGTGCCGCAGTTTGCGCAAGGCCTTGGCTTCGATCTGGCGGATGCGCTCACGGGTCACGTTGTACATGTTGCCAATTTCATCGAGGGTGTGGCCGTAGCCATCGACCAGCCCAAAGCGCATCTCAAGGATTTTCCGCTCCCGCTCGCTGAGGCTGGTCAGCACGTGGTCCAGCTTCTCTTTGAGCATGCTATGACTGGTCGCTTCGGATGGGTTCTCGGCCCCCTTGTCCTCGATGAAGTCCCCCACCCGAACGTCCCCGTCGTCGCCCACCGGCGCATCGAGCGAGACCGGTTGGCGGGCCATCTTGAGTAACGCGTTGATGCGCGAAACCGGCAGATGCATTTCGTCGGCGAGGTCTTCCGCCGTGGGCTCGCGCCCCAGTTCCTGGCTGATCTGTTTCTGCGCCCGCCAGAGCCGGGTCATGATCTCGATCATGTGCACCGGGATACGAATCGTGCGGGCTTGGTCGGCAATCGAGCGGGTCAACGCCTGGCGAATCCACCACACCGCGTAGGTGGAAAACTTGTAGCCGCGCCGATATTCAAATTTCTCGACTCCCTTGAGCAGCCCAAGATTGCCTTCCTGAATCAGATCGAGCAGGGCCTGGCCCCGGTTGACATATTTCTTGGCGATAGAGACCACCAGGCGCAGGTTGGCTTCGGCCATGTGGGCTTTGGCCTGATGCGCACGCTCGGCCGCCAGGTGCAGCCGACCGAAGGTCCCGTAGAACTCCTCCTGCGGCAGGCGGACGAATTGTTCCAGCGCGTGGAGCTTGGCTCGTTCCGCCCGGAGCGCGGCCGGCGCATGGCTGGAATTGCGATCTTTTCCCAACTCCTCGATCCGCAGCGCGGTGGCCCGGAATTTCTCGCGAACATTGGCGGCCACGACGATCATGTCCTCCAGCACCTTAGGTTTGAAAAAGAACTTCGGAAAGGCGGCCTGGAGACTCCGGTCGAGCTTCTGGTAGTTACTCAAGAGCACTGCGCGCTGGCTGCTGGACGCGACCTTCTTCAACTTGATGTAAAGATCATCCGCTTGCGCATCCAACGCCCGAATCTTCTTCACCAGGCTGCGGAGATCCTTGAGGTGCCCCTCGCGCGTGGCGACTTTCTTGTCCACCACGATGCGATCGAAGCGTTCCTTGGGGGGGTCGGCCAGCAGTTTTTCGGCAATCGCACAGTGCTCCTTGGCCGCGAAGCCCAAGCCATAAACTAAAGCCTTCATCTCGAGTTCGGCCTCTTCGATGCGCCTGAAAACCTCCACCTCCTGTTCGCGCGTGAGCAGGGGTACCCGGCTCATCTGGTTCATATACATCCGAACCGGGTCATCCAAGGAATCAAATCGGCGGTCTTCCTCCGGGTCTGGTTCCTCGGGCTTGGCCTTTTCGACCTCCGGGTGGGTTACAATCTTAATTCCGAGGTGCTCGAGGCGGGTGTAAAGCGCCTCCAGGTCATTCGGTGAAACTCCCTCTGGCAGAAGGTCATTGATATCGTCGTAGGTAAGATAATGCTGGTCGCGGGCCAACTCGAGCAGACCTTTGATAGCCTCCGTCAACTCCGCCCCCTCGAGCGGCACGGCCGCAACCGGGACGTTCCCGCTGTCGGCGGGAAGAGCCTTGCCTCGAGTAGTTCCGCCCCCCTTGGGCCCGTCCTTGCGGGGCTTCTTCGGCCGCGCTTCCTCGCGGCCGGTGGCCTTGGCTCCAAAAATGAAAGCCTGGCGGGGCCGCTGCAGCTTGCCAGAAGCAGTTCGGGCTTTGTCGTCGCCTTGATTCTTTGCTCGGTTATTCAATTTGATCTTCTTCACTGGCGAGTCGCAGTCATTGACCGTCGATGCCGCAACGAATTACGCGCATTTCATTGCCTCGCATTGGGAACGAAACTGTTTACTGGGCTGGTTCAGACTAATAACCCTTATTTCCTCGCGAACGGTTTACGGCAGGCAATGGTTCGTCGTTTACAACTGCAGCGACCGTTGGCCTGAACCACGACAAACTACCCCCATCCCACCAATAGAGCAAGAAACATCGTTCCTCCTCTGCGATTCAGACAGTGG
>SESF01033658.1_pt1 | contig 19741 bp, 15 predicted proteins | sample 3171521 | NCBI WGS metagenome assembly SESF01 (sample SAMN10866945, study PRJNA518727) | freshwater metagenome | biome: subpolar coniferous forest; feature: holomictic lake; material: water; isolation source: holomictic Lake 227, 6 m and 8 m depth | place: Canada: near Kenora, Ontario | collected...
AGGGCGAGCACGCGGTCGCTCACGTGCTCGGGCGCTATCTTGAGCTGGCCGGAGACATGGTGTGCTACGATTTCTCCGAAGGCCTCGGTAACCGTGTCGAGGAGGAGATAGTCGTAGCGGATGCCCGAGCGCACAAAGACCTTTTTTACGCCAGGGACAGCGCGCACGGCTTTGAGGGCCGCCACGAAGTCCCTGTGGTCGGGCCGCAGCCTGGGGCAGGGCTCGGGTGTAAGGCAGCGGCGCTCGGGGCAGGCACCGGACTTCGCCATCTTGGGGCAGGCTGGCGCCATGAAGTTGGCCGTCGGGCCACCGAGGTCGTGGATGTAGCCTTTGAACTCAGTGTGTTTGACCAGTTCGCCCGCCTCGCGAACGAGGGACGCTACGCTGCGTGCGGTGACCGTCCTGCCCTGGTGGAGGGCGATCGCACAGAAGGAGCAGCCACCGAAGCAACCCCGGTTCGACACGAGGGAAAAGGCCACCTCGGAAAGGGCAGGCACGCCTCCGAAGCCCTCGTACATGGGGTGGGGTTTCCGGGAATATCCTAATTCATACAATTCATCCAGGGCGGCTCCCGCCAGCGGAGGGGAAGGAGGTTCCTGGATGACAAAGCGGCCTCCGCTTTCCTCCACGAGGCGCTTGCCGCTGCCCGCCTCCGCGTTCAGGTAGGAGAGGCGGAAGGACTCGTTGAAGGCCGCAAAGCCAGCCTCGTCGGCCTTTGCGGCCGCCTCCCAGGACGGCAGTTCGACGAAGGGGCTTTCTGACTGCTCGGGCCGCTGCGAGGTCCAGCTACAGGTGCCGCGGATGCCTCGGAGGGCGGCACGGGTGGCAAGCGCGTCGTGCGGGCCAGAGGCGGCAAGGTCGCGGAGGCGGCCCGCGATCTCGAGGAGGGCCGTTTCGCCCATGCCATGGACGAGGAGTTCTGCCTTCGAGTCGAGGAGTATCGAGCGCCTGACGCTGTCAGACCAGTAGTCGTAGTGGGCGAAACGGCGCAGGGAAGCCTCGATTCCACCAATTATGACGGGTACGCCCTTGTAGGCTTCCCTGCAGCGGCCCGTGTACGCGATGACCGCGCGGTCCGGCCTGGCGTTTTTCCTTCCTTCCTTGCCAGGGCCCAGGCTGCCGTCGCCGCGCAGACAGGTTTCGGGCCTCCCTCCGGGAGCGTAATCGTCTTCGGAGCGAGGCTTCCTGCTGGCGGTGTAGCTCGAAACCATCGAGTCGAGGGCTCCGGCCGACACGAGCCAGGCCAGGCGTGGCTTGCCCAGGAGCCGGAAGGCCGCAACGTCGTCCGGGTCCGGCCGCGCAAGGATTCCCACTGAAAAGCCACGCGCCGCGAGTAGCCGGCCAAGGATGGCAGCTGCAAAGGTCGGATGGTCGACATAGGCGTCGCCGGAGACGAAGATGAAATCGAGGGGGCATTCGCCCGCAGCCAGCGCGAGGCCCTGTTCGCGCGACAGATCGGCCGGACGGGCGGGGAGGAAGCTCATGTATTAATTGTAATGAACTCCGGAAAAACTGTCCATCGTGGGTCCGGGGCCGGTCTACAATCCTCGACCCTTCCACGTACTGCGTATATCATGGTGCGATGGAAACACAGGCATGGATAGGAATGGCAGCCCTCGTGGCTGCTCTCGCCCTCATGGCGGTTGTGGCTGTCCTCGCATTCAGCCTGGGCCGGTCGAGGGGTCGCGCTTCGGCAGAAGGCGCCATGGGCGACCTCGTCACCTCGGAGCGACGGGACGCCATCAAGCGCTCCCGCGCCGTCCTGGGCGGTCTCGCCGCTGAACAGCTTGCGCCCTGGCTTCCGGGCTTTCCCTGGAATCCGAGCGAGCTGCGCTTTATCGGAAAACCCATCGACTTCCTTGTCTTCCGGGGCGCGGCCGAGGGCCGGGTAGACGAGGTGGTCTTTGTGGAGGTGAAGACAGGAGGGGCGACACTTTCAGGCGTCGAGCGGGCCCTGCGGGATGCCGTCCGCGAGAAGCGCGTGTCATGGTCGGAATGGCGCCCGCCTCAGGACCCGGCGGCACATTAGGTCTTGAAGCGGCCGGCTTCCCGCCCGAGCGTCTCGATGCTTGTTCCGGTCCTGCCAGCGGAGGCCGTCACCTCCATCGCTGCTTCGCCTATGGAACCGCTGGCCCGCGATACCTCGGCGACAAGCTCGAGAATCGTGCTGCTGGCGAAGGAGAGGGCCTTCATCTTCTCCTCGGCGGAAGCGGTCGCCTTCCTCATTCCCGCAGCGGCCCGCCTGATGGCACCGGTTCCCTCGTTTATGTCGCGCAATGCGGCCATGACCTGCGCCGATTCGTCGTTGTGTCCCGAGATCTCATGCCTCAGTTCGTCACCCAGGGTGCTGATCCGCGCGATCATGCCTTCGATGGACTGGAAGGAAGTATTGACCTCTTCCTGGGCATGCACTACCTCCTCGATGGCAGCGTGGATGCCCTGCAGCTCAGTCGCGGTCTTCCCGGCCTGGGCGCTGCTCTGCTCGGACAGGCCGCGGATCTCGTCGGCAACCACCATGAAACCGGCGCCTGCCTGACCCGCGTGCGCGGCCTCGATGGCAGCGTTCATGGCGAGGAAGTTCGTGCGCGCGGCTATCGTAGAGATCGCCGCGTTCGTGTCGATGAGCTTATGCGAACGGCGTACGATTTCGGAGGCTGCCTCGGTGGCGGCCGCTATCTTGCCCCTGCCCGAGTCCGACTGCCTGACGAGCCTCCCGAGTTCCTCGGCGACGAAATCGACGGATTTGCCCATGCTCTCAACGCTTGCGCCAATCTTTTCCAGGGCCTCGGTGCTTTGGCCTATGCCTGCTGCCTGGGATTCTATGGATGCGCCGAGGACAGCGATGCCTGACATGATCTCGCCCACTGCGGAGGACATGGTGCCGACCTCCATGCTCTGGTTGGTGGCCAGTTCCATCGTGAGGGATGCCGAGGCCCTGATCCTTTCGACCTCGCCATCGACGGTTCGGACGCTTGTGGCCAGTACGGCTCCCTCGCGCCCCAGATCGGCGGCGCAGGATTGGATGCCACCGACCATCGCGGCGATGCTGCTTGCGAAATTGTTGAAGGAACGCGCCACGCTGCCGATCTCGTCGGAACTTCCCGCCTTGAGGCGTCGTGTCAGATCCCCGTCGCCGCTGGCGGCCTCGTGCAATGCCGTGTCGAGCTTGCGCAGCGGCCTCAGGGAAGTTGTCGTTATAAATATGATGACAAGGATCAGGAGGGCAACTGCCAGGCCTCCGAGGAGCGCGGAACGGATCGTTGCTCCTGCCACCGGGATGAGGATCTCGTCGTAGGGTATCGAGACGCAGAAGTACCAGCTGGGTTGGTTGCCTGTGGATTTCATGGGCTCGCCGATGGTCAGGGCGCGCTTGCCGGTGAACTCCGACTGGTCGATGAACATGACCGATTCCCGCCTGTCCATCCGGGCCACCAGGTCGAAGCGGCGGGCCAGATCCGGGAGGGCCTCCGCGAGCTTTTCCCCTACAAGCTTTGCGTCGGGATGGGCCACGATCCTTCGGTCGCCCGAGACCATGAAGGCATAGCGCGAACCCTTGGCCAGACCGTTGGCGAAGTCCTGGATGGGCTCCAGCGAGTAATCAACCCCTGCAACGCCCATGAATTTCCCTCCGTCCAGGATCGGGACGCAGAAGGAGACTGCCTGCACAGTCTCGCCGCCAAGGCCTTCGAAGGAGTAGACATCCGTCAGATAATCTGTATTGGTCCTTTTGGGCTCGGTGTAGAAGGTGCCAACGCTTCCTTCGGCGTCGAGCGTGGCGTAGTCCATGCTGTATTCGCCCTTGTCCTGGGTCCAGTAGGGGACGAACTGGCCTGATTTCGTATGACCTGGCTTGCCAGCGAAGGCCGCGTCGTTTCCGTCGAGGGCGTTCTTTTCGAAGATGTACCAGGTGCCATGCAGGCCCTTCTGCCGTGCGAAGATGGCCCTGGGAGCCTCTGTCAGGACATCCCGCCTGTGCTCCTTCGATATCGACCTGAAGGTCTCCGCGAAGGCGGCCAGGTCGCGGGAGATCTGCATGCCCGAGCTGAGGAACTCTGTTGCGGCGGCGGCACGCTCCTTCGCGGTGAGTTCCGCCTCGGCCTTGGCCGAGGCGAGGGCCCGGTTCCATGATTCCTGGCTTGTATAGAAAATGAGGATACCGACTATGGCAATGACTGGAATGCCTATGGCAAAAGCGATGCGCGTCCTGATCGAGATGCTTTTTTTTCTCATCATGCCTCCATCACGTCCCCGGGTGGCTGGAGTCGATGATCCGGCGACCGGCCCGCGCCTTATTTCTCGTGCATTATGGCTCGAGACGCAAGAATCGCTGCGCAGCGAAACGGGGATAGGCGGCGAAAAGGCCGGCGAAGGCGATCGCCGCCCCTCCCCCGTAGGCGAGGGTGAAGCCCGCGATCCCCAGGCTCAGGATGGTCGCCAGGTAGCCGAGTCCGCCTATCACGGCCATCGCTCCCAGCACGACGATGACAGAGTTCGGATTCTGCTTCATCGCCGCCACCGGATTGTCCCAGGAAAGCCGTGGATTCGCCGTGTCGATCCACAGACCGGCCATGTTGGCGAGGGACGAAAAGGCAAAGGCGACCAGGACCGAGGCAGCAGCCTCCAGGAAGCCCAGACGCAGCACGAGGGCGAGGCCTCCCGCTCCGACAATGGCTCCAATGAGACCCCAGCCCAGCGCATGGACGAGCTTGGCAAGCATATAGTCCCGGACGCTCACCGGCAGCGCAAGAAGGGCCGGCAGGGCCTTGGCGTCGCGGGAAAGGGCGGTCGCCGCGATGCTCGTGGCTGAGCCGAGGAAGGCGCCGAAGGCAGCGCCAGCGAGGAAGCCCAGGGGGCCGCCGCGCACGGCCTCGAGGGCGACCGCGATGGAGGCCAGGTTGCCGCGTTGTGCGAACCAGGCAATGGCGAGGATGAGGGGCATGAGCAGCACTATGAAGGGACCATTGAGGAAGTACATCGGTTCGCGGTTCATCATCCGGCTTTCGCGGAGGACGAGGGCACGGAAGGCACCGCCCGCCAGGAAGCTGCGCGCAACAAAGGTATGAGCCTGGCCCCTCCCGAGCCTCCGGAGGCTGCCTTCGCCGAAGGCCAGGACGCTGCGCGCCCAGTGGCCGGCGAAAAGGGCGAGGACAAGGCCCGTTGCCGCAAGGCCGAGGGCGAAGGAGGCTCCGACCCAGAGCAGGCCCTGCAGCCAATCGCCTGCCATCGCCAGCGAGAGCGCCTTGTAGGCGAACAGGGAGGGGGGCCAGGCCGTACCGAGGAGGTTCATCACCGTGCCAGGGCCAGCATAGTGCGCGAGCATCCAGGCGGGGTCGCCTAACTTCGTCAGGGAAGACTGCACATAGAAGTTGAAGGCCAGGGCGAAGGCTACGCCCACGAAGCCTCCGGCCACCATGATGGCGTTCCGGCTCCGCATGAAGCGCGCCGCCGACATCAAGGGCACTATGATGATCCAGGCGATGGCGAGGGGGAGGAGGGGCAGGGCCAGCGAGGTCAGGATTCCGAGGATCCAGAAAGCGGGCGGCGGCCCTTCCTTGACTCCCAGGACCACGAGCTGCACGCCGACGAGGAAGACCGAGAAGGCAAATTCGGAGAGGTAGACCACGACGAAGCGCGCCGTGAAGAGCTGTCGGTTCCCGAGGGGCATCGCAAAGAGCTGACGGTCCGCGGCCGACTGGCTCCATCCGCTCAGGATCATGATGAAGCCCAGGGAAAAGACGGCCATCGAAGCCATGATGGCAGAGTTCAGGAGGAGGAGACCCTCGAGCCCTTGGGGTTTGAGCGCGTCGTACTGGGCGAGGGCTGACATCACGAAGATGGCTGCAAGGTCGGCACCGACCACGAGGAAAAGGAGGACCATCCCGGCGAGCTTCAGCCAATCCTTATAACTATGATAATCTGCGAGGGGCTTGAGGCCGAAGGTCGCCCTGGCCTGGAGGGCGACGAGGGCGGCGAAGGGGGTCTTCATTGCCGCTCACCCTTGCCATCATCGACGAGGTCGAGGAAGAGTCCCTCCAGGTCCTCGTCGCCGGCCCTGGCATCCGTCTTGGAGCGGAGGGACCGCAGTTCGTCGATGGTCCCCGTGAACAAAAGTCGCCCGCGCGCGATGATCGCGATCCGGTCGCAGATCCGCTGGGCTACCTCGAGCACATGGGTCGAGAAGAACACGCATTTGCCCGCAGAGGCCCGAGCCCGCATGAGTTCCTTGAGGTCGAAGGCTGCCTGGGGGTCGAGCCCGACCATGGGCTCGTCGAGGATCCAGTTGCCCGGGTCGTGGATGAGGCTTCCTATGACGAAGAGCTTCTGTTTCATCCCCCGGCTGAAACTCCCGATGGACGAGGCCAGCACGTCTGAGATGGCAAAGCGCTCGGAGAGTTCCTCCACGCGGGCGCGCCGGTCGGCAGTGCTGACGCGGTAGATGTCGCCCATGAAATCGAGGTACTCAGAGGCCTTCAGCTTGTTCCAGAGCTCGGGGTTGTCGGGGACGTAGCCGAAACGGAGCTTCGCTGCGATCGGGTCGGCCGCGAGGTCGATGCCGTCTATCCTCACCGAGCCTGCTTCGGGGGCCAGCACTCCGGTGACCATCTTCATGGTAGTGGTTTTTCCCGCTCCGTTCGGGCCGAGGAAGCCGAAGATCTCTCCATCAAGGACCTCGAGGTCCACCGAATCGACAGCCTTCGACTCCGAGCGGGAATAGGTTTTGGAAAGGCCTTGCAGACGCAGCATGCTCAGTTCTCCCTTATGATGATCTCGACGCGCCGGTTGCGCGCCATTCCCTCTTCTGTAGTGTTGTCGGCGACCGGGCGCTCTGCACCCAGGCCCTGGATCTGTATGCGCGCAGCCTCGCGGGCTCCGAGCTGGACGAGGCGCTCCGCGACGCTGCGGGCACGCTCCTCGGAAAGCTTCTTCCTGCCCTCGGCCGTACCGGCAAGGGCGCTGTGACCCTCTACAATGATGTCGCGCTCAGGATAGGCTTTCAGCAGTTCCGCGATCCGGTCGATCTTGCCGAGCTCCGGGACGGCGAGGGTCGCCGAATCGGCGGAGAAGTGGATGTTCTCGAGTGAGATGGAGATTCCCTCAGGTACCTCCTTCACGGTGACGTCACTCAGGCCCGACATCGCCTCTTCAACCTGCTTTTTCATTTCAGCCCGGTCCATCTGGCTCGACTCGACGACGCTCGACGAGGCTGTGCCGCGCCACTCCATGTTCGTGCCATCGGAGAGGTCGAAGACGATGCGGAAGCGCTCCTCGTAGGCGATGGCCTGCCCGAGCGCGGGGTCCCACCATATCTTCTCGTCGGAAAAGCCCGAGACCTCGGTGGGCCAGGCTCCAGTCCATATGGACGGTTCGGGGGCTTCGCGGAAAAAGGAATAATTGGCTGTAATCAGGCGGGCTGGCCTGCCCTCGCGCATGACCTCGCCCTCGTAGCGGTAGCGGCACTCGAAGGGGATGACATAGGGCTCGGGAATCCCGAGGGCCTGGCGGAGGTCGTGACGCTCCTGTCCGGGAGCGTTCCAGCTTTCACCGGGCGCAAGTTGCCTGTCGGGAAAGACCGGGACGTCGCGCACGACGGGCATGAAATACTTCGCGTCGATCGTGTATTTCCCGAAGTTGTCGCGCCAGAAGTCCGAGTCATATTCTCCGATGACGACGTAGCCCGACCCACCTGGCCTCCGCTCTGAAGTAACGAAGCTGCCCGAGAGGCGGCCCGAGGCTCCGTCCGGCGCGGCTTCCGTTATCGAGTAGGCAATGCGGTTGAGGATCTCGGACTTGCCGACGCTCAGGTGATTGGCGAGGACCTCCTCCGAGACCGTGGACAGGACCCTGAAGCGGTCGCCCTGGTGATAGGTATAGCTGAAGCGGACCGGGCCGCCGGGGGCCGCGCTGCCAGTCTGGCCTCCGGCAGCTGGTTGCACGGCGGCGGGGGACTGCGCGGAAAGGAAGGCTGCGACAAAGGCCAGGCAGGCGGCGAGGGGGAATCGCACGCGGCCTCGGAACGGGGCCGCAAGGGAGGCACGCGGGAGGTCCGGCAGCCTGGGGGAAAGGCCCATCTCAGCGCTTCCAGACGAGGCGGAACTCCATCGGCTTGTCAAGGACGAGGAGGTCGATGATGGGAATTGTGAGTTTCCAGGCAGCACCGATGACGATTCCACCGGACTGGGACTGGATCGGGCCCGGGACCGTGACTGAAATATCGAGATGCCCGGCGTCGATGGCAGGCATGGCGGTTTTTCCCAGGACGCCGGTGAGCGCCTCGTGGTACTCGTCGCGGCTCCAGTCCCCTCCCTCGATGGCGGGCGGGGCGAGGGCTTCGATGACGTCCGCAGCGATGCCTGGCACCAGGGCTGCGAGGGCGGCAGCGCCCTTCCTGTCGAGCCTGATGCTGAGTTCGGCTGCATCGCCGTTCCGCGTGAGCCTTGCCGGCCCCTTCCCCTGCTCGCCGATGCCTGCCAACAGTGCGCTAAAGTCGGTGGTCGAAAGTGTTGCCGTCAAGGAATCCACGTCGGGATTGGCCAGGGCGTCGACTGACAGCCCGACCCGGGCAGCGAGGGATTTTCGTATCGAATGAAGGTCGAAGACAGGGCTGCCAGGCGTCAGCTTGCCGATGGCCCGCAGCTTGGCCGCGAGGGCCTTTGGCATCGTGGCCTTGATGTCGATGTCAGCGCTTCCGTCCTTTGCGATGGTCGTCGCAATCCCTGCCTGGCAAGCTGACAGGAGGAGGGCCAGCGCGATGGCGGCCGGCAGCATTCTCCTGAAGGCAGTGCCCGCTCCAGCCACGCTCATTTAAGGCCGTACACAGGAACGGGGAGGGTGCTGTTACGGAGCAGGACCTCACCGAGCCTGTCGAAACGCGATTGCGAATCGATGCCGAGCTGCGAGAAGACCGCCTGGGTAATGAGGACCTCCTGCTTGAACTCGCGGCAGAGCGAGTCCAGACGCGCTGCCACCGAGACCGCGTCGCCGAAGACGCTGATCCGGCGCTTGCCCGGCAAGCCGAGGGAAGCGGCGACGATGGTCCCACCGTGGATGCCGACGCTGACACCCGTGAAGGGGGGCAGCGATGCGAACTGAAGCTCCTCACGGAAGCCGGGCATGGCCTCGAAGAAGGCCGAGGCCGCAGCGACCGCTTCCTCGGCAGCGTTCCGCGAACCCAGGAGACCGAACACGAGGATCACCGAGTCGCCCGTGATTCCGACGACCTCGCCGCCGTGCTTTTCCGCCACGAGGCCCCAGAGCGAATAGTACTTGTTGAGGACATCGACCGCGCTTGCCGCGCTGAGCCGCGAAGCGAAGCCAGTGAAGTCGAGAATGTCCCCGGAGAGCACGACTGCCTGCACCTCCTCGCTGATGACCGGTGCCGGCCTTGGAATCTTCGCGGCAAGGCGGTCCTCCCCAAAGAGGGCGGCGATGCGCTCGTGCAGCGACAATACGCGCACCCTGTTGGCCAGGAGGAGGGTCGCGAAGGTCGCGCTACCGAAGGCGAAAAAGGCATGCTGGGGAGAGCCGACAAAGGTGAGGAAGGCGTGGGGGAAGGCCGTGACATCCAGGGCTTTGCGGAAATTCGCCAGGGTGATGGCGCCCGTGCCCAGGGCCGCCGAAAGCCCCACCCGGAGGTCAAGGTAGAAGTAGAGGAACACAAACATGACTATCGAACCAATTGCGAGCATTATTTCCGCGATGCCGTTGACCACCCGGTTCCTGCCCGCGATCGTCAGGGCCTGGAAAAGGCCTACATACAAGGCTCCGCCCCACAGGAAGATGTGGCCCATGTCGGTCAGGATGAAGCCACCGTTCAGGCTTCGCACGAGGGCATATCCCGCTGGGGTAATGAAGGAATAGATGACACGCAGGAAGGGGTCATGGCCCTGCACCGCCAGGAGGCCGATCTGGATCACCACAAATCCGGCAATGAGCCAGAACGAGGTGCCGGGGAGGGCGTCCGCCGAGGGAATGAGGGCGAGCATCGCCACAAAGAAGGCGATCAGCTGGCTGGAGTAGAGGAGGGACTCCTCAAAAAAGCGTTTCAGCCAGGAACGCATGGCTTTCTCAGCGTCGTCATGGAGACATTATATATTGTATGGGCTGGACAGGCAAAGCGTCATTCTGGCCGACAGGCTGCTGGAATTGAGATCTTTCTACAATAAAAGAGTCATAGCCTTCTGGGAATACCGCTTGACTCTCCATTTCGGAAAGCCAATATTCTGTGTCACGTTTATCCGCCAATCAGGAGGCACTATGAAGCGAATTCTCATTCTGGCTCTCGGGCTCGCGATGGTCATCGCGGGCACGGGGATCTTCGCCCAGGCCAACACCCTCGTCTACGGCACGACCGACAAGGTCACTGACATGGACCCCGCGAGTGCCTACGATTTCCACACCTGGGAAATATTCCAGAACATCAACAAGGGGCTCCTCACCTACACCCCCGGCACCACCGAGGTAATTCCCGGCCTTGCCGAAAGCTACAGTGCGAACGCGAAGGGCGACGAGTTCACCTTCAAGCTCCGCAAGGGCCTCAAGTTCACCGACGGCACTGCCTTCGATGCCTCCGTGGTCAAATGGAGCGTCGACCGTGTCGCCGCCCTCAAGGGAGACCCCTCCTGGCTCGTTACCGACTTCGTCAAGGAAGTCGTTGTCGTCGACCAGTACACGGTCAAGTTTGTCCTCAACGGGCCGATAGCCTACTTCCCGACCATCGTGGCCGGTACGCCCGTCTACTTCCCCCTGAGCCCCAAGGTCTATCCGGTCGACAGGATCGTCAAGGAACCGGCCGAGCTCGAGGGCGGTGCCCTCGTCGGACTCGGACCCTACAAGGTCACCTCCTTCAAGCGCGATGAGGAGGTCATCCTCGAGGCCAATCCCAGCTACTACGGCAAGGCCCCCGCGATCAAGAAGGTCATCATCAAGTACTTCGCCGATGCCACGACCCTCCGCCTCGCCATCGAGAAGGGCGACATCGACGTTGCCTTCAAGACCCTCAACCCCTCGGACATCACCGACCTCGCGAAGGCCGGCAAGCTCAGCTATTCCAAGCTGCCCGGTCCCTTTATCCGCTACCTCGCCTTCAACACCGATGTTTCCGATTTCAAGGACAAGCGGCTCCGCCAGGCTGTCGCTGCCTTGGTCAACAGGCCCGACTTCAACCAGAAGGTCTTCCTCGGCCAGAACGCCCCCCTCTACTCCATGGTTCCCCAGGGCATGATCTATGCCGGCCAGGACTTCAAGACCGCCTTCGGTGATGGCAATGTCGCTGCCGCCGAGAAGCTCCTCAAGGCTGCCGGATACTCCGCCGCCAAGCCCTTCGAGTTCGACCTCTGGTACTCTCCGAGCCACTACGGCGACACCGAAGCCAACCTCGCCGAGGTCGTCAAGGCCCAGCTCGAGAAGACCTCCCTCATCAAGGCGACGCTCAAGAACGCCGAGTGGGCCACCTACAAGACCCAGTGGAAGAACAAGCAGATGGGAGTCTTCTTCCTCGGCTGGTACCCCGACTATATCGATCCGGACAACTACACTGCAGCCTTCGCCGGCACCAGCGGCTCCATTGGCATGGGTATCTTCTTCTCTAGCAAGGAGTGGGACGCCCTCTTCGAGAAGGAGCAGACCAGCACCGATGCCAAGGTCCGGGCCGATGTCTTCGCCAAGGTCCAGAAGATGTGGACCGACGAGGTTCCGACCGTTCCCCTCTTCCAGGGCAACCTCAACATCTTTACCCAGAAGAACGTGAGCGGCGTGAAGATCGGCCCGACCCTCATTTTCAACTACGACGTCGTCTCGAAGAAGTAAGCGAAGAGCCTTCAGTTTCAGGGGCCGTCCTTCGGGGCGGCCCTTTTGCTTGACAAGCCTCAAGGGACTCCCGGATAATCGCGCAACCTTTTCGTAGGCTCGGGCGCGTGCGTTCGCTAGCCCGGGAGGCCCGGGGGAGCGACAGCATGAAGCGGATTCTGAACTACCTCATAGTGCGGATACTCCTCACCATCCCGATGCTTTTCATACTCCTCACCCTCGTGTTCGTTGTCCTCCGTGTAATGCCCGGGGACCCGGTCTCTTCGATGCTCGGCGGCCACGCGCCCCAGGCGGTCATCGATGCGAAGCGGGAAGCCCTCGGGCTCAACAAGCCCATCTTTTTCCAGTACCTCGACTACCTCGGCCAGCTCGCGCGTCTGGACCTCGGAGAGTCGATGAACTTCAAGGAGAAGGTCTCGACGCCCATCCTCCAGAAGCTGCCTGCAACAGTCGAGCTAACCCTCGCTGGCATCATTGTCGCCCTCGGTGTCGGTATCCCCCTGGGCGTCAGATCGGCGCGGCTGCGCCGCACCTGGCAAGACAGCGTAATCCGCTTCTTTGCCAACATTACCTACTGCATCCCCGTCTACTGGATGGGCCTGATGTTCCAGATGCTCTTTGGCGTCTTCTTAAACCTTTTTCCCATATCCGGGCGTGTGGGTACCCGGGTCGATTCCTCAGAGTTCGACCGGACGGGCTTCTATATTATCGACACCCTCATCAAGGGCAACTTCACGGCCTTCGGCGACGTGATGTACCACCTCGTCCTGCCGGCCGTCACGCTGGGCCTGACCCTTTCGGGCGTCTTCATCCGGATGACGCGGGCCAACATGCTCGACAGCCTCAAGAGCGACTTTGTCCTTGCGACGAGGGCACGGGGCGTGGCGGAAAACCGCGTCGTCTACACCCACGCGCTCAAGAACGCCCTCATCCCCGTCGTCACCATCCTCGGACTGGAGTTTGCGGCCCTCCTCGCCGGAGCGATCCTCACCGAAACGACCTTCTCCTGGCCGGGCATGGGGAGGCTCCTTCTGGAGCGCATCTACAACCGCGACTATCCGGTCATCCAGGGCATCATCATCTTCTACGCCCTCTTTGTGAGCGTTGTTTCCCTCCTCGTCGACATCATCTACGCGGTCATCGATCCCCGCGTGAAGCTGTAGGAGCGCCCCATGGCAGAGAACATGAAGCCAACAGAAGTGGAGAGCCGCCGGCTCTGGTCACCCGCTGGCGCCCTTTCCTCGGCGATCGGCGCTTTTTCCAGGTCAGCGAAGCGCTACCGGATGGAGTGGTGGATCCTTGTTGCCGGCCTCCTCATCGTTGCCCTCATCCTCTTCATGACCTTTTTCCCCGGGCTCTTTTCGGCCTATTCCCCGAACTCCCAGGACGGGCCCCAGCTCAAGGCGCCCTCGCCCGGCCACATGATGGGCACTGACAACCTCGGGCGAGACGTCTGGGCCCGCGTGGTTTACGGTTCACAGACCATCCTCGGGGTCGCCATCTCGGCTTCCCTTCTCTCCGCCATAGTAGGCATCCCCCTCGGTCTCATCTCCGGCTTTGCCGGCAACTGGGCCGACAAGGTCCTCTCCCTCATCATGGATTCCATCTACTCCTTCCCCGGCCTCATCCTCGCGATAGCCTTCGCCGCGATGCTCGGACCCGGCGTCGTCAACATCACGCTGGCGGTGGCGGTGGTCTACGTGCCGAAATACTTCCGCCTCGTGCGGGGTCAGACCCTGCAAATCAAGGAAGAGCCCTACGTCGAGGCCGCCAAGGCCATCGGCGCAAAGCGCTCCACCACGCTCTTCCGCTACGTCTTTCCCAACGTCATCGCCACGGTGGTGGTGGTCTTCTCGCTCAACATCGCCGATGCGATCATGACCGAGGCAGCCCTCTCCTTCATTGGCCTTGGCCTCCCTGCCGGCATCCCCGACTGGGGCATGGACCTCTCGATGGGAAAGAAATTCCTGCCCTCGGGCACCTGGTGGATGATCACCTTCCCCGGCCTCGCGATCATGCTCCTGGCCCTCGGCTTCACGATGCTGGGCGAGGGTCTCGCTGAGATCCTCAACCCGCGGCTCCAGGAGTATTGAGCATGCCAGCTACAATGCCAGCTACAATGCCAGAAATGAAAACCGCCACCGGCGGGCGCGCAGGGCCGCCATCGGGCGAAGGAGCCGTCGCCGGGAACGGCGAGGTCCTCCTCGGTGTGAGGAACCTCAGCATCCACTATCCGATCGCAATTGGTACGGTCCGCGCGGTGACGGACCTGAGCCTCGACGTCTACCGCGGCGAGGTCCTCGGTGTCGTCGGCGAGTCGGGCTGCGGAAAATCGACCTTCGGCCTCTCCATCCTCAACCTCCAGAAGTCGCCGGGCCGCATTGTCTCCGGCGAGATCCTGGTCAATGGGCGCGACATCCTCGCCCTCGGAGCCGAGGGCATCAGGGCCGTGCGCGGGCCGAAGATCGGCATGATCTTCCAGAATCCACTCACCTCCCTCGACCCACTGATGTCCATCAAGGACCATTTCATCGAGACCATGCGCGCCCACGACCCGAAGATCAGGAAGGGCCAGATCATCGCCCGGGCAGAGGCCATGCTCGAGGATCTCGGCATCGAAAAGCGCCGGCTGTCGGAGTATCCCTTCCAGCTCTCGGGCGGAATGCGCCAGCGCATCATGATAGGCCTCACCCTCATCCTCGACCCGGAGCTCCTCCTGGCTGACGAGCCGACGACGGCCCTCGACGTCATCGTCGAGGCGGGTTTCACCGAACTCCTGGCCAAGCTGAAGCGGAAATACAACCTGACGGTCGTCCTCGTTTCGCACAACCTCGGGCTGGTCGCCGAGATCGCCGACCGCATCGCCGTCATGTATGCAGGCCGCATCGTCGAGCTGGCCACCGCCCTCGAGATCTTCCAGGACCCTCGCCACCCCTACACCCGGGGCCTCATGGACTGCGTGCCCAACATCCTCCTCGACCGCAAGGAGCTCGTGGCCATGCCGGGCAGCCCCCCCGATCTCGTAAACGACTCACCCTGCTGCCCCTTCGCCCCCCGCTGCCCGAAGGTCTTTGCCCGCTGCCTGGCCGAGACGCCGCACCTCCTTGCCGATGCCGCCCTGGCAGGCGCCCTCTCGGGCGCCGCCCCCGCCCCCGCAGGCGCCGACCCCGCGTCCGCCGCCCCGGCGCGCGCCGCCCGGGCAGTAGCCTGTTTCCTCCATGAAAGGACCAATTGATATGGCAACCCTCGTAAAGGCCGAGCGCCTGGTCAAGGAATTCCACGTCAAGAGCGCGATCCTTTCGCCGAAGAAGATCGTTCACGCTGTGGACGATGTCAGCTTCGAGATAGCCGAGGGCGAGGTCCTGGGTCTGGCTGGCGAGTCGGGCTCGGGCAAATCGACCACGGGACGGCTCCTTCTCCGTCTCATCGAGCCGAGCTCCGGCAAGGTGGAATATCGCGGCACCGACGTGACAGCCTTTGGCTCCGAGGAACTCCGGAGGCTGCGCCAGAAGATCCAGATCGTATTCCAGGACCCCGTGAGCAGTCTGAGTCCGAGGATGAGCGTCGGGCAGGCCATCGGCCACCCCCTCGAAATCCATCGCATCGGCGCCAAGGAATCGAGGAAGGACCTGGTGCTATCCATCATGGAGAAGGTGGGACTTTCCCCGGCGGACTACATCTATCGCAAGTACCCGCACCAGCTTTCCGGCGGCCAGAGTCAGCGTGTGGTCCTGGCGCGGGCCCTCGTGACGAGGCCCGACTTCGTGGTGGCCGACGAACCTATAGCGATGGCCGACGTTTCCGTGCGCGCCCTGATCCTCAGGCTCATGCAGGACCTCAAGGCCGAATTTGGATTGACCTACCTCTTCATTACCCACGACCTGGCGACAGCCAAGTATCTCTGCGACCGTGTGGCCATCATGTACCTCGGACGCATCGTGGAACTCGCCTCGCGGGACGAGCTTTTCAGCAGGCCCCACCATCCCTACGCCAAGGCCTTGCTCGCGGCTGTCCCGATTCCCGATCCGCGGGTCCGCAAGCCCAAGAACCTGCCCTCGGGCGAGATCCCCAGCGCCATCGACCCGCCAGGAGGCTGCCACTTCCACCCCCGCTGTCCCCACGCGATGAAGGTCTGCTCCGAAGGGCGCCCGCCACTGCGTGAGGTTGCGCCCGGCCATGTGTCGGCCTGCTACCTTGATTAGGCCGGGCTTGGAAATGAAAGCTGCGCCCGTCTGCAGCCTGGGTTTTCCAGCTCCGCGCGGGGGTCGGTCAGACAGGCCGGCACTCCAGAGCCGCATATATCCATTCGTCATAGCTACGATATTTATAGTTGCCACCATGCTTGGCTGTGCGAAGGGCGCTTCGGTCCCGGCAGCATCGCCGGCTGCAGCCGCGGCTTCAGCGAAGGTGGCGCCTTTGGCGGTGGTGCCCTCGGCCATCGTAATCCTCATCCGGGAAGCAGTGTCTGGCGCCACGGCGGAGGCCCCGGCGGAGGCCCCGGCGAGCGCGGCCAGACAGACGGCAGCCGGGAAGGGCAAGGCGGCCACCTATGAGCTCAGGACCATCCCGGAGGGCAAGCAATCGCTGTCCCAACGGGCGCAGATCCTTTTTACGGATACCTTGGCCAGCAGGAAGGTCGATGCAATGGTGATTCAACCGGCGCACGCTGGCATCGCCGAAGCCATCCACCGTTCCCGCAGCGCCGACTCTGCTACGCTCTGGATCCTTGCCAGGCCGGGGGACAGTGCGCTGGCTGTCGAGTCGGAGGCCGATCTTGCTGTCGAGGTAGGTGGCATCGCGGATGGGCAGGAACTCGACCCGGACCTCGATGCGGCCCTTTCCCGCGGGCTCTGCGAACTTGCGCGAAGGGCAAGGATGAAGGGCCTCCGGGTCGATGACAGGGCCGTGGTCAAGGCTGCCCTCGATTCCGTCGGTGGCTACGAATGGGCCGTGGACTATCGTGTCGATCCCGACACCGGCGTCAAGGCCAAGGCCCACGTGGTGGCGACACCACAGCCCAGGGGCTGAAGCCCAGGGACTGCAGCCCAGGGGCTGAGGGCAGCCCTCAACTACCCTTATAACTAAGTACTTCTTTCTCAAGCCTGTCCTTCCAGGCCAGCAGCGCCTGGAGCATGCCACGGTCGCGGGCAGGCGTCGATGGATCGGCGAGGCGCTGCTCTATCATCCTCGCATAGGCGGCGATGCCCGTGGCCTTGGCCGCCGGGGGGTGCTGGAGCCTGCTCGCGCAGAAGTCCCTCCAGCGCCTCGCCTCCTCGCTGCCGAGGGTTTCGGGGAAGTTGCGCCCGTAGAGCCGCCGGATCATCTGGGGCAGGCGGTCGTCGACAAAGCGCAGGGAGTAGAGTTCCTGCTTGACGGCTGCCGGGCCGGAAGCGGCCAGCATGGCGTGCACACGATGCATCTTCTCGCGGTCCTCCTCGAGGAAGAAGCCTCCCGAGTAGATGCAGAGGTCGGGGTCGTCGGGTTGCTCGATGGGTTCGGGCATCGCATAGACGGCGACCAGTTTTTGCAGCAGTTCCCTGCTTTTCGTGAGCATTACCCTGTTGCGTTCGCAGGCGCCAAGGTCGATGCCGAGCCGTTCTGCCGTTGGACCGTCCATGACCCTGGCCTCGGCGAGGAAGGGAGATCGGTTCAATTGGATGTTTACCAGGGGAAGCCGTGGCACGTCGAGCTCGTCCTTTTTCGTGAAGACGCGGCGGCGAAGCTCTTCGACGGGCAGGTCGAGGATGTCGCCCGGGTCGAAGCGCAGGTCGATGGCAATGAGCTGGTTTTCGCGGTTGGGGTCAAAGGCCAGGGGTGCGACCAGGGTGCTGCAGCCCCCCGGCCCGCTGTGCAGCGCCGAGGAATGTACGAGGGGAGCGCGCTCGTCGAGCTTGATGAGGGGCCTGAGCGCCTTCTTTCCCCTGTGCCTGAGGTGCCACTCGAAGAGCTTCGGTTGCCGCTCCCGGAGGAGCCGCGCGAAGCCCATGGTCGCCAGGACATCGCTTGTCGCATCGTGGGCTGACTCATGGGCGATGCCGTTGGCCTTGGCGAGGGCCTCGAGCCTGAATACGGGCTTTCCGTTCTCATCCGTCGGCCACACGATGCCCTCGGGTCTGAGGTCCCGCGCTGCCCGGGCCAGGTCGATGATGTCCCAGCGCGAGCAGGAGTTCGCCCACTCGCGCTCGTAGGGGTCGAGGAGGTTGCGATAGAAAAGGTTGCGCACGAACTCGTCGTCGAACTGTGCGGTGTTGAATCCTACGCTCGTCGTGGCCGGCTGGGTCATTTCGGCGCGGAGCATCCTCGCGAACTCGTATTCGGACAGGCCGACCTCGGTGGCATGCTGGGGCGTGATGCCGTGGACCAGGCAGGACTCGGGGCTGGGGAGGTAGTCAGGGGTGGGCCGCAGGTAGGTGACGAGCCGCTCACCGATGGGTTCCAGCCTGGCGTTGCTGCGGACGGCGGCGAATTGGGCGATGCGGTCGCCCCGGGAATCGAGGCCGAAGGTCTCCAGGTCGTACCAGAGGAAGCTTGGTGGCATGGCCCGATGATACAGCGGGCGGGGCTTCCACCGCCACAGGAAGCTCTGGCCTCGGTCGGCCTCTTCCAAGGCTCTTGGGTTGCGATCCCCCCGCGCCGATGCGCAAATCCATCGCTTGACCGAAGGGGATGGCAAAGGCGAGGATGATGCGGCATAGGCTAATGCAAAGGAGCACAGGATGATCGAAGGAAGGCTGGCTTGGGGTCTTTTGTCCACGGCACGGATCAACTCGGTGGTCATACCGCCCATCGGCGCATCGATGCGCTCCATGCTCCTGGCTGTCGCAAGCCGCGAAGCGCCCAAGGCCCTTGCCTACGCCGAAGCCAGATCCATCCCCAGGGCCTACGGGTCCTATGAGGAGATGCTCGCGGATCCCGACCTCGATGTCGTGTACAACTCCCTTCCCAACAGCCTCCACGCCCAGTGGTCCATCAAGGCCCTGCGCGCGGGCAAGCACGTGCTCTGCGAAAAGCCGATGGCGCTGACGGTTGCCGAGGCTGACGAGTTGGCTGAAACAGCCAAGTCCAGCGGCCGGGTGGTGGCCGAGGCTTTCATGTACCGCCACCATCCGCAGACCCGCCTGGTGCGGAAGCTCGTGATGGAGGGAGCGGTGGGTCGGGTCCTTTCGATGCGGGGTTCCTTCACCTTCGGGATAAAGGACGAATCCGATCCGCGCCTCAATGGCGAACTCGGGGGAGGTTCGATCTGGGATATCGGATGCTATCCAATCAGTTATGCACGTTTTGTCGCAGGGGCCGAGCCAGTGGAGGCGCGTGGCCGGGCCGTGATGGGAAAGGGTGGTGTCGATGAGGGCTTCTGGGGAGATCTCCTCTTTCCGAAAACGGAAATCCTCGCCGAGGGCTGCCTCCTCCAGTTCGACTCGGGCTTCCGTTCGCCCTATCGAACCCGCTTCGAGATCTCGGGCACAGAGGGAACGCTTACGGTCAGCTCTCCCTTCAAACCCGAAGCGGGAGACACGATTACCTTGAAACGCCTGGACCGTACCGAGACGATCGAGCTTGCCGCGGTCGAACTGTACGCGGGAGAGATAGCCGACATCGAAGCGGCAGTCATCGACGGAAAGCCGCAGGCCGTGGGGCTCGCCGACTCTCGGGGCAACGCCGCGGCCATAGTCGCACTCATCAAGGCTGCGCGCTCAAAAAGCACGGTCAGCCTCTGAGGGGCAAGGCTGCCCTGATCCAAAGCTGATCAGGGCCTCTTGGTTGTGACTATGAACTTCGCCGTCGCCTCCGCATAGATCGTTCCCGCCTCGTCGAGGATCTGCCCCTGCGTGGACATCACCCGGCCCCTCGTTTCGACGAGGCGCCCACGAACCAGGGCTCTCCCAGAGGTGGGCAGGGGCTTCTTGAAGCGGACCGTCATCTCGGCGGTCACCGC
>SESF01031773.1_pt1 | contig 19731 bp, 15 predicted proteins | sample 3171521 | NCBI WGS metagenome assembly SESF01 (sample SAMN10866945, study PRJNA518727) | freshwater metagenome | biome: subpolar coniferous forest; feature: holomictic lake; material: water; isolation source: holomictic Lake 227, 6 m and 8 m depth | place: Canada: near Kenora, Ontario | collected...
GCGTGCAATACTTTGACCGGTAAGGTGGGAGACGCCAGACCATGCGCCTGTTGATCGTTGGCACGCTCGAAGGATACCTCACCGAAGCCGGGCGCATCGCGCACCAGCGCGGCGCCAAGGTCTCGCATACCGACAGCATCGACGGCGCCATGACCGCGCTGCGCGCCGCCGCCGGCGTGGATCTGGTGATGATCGACGTCAAGCTCGACGTCGGCAAGCTGATCGATGCCCTCAAGGCCGAGCGGTTCGTGGTGCCGGTGGTGGCCTGCGGTGTCGGCAATGACGCCGCCGCCGCGGTGCGGGCGATCCGCGCCGGGGCCAAGGAGTACATTCCGCTGCCCCCCGACGCCAAGCTGATCGCCGCGGTGCTGGAGGCGGTGGCCGAGGAAAGCCACGCCATCATCAGCCAGGATCCGATGATGACGGCGGTGCTGCGGCTGGCCGATCAGGTCGCGCCCAGCGAAGCCTCGGTGCTGATCACCGGCGAGTCCGGCACCGGCAAGGAGCTGATGGCCCGCTACATCCATCGCAAGAGCCGGCGCGCCGACGCCCCCTTCGTCACCGTCAACTGCGCCGCGATCCCCGAACATCTGCTGGAATCCGAGCTGTTCGGCCATGAGAAGGGCTCGTTCACCGGCGCGGTGGCGCGCCGGCTCGGCAAGTTCGAGGAGGCCAACGGCGGCACCCTCCTGCTCGACGAAATCACCGAGATGCACGTCCGCCTGCAGGCCAAGCTGCTGCGGGCGATCCAGGAGCGCGAGATCGACCGCGTCGGCGGCTCCCAGCCGGTGAAGGTCGACATCCGGCTGATCGCCACCTCCAACCGCGACATGGAACAGGCGGTGCGGGCCGGCGAGTTCCGCGAGGATCTCTATTTCCGGCTCAATGTCTTCAACATCCGCTTGCCCGCCCTCCGCGAACGGCCGCTCGACATTCCGGTGATCGCCGACCATTTCGCGCGCAAATATGCCGAGGTCAACGGCATGCCCCAGCGCCCGCTCTCGCCCGAGGCGCTGGGCATGCTCCAGACCCACCACTGGCGCGGCAATGTCCGCGAGCTGGAAAACGCCATGCACCGGGCGGTGCTGCTGGCCCATGGCGCCGTTATCGACCCCTCGGCGATCATGCTCTCGGGCCAGTCGATGGCGCCGGAAGGCTTCCGGGCGCCACCCGCCCTGGTGCCGCCGCCGGGCGCGGGCGGCTACGGCAGCGTCCACCATGCCCCCTACGGCTCGCCGCCGCTCCAGGTGGCGCCCCAGTCCCACGCCCCAACCCTGCCCGGCGGCTATGGCCGCATGGCGGTACCGCAGCCGGTGCCGGTGACCCCGCCGGGACAGGTGGCCCAGCCCTATGCTCTGGTCGGCCGCACCGTCGCCGACGTCGAGCGCGACCTGATCATCGAGACCCTCAGCCACTGCCTGGGCAACCGCACCCATGCCGCCAACATTCTCGGCATCTCGATCCGCACTCTGCGCAACAAGCTCAAGCAATACAGCGAGGAAGGCATCCCGGTGCCGCCGCCGGGCGAGGGCGAGCGGCTGGCGGTGTGAGGTTCCGACCTCGGCACGCGGATCACACCCGCGCATGACGGCATAAACAGACGGATCGATACCCACTCCCGATGGCCCTGACCGAACAAACTCCCGAGCGCGGCGGCGGCCCCGGTTCTCAGCCGGGGGCGATGGCCGATCTCATTTTCACTGCCAAGGAGTTGTTCAAGCGTGGCGACATCGCGCTGTCGCTGGGCGTGGTCACGATCATCGTCGTGCTGATCCTGCCGATTCCGACCTGGATGCTCGATATCTCGCTGTCGATCTCGATCACCTGCGCGGTGATGATTTTGATGGTGACGCTGTTCATGCAGAAGCCGACGGATTTCAGCTCCTATCCGACGGTGCTGCTGATCACGACCATGCTGCGGCTGTCGCTCAATCTGGCCTCGACCCGCCTGATTCTTGCCCATGGCCATGAGGGCACCGATGCCGCCGGCCACGTCATCGAGGCCTTCGCCAGCTTCGTGATGAGCGGCGACTTCGTGATCGGCGTCATCGTCTTCGGCATCATCACGCTGGTCAACTTCAAGGTCATTCTGGCCGGTTCGGGCCGGATCGCCGAAGTGGCGGCGCGCTTCACCCTCGACGCCATGCCCGGCAAGCAGATGGCCATCGACGCCGATCTCTCCTCGGGCCTGATCGACGAGCAGATCGCCAAGGCCCGGCGCAAGGAGCTGGAGGACGAATCCTCGTTCTACGGTTCGATGGACGGTGCCTCGAAATTCGTCAAGGGCGATGCCGTCGCCGGCCTCGCCATCATTTTCATCAATGTCATCGGCGGCATCATCATCGGCTCGCTGCGGCACGGCATGCCGTTCATGGAAGCCGCCGACACCTTCGTCAAGCTTTCGATCGGTGACGGTCTGGTCTCGCAGGTGCCGGCGCTGATCATCTCGATCTCGGCCGGCTTGCTGGTGACCAAGGCCGGCGTCTCGGGCAAGACCGACAAGATCCTGGCCGCCCAGATCGGCGGCTATCCCGCCGCCTTCGGCCTCACCTCGACCCTCCTGGTGCTGCTCTCGATGCTGCCGGGCATGCCGATGATGCCCTTCCTGACCCTGGCCGCCGCCGCCGGCTTCGGCGCCTGGTACCTGCCGCGCCAGAAGAAGGCGGCCGAGGAGGAAAAGGTCGCGGCCGAGGCCGAAAAGGCCGCGGAAGCGGCCCCGGCCGCCGAGGAGCCGATCTCGACCGCGCTGGCCATCGACCTGATCCGGCTCGAACTCGGCTATGGCCTGCTGATGCTGATCAACCAGCCGCCGCCGGGCAGCCATCGCCTGACCGACCAGATTCGCGGCCTCCGGCGCCAGATCGCCAACGAGATCGGCTTCATCATGCCGGCGGTGCGGATTCAGGACAATCTGCAGCTCGCCCCCAACACCTACATCATCCGGATCAAGGAGATCGAAGCCGGGCGCGGCGACATCCGCCCCAACATGCTGCTGGTGATGGACCCGCGCGGCGACGCCATGAGCCTGCCCGGGGAACAGACCGTCGAGCCGACCTTCGGCCTGCCCGCGATCTGGGTCGAGCCCAATTATCGCGAAGAGGCCCTGTTCCGCGGCTACACCGTGGTCGATCCCTCAACGGTAGTCACCACCCACCTGACCGAGGTGATCAAGGACAACATGTCGGAGCTGCTGTCCTACACCGAGACCCAGAAGCTGCTCGACGAAATGGACAAGGAACACCAGAAGCTGGTCGCCGACGTCATCCCGAGCCAGATCACCCTCGGCGGCTTCCAGCGCGTGCTCCAGAACCTGCTCGGCGAACGCATCTCGGTGCGCGACCTGCCCTCGATCCTCGAAGGTGTCTCCGAGGCCTGCTCCCAGACCCGCAACATCACCCAGATCACCGAGCATGTCCGGACCCGGCTCGCCCGCCAGATTTCCGACGCCAACACCAACGAGATGGGCTTCATTCCGCTGATCACGCTGTCGCCGGACTGGGAACAGGCCTTCGCCGAATCGCTGATCGGCGAGGGCGACGACCGTCAGCTGGCTATGCCGCCCTCCCAGCTCCAGCAGTTCATCACCGCGGTGCGCCAGACCTTCGAGCGTCACGCCATGATGGGAGAAGCGCCGGTCCTGCTGACCAGCCCGGGCATCCGCCCCTTCGTGCGCTCGATCATCGAACGCTTCCGCCCGACCACCACCGTGATGTCCCAGAACGAAATCCACCCCAAGGCCAAGATCAAGACCATGGGCCAGATCTGACCGGCCCGCGCCTCATCGGGCTCAAGGCGCATCATTGACAGAGCCGGGCCAACGTCTCACACTGCCAAGGTTGTTGGTTTCAGGATCGCCCATGGTCGCCCTCAGGAAACACGCTGCCGCCGACGGGACTGCCGAAAGCCTCGTGCCGTTCGCCGGCAGGGCGCGCCGCCCCACCGTCGCGCTGGAAGCGGTGCAACGGGATGGTGCGGTGCTGATGGAGACTCGGCTTGAGGTCCGGTCGCATCTGGATGTCGTCAAATCCCGGCTCGATCTCTTGATAACCCACCTCGTCCGCCCGGCGAAGTGAGCGACGGCGGAGGAAGTAATAGACCCGGTGACTTACGGCTTGAGCGTTCCCTCGTTTTTCCGCCCCGGCGATAGAAAGGACAGGCAGACGTGCGCCTGAAGTCCTTTTACGCCCGGACGGTCTCCGAGGCCATGCGCCAGGTCCGGCAGTCGCTGGGCGACGAAGCGATCATTGTGGCCACCCGCGAGGAAGAGGGCGGCGGCGTCCGCCTGACCGCGGCGGTCGAGGATGATGATCTGCCGCCGGCGGTGGCCAACGCCCCGGCCCTCGGCACCAACTACGCCAACCGGCGCAGCGCCGGTTATTATGAAGATGAATACGACGTCGCACAGGTGGTGGCCGACACCCTTTATGCCCACGGCACCCCGGCGGTGATTTCGGAAAAGCTGATCGAGACCATCGAAGACCTCGACATCGACGATCCGCTGCTGGCGCTGGGTGCGGCGCTGGATTCGCTGTTTTCGTTCCAGCCGCTGGGCGACGAGCGCTCGGAGCGGCCGCTGATGCTGGTCGGGCCGCCGGGCGCCGGCAAGACCCTGACCGTGGCCAAGCTGGCGGCGCGGGCGATGTTCCGCAACCGCTCGATCGGCATCGTCACCACCGACACCGTGCGCGCCGGCGCGGTCGAGCAGCTCTCGGCCTTTACCCGGCTGATGAAACTGAAGCTGCTGACCGTCGAGGATGCCGCCGCCCTGGCCGGCGCTCTCGAGGTCAACGCCGGCGCCGACCAGATCGTGATCGACACTGCCGGCAGCAACCCCTTCGACGGCGCCGACATGGACGAACTGCGCGAGATGATGGCCGTGACCCCGGTCGAGCCGGTGCTGGTGATCCCGGCCGGCATCGACCCGGTGGAAGCGGCCGAGATGGGCGCTATCTTCCGCTCGGTCGGCGTGCGCCGGGTGATCGTCACCCGGCTCGATCTGACCCGCCGTTTCGGCAGCATGCTGGCGGCGGTCTATGAATCCCGTTTGAATTTCTGCGACGTCAGCATCTCGCCCAAGGTGGCCGAGGGACTGACGCCGCTCAACCCCCTCGCCCTCGCCAGGCTGATGATGCCGAACCACGAGCGAACCGTCCGGGTGACCCGCCACACGGGGACCCACGCATGAGCCCGGCACGCCAGCGTCGAACGATGAGTGAACCGACATGACCGAACACGCATTCTCCGCGACGCCCACGAATGTTAAGCCGCTGCGCGGTCATAATGTCGTGGCGGTGGCCAGTGGCAAGGGCGGTGTGGGCAAGACCTGGTTCTCGATCACCCTCAGCCACGCCATGGCCCGGCTTGGCCGCAAGACCCTGCTGTTCGACGGCGATCTTGGCCTCGCCAACGTCGACATCCAGCTTGGCCTGACTCCCGAATACGATCTCGGACAGGTGATCGCCGGCTCGGTGACCATGGTGCGCGCGGCCGAGCGTTTCGCGGAGGGCGGCTTCGACATCATCGCCGGCCGCTCCGGCTCGGGCAGCCTCGCCACCCTGGCCTCCCAGCAATTGACCGGCCTGCGCAACGAGCTGCTCGAGATGGCCCGGACCTATGATTGCGTGGTGATGGACATGGGCGCCGGCATCGACCGGGTGGTGCGCCAGCTCGCCGGCCCGGCCGGCACCACCCTGGTCGTGACCACCGACGAGCCGACCTCGATCACCGACGCCTATGCCTTCATCAAGGTCACCCGCGCCACCAACCCCGCGGCCGACATCCGGATCATCGTCAACCTCGCGCAGAACCAGAAGGAAGGCGAGCGGACCTACGGCACGATTCTGAAAGCCTGCCAGAATTTCCTCAAGTTCCAGCCGCCGCTGGCCGGCATCGTCCGCCGCGACCTCAAGGTGCGCGAGGCGATCCGTCATCAGGTGCCGCTGCTGGTGCGCTCGCCGTCCAGCGACGCCGCCCGCGACGTCGAGGCGGTGGCCCGGGGTCTGGGGGTCTGAACTCCCGGGCCGCGGCCGGGCGCCACGGGAGGTCGATCCGATGCCCACCGTCACCCAGCCCGCGCCCGCCGGCGCCGCCCCGGCCGTTACCGCTTCGGGCGTGGCGACGGCGCTGCCGATCGGCGAGGTCGGGCTGGAACGCCTGCCGGAGCGGCTCAGCCAGCTGTCCCGCCCGGTGGTAATCACCGGCACCGTGATCGGCCAGACCGATGACGGTGCCACCCGGGTGCGTACCCAGGCCGGCGACGTGGTGTTGCGCACGGCAACGCCGCTGGCCGCCGACGCGCCGGTGGCGCTCAAGATCACCCCCGGTCAGCCGCCGACCAGCGCCACCGCCTTTCTGATCACCCAGCCCGGCGCTACCCCGGGTGGCAGCCCCGCAGCGGCGACGCTGGCGGGGCTGCCGCTAACGGCCGGTGCCGGCGAGGCGGCGCTGCCGGCCCCGGCGGGAGCGACGGCACGGCCGGCGATGATGGCCGCCGAAGCCACGGTGCCGCCACCACCGCCCGGCACCCTGGTGCCGGGACAGGTGCTGGCCGGCGCCGGCCGGACGCCCGCCCGCCAGCCGTCCGCCGCGGCGCCGCAGGGATCGCCCCAGGCCCCGGGCGCCGCCCTGGCCGCGGCGCAGCCTCAGAGCCTCGTCCCCGGCACCACCCTCGGGGTGCGGATTCTTGGGCCGTCGGCCGGTGTGGCCGGGCCGGAGCTGGCCGAGCCGGGCGGTCTCGTGCTCACCGGCACCGTCGCCGGCCGAACCGGAGGCGGCCAGACGGTGCTGGTCACCCCCCAAGGCTGCCTCGCCCTGACGCTCCGGGGGCCGCTGCCCCAGGGGATGACGCTGACGGTCGAACTGGTTGACCCCCGCCAGCTCGTGTTCGAGCATCCGGAACCCGCGGGCGCGTCCGAAGCCACGCCCTGGCCGACGCTTTCGGAGTCCGTGGCCAGCCTCGGCGGCCTGGAGGGGGCACTGGTGCAGTCCCTGCTCGGCACGGTGGTGCCGCAGCCCAACCGGCGGCTCGCGGCGGCATTGAGCTTTTTCCTCGACGCCATCCGCCACGGTGACGCCCGCGGCTGGCTGGGAGAGGACGCGACGGCGGCGCTCGACTCCGGCGGCCGGGGCGATCTGCTGTCGCGCCTCACCGACGAGTTCCGCGCCATGGCGCGCGACGCCGCCCAGACCCCGCCCGGCGAGTGGCGGCCGCTGGCGATTCCGCTGTTCGATGGCACCGGCTTTCAGCGGGTCGAGCTTTACGTCAAGGCCCAGCGGGAAGACGACGAGGCCGGGGGCGGCGGCAAGGGCGGCGGCGAGCGCAGCCACCGCTTCGTGCTCGATCTCGACCTCAGCCGCTTTGGCGCGCTGCAACTCGATGGGCTGGTCAAGTCCCGGTCCCGGCGCTTCGATCTCATCCTGCGCAGCCACCAGCCCCTGCCCGACCCCCTGCGCAGCGAACTCTTGAGCGCCTTCTCGGCCAGCCTCGAGGCGGTCGGCTTTGCCGGCGGCCTCGCCTTTCAGCCCGGCGCCCGGGGCTGGATCAAGCCGCCGCCGCCGCGCCGGCCGGGGCCGGGAGTGGTGGCGTAAGGCCGCCGATCACCCGCTCCGGCGGCAGCGTGATCGTGGCAATGGTGCCGACGCCGGGGGTGCTGGCCAGGGTCAGGGTGCCGCCGTGGAGCTGGATCAGATTGCGGCTGATCGCGAGGCCCAGCCCCGAGCCGCCGAATTTGCGGCTGATCGTCATGTCGGCCTGCTGGAACGGCTCCATCACCCGGCCAAGGGCCGCGGCCTCGATACCCATGCCGCTGTCTTCGAGGGTGACGATAAGGCCGCCGTCGGCACTGCAGCCGCCGGCCAGGATGACCCGGCCACCCGGGGGCGTGAACTTGATGGCGTTGGAGAGCAGGTTGAGCAGCACCTGCTGCAAGGCCCGGCGATCCCCCCAGAGCAGCGGCAGGGGCTCGGGGCCGGACCGGCAGTCGAGACTGAGACCGGCTTCGGCCGCCCGGGTGCCGACGGCGGCAAGACCGCTCTCGAAGATCTGGGAGAGATTGATCTCCTCCTCCTCCAGCCGGTACAGCCCGGCTTCGAGACGCGACATGTCCAGGAGATCGTTGATCAGATCCAGGAGGTGGGCGCCGCTCGACAGGATATAGCCGGCGTATTCGTGGGTGCGGTCGCGGCCCGGCGCGCCCTCGCCGCCGCGGCTGAGGATTTCGGAAAAGCCGATGATGGCGTTGAGCGGAGTCCTCAGCTCGTGGCTCATGTTGGCCAGGAACTGCGACTTGGCCTCGCTGGCCCGCTCGGCGATCTCCTTGGCCCGGCGCAGCTGTTCCTCGGCCCGCCGGGTCTCGGTGACGTCGGCCAGGGTGCCGGTGAGACGGCAGGGCCGGCCATCGGCGCCGCGCAGCACTTGCCCGCGCGCCAGCAGCGAACGCGGCTCGCCCGTCTTGCTCAGCGCCTGATAGCCGATTTCCAATGTCGCCGCGCCGCTGCGGCGGCAGACCTCGAGGGCGGCAGCGACCCGGTCCCGCTCCCCGGCGGGAACCGCAGCCTCCCAGCCGGCCCGGCCCGGCGGCAGTTCCCCCTCATCATAGCCGAGCAGCGCCGCCCAGGACCGGGAGAAGAACATCTCGTTGCTGTCGAGGGTCCAGTCCCAGACCACGTCGCGGGCCCCATGGACGGCCAGTGCATAGCGGGCCTCGGAGTGCCGCAGCGCCTGCTCGACCCGGTGGCGCGGCGTGATGTCGCGAACGCTGAGCAGCACCGCCGGCCGCGGCCCGAAATCGAACGGCAGCGCCGCGGTGCGCCCCTCGTACCAGGCCTCGTCCCCGCCGTCGCCGAGGTGATAGTCGACGCTCTGGCTCAACCCGGTCTCGATGGTGCGCCGGATCGTCGCGAGCAGGCGCTCCGCGACCGCGGCGGGCAAGATCTCGTTGAGCCGCTTGCCGAGCACGGCGGCGCGGTCGGCGCGGTCGCGGCGGATCACCTCCAGATAGCGGCCGTCGGCATCGAGAATGAACACGGTATCGGGCAGGGTGCCGAGCAGGGCGGAAAGACGGCCGCTGCTGGCGCGCAGCTCCTGCTCGGCGACCAGCCGGTCGGTGATGTCGTGCAGCAGCCACACCGCCTCCTCGGCGGTGCCGTAGACCGCGAACTCGACGGTCCGGCTGACACCGTCCTTGCGCACCAGCGGCACCACGATCGGCTGGCGGAAGCCGGTGGCCAGGGCGGCGAAGTAGATGCGGCGCACCGTCTCGCCCTGGCCGGGGTGAAGGGTGACGAACCAGGAATCCAGGCTGGGCAGCTCGTGGCGGGGATAGCCGGTGATCTCCTCGGCCAGCCGGTTCAGGGTCAGGTGGCCGTTTTCGACATGGACGGCGCCGGCCGGCAGGCTTTCGACCATCCGCCGCAGGCGCTGCTCGCTGACCCGGAGATCGGCCGAAAGCGTCTGGAGCCGGATCAGCTTGCGCAGCATCAGCCCGGTCAGCCCGCCCAGGGTCAGCCAGATCACCAGCAGATCGAACAGGCGCTCGGTCCAGGTTTCGCGCCAGCTGCCGAGCGCGCCGCCGTCGCCGAGACCGCCGCCGACCACCAGCGCGGCCAGCCCGGCGAGGCCCACCGTCGCGAAGGCGCCCATCATCCAGCGCAGCCGGTGGAACGACGGGTTCCCGACCGGCTTGTCCGACGCTCTCGCGGATGTGGCATCGGCAACCATGGCGCACCCGTCGGCCTGGCGGTCCCCCGGACCGCGTGACACCCCAACCCGGGCATCTTTGGAACGATGCGGTCTGGAAATCCATGAGAAAAGATGAAATCATGCTGATCCTGTGGTGAGTGCACCGCAGCAACACGGAGTGGATGGTGCCCGAGACCCTCGTGATCGACCCCGGCCTGGGGATGCTGCTGTTCGACCTGCTGGCGCTCTGGCCGCTGATCCGGATTTTCCGGCGCACCGGGCTCAGCCCGTGGCTGGCCTTGCTGGTGTTCGTGCCGGTGATCGGCCTGCTGCTGGTGATTCTGGTGCTGGGCCTCGGCCGCTGGCCGCTGCTTCCGCGGCTGCCCCGGCCGCCGCGCAAAACCCGCCGGGTGGTGCCGTCATGAGCACGCTGATGTCCTTCTATGCCCAGCCGGTCGACCTGCTGCTCCATCTGCCGCCCTGGCTCGGCAGCATCGTCGTCGGCGTGCAGCTGACCCTCAAGGTCGGCATCGGCGGCTGGCTGTTGGCGCGCACCGGCCGCAGCCCGCTGTGGGTGTTTCTGCTGCTGGTGCCCTACGTGGATCTGGTCGCGCTCTGGCTGTTCGCCTATGCCGGATGGCCGGCGGAACGGCTGGTGCGCGAGGCCGCGGCCAAGGCCGCCGCCGTTCCGCCTGACCGCGACTCGGCGGGCTGACGGCAACCGGCTTGCACCGGGGCTGGCTTGGCCTTAGTGTTCCGCCCGGGTCCTCACTCCCTTCCCCTTTGCGATGCGGGTTTTTCCATGAGCGGTGCGGCGGGTAAAGACATCAGGAAGGTCGTGCTGGCCTATTCCGGCGGCCTTGACACCTCGGTGATTTTGCGGTGGCTTCAGGAAACCTACCGCTGCGAGGTGGTGACCTTCACCGCCGATCTCGGCCAGGGCGGCGAGGTTGAGCCTGCGCGCGCCAAGGCCGAACTGCTCGGGATCAAGCCCGAAAATATTTATATCGACGATCTCCGCGAGGAGTTCGTGCGCGACTTCGTCTATCCGATGTTCCGCGCCAACGCGCTCTATGAAGGGGTTTACCTGCTCGGAACCTCGATCGCCCGGCCGCTGATCGCCAAGCGCCAGATCGAGATCGTGCGTGCGGTCGGCGCCGACGCCGTCTGTCACGGCGCCACCGGCAAGGGCAACGATCAGGTCCGCTTCGAACTCGGCTATTATGCCCTGAAGCCCGACATCAAGGTCATCGCGCCCTGGCGGGAATGGGAGCTTAACTCCCGCACAAAACTGATCGACTACGCTGAGCGGCATCAGATTCCGATCGCCAAGGACAAGCGCGGCGAGGCCCCCTATTCCACCGACGCCAACCTGTTGCACATCTCCTATGAAGGCAAGGCGCTCGAAGACCCCTGGGTCGAGCCCGACCAGGACATGTTCACCCGCTCGGTGGCCCCCGAAAAGGCGCCCGACAGCCCGACCTATGTCGAGGTCACCTTCGAGCGCGGCGACGCGGTGGCAGTGGACGGCGAGCCGCTGTCGCCGGCCCGGCTGCTGACCCGGCTCAACGATCTCGGCGGCGCCAACGGCATCGGCCGCCTGGATCTGGTGGAAAACCGCTATGTCGGCATGAAGAGCCGGGGCGTCTATGAAACCCCGGGCGGCACCATCCTGATCGCCGCCCATCGCGGCATCGAGAGCCTGACACTGGATCGCGGCGCCATGCACCTCAAGGACGAGTTGATGCCGCGCTATGCCGAATTGATCTACAACGGCTTCTGGTTCAGCCCCGAGCGCGAGGCGCTTCAGGCCCTGATCGATCAGACCCAGCAGCGGGTCAGCGGCGTCGTCCGGCTCAAGCTGTTCAAGGGCAGCGTCGCCGTGGTCGGGCGCAAATCACCGAACTCGCTCTACCGGCTCGACTACGTTACCTTCGAGGCCGACAGCGTCTATAATCAGAAGGACGCCGAGGGCTTCATCAAGCTCAACGCCCTGCGCCTGCGCCTGCGCTCGATGGCAGGGGGGGCGGCCGGCTGACACCGCCGGCCCGGAACAACCCGGCCTGATGTCGCCCCGGGAAAGCGGCTCTTTGGGGTGACCGGGCCGCCCGGCAGCGGCGCGGCGGCTCCGCGAAGACCGTATCGCAGCGGGGCTGGGTCAAGAGACCCGGGCCATTGCGGGCCACCGTGACCGTGGTCGAAACCCCTGATTCTATTGGTCAAAGGCGATGAGACAACAGCTGCGATCCCTGCCGCCTACCGGCCGATTTATCGGGACCGCCATCCGCCATGGGTCGTTGGGTGTTCTCTTTGCCGCTGTCCTTGTCGCGGGCTTTGCCGCGCTCACGCCGGCCCGGAGCCTCGCTCAGGACATTCTGTCCCCGGAGGAACGCCTTTGGCTGACGCACAACCAGGGGCGCATCGTCCTCGCCGTTGAAACCGGCTACGCCCCCTTCGTCTTCGTGGGTCCGACCGGCGAACCGACCGGCCTTGCCCAGGATTACCTGCGGAAGGTGGAGGAAAAAATTGGCGCGCATTTCCGGGTCAGGGTGTTCTCCTCCCTCGACGAGATTTTCCACAGCGTTCAGGCGGGCGAGGTCCAGATTGTCAATGCCATCACGAAAACGCCCTACCGCTCAACCTTTCTAAATATAACTGATTCGTTTGCCGTGGTCCCGAACGTCATCATTACAAAAAAGGACTATCAGGGCCAAATCAATCAAGAAAACCTGACCGGTGTCAAAGCGGCCTTGGTAAAAAGTTACGCCGTTACCGAATATCTTTTGAACTCGGCAACCGGCCTTGTCCCCGATCTGGTCCCTGATGATCTCTCAGCGCTTCTCAGTGTTTCGTTTGGACGCTCAGATGTCGCGGTGGTCGATCTGGCGACCGCCTCCTATTTGATTTCGGAACGGGGGATCACCAATCTCCGGGTTGCCGGCGAGGTCTCCTACGATGTCCGGCTGTCGATGGGGGCGCGGCTGCAGGAGCCGGTGTTATACAGCATTCTAAAAAAGGGCCTGGGCGCCATCACCGAAGCGGAAAGGCGCGAGATTCGCGACCGCTGGATCAACACGTCTGGTCAAACCATTCTCACCGACTGGCGATTCTGGGCCGTGCTGGGCGGAAGCTCTTTGGTCATCCTGGGCGTCATCACTGGCATACTGGTATGGAACCATGCGCTCCGAAAGCAGGTCGCGCGGCACATCACCGCTCTTGCCAAGGAGCAGGCGGAGCATCACCGGGAACTCGAGCGGCAGATCGCGGAGCGTACTGCCGAACTCTCGGCCACCAACCGGACATTGCAACAGGTCAGCGAGCGGTTGACGCTCGCAACCACGGGAACCCATATTGGTATTTGGGACTTTGATGTCGCCACGGAACTTTATGTCTATGACCCGCAAATGCTGCGCCTCTGCGGCCTGGCTGGTGACCACCAGGCCCTGACCCTGGACGCCTCTCTGTCCTTTCTTCATCCCGAAGACCGCTGCTTTGTTCGTGATAACATCCGCGCCGCGCTCCGCGGAGAGCGCGACCTCGGCATCGAATTCCGGATTCTGTTCCCTGGGGGCGCGGTACGCCACCTCAAGACCATGGGTCAGGTCTATCGCGACGACGCCGGCCGCCCGGTCAGAATGGTCGGGATTGCCTTCGACATCACTGAGAAAAAGCAGGCTGATAGTCTGTTGCAGGAAAATGAAATCCGATTCCGGTTAATCATTGATGCGTCCCCGGTACCTTTTGCTCTTAACGACGACCACGGGATTATAACCTATTTGAACCAGTCATTTGTGACGACGTTCGGTTATACCCTTGACGATATCCCCACTCTTCATGACTGGTGGCAGAAGGCCTACCCCGATCAATCCTACCGACAAGCGATTTCAGGGGCCTGGAAGGAGCACCTCGATAAGGCCAGAGGTGGGGGTACACCCTTTGAACCGCTTGAAGCGAACATACACTGCAAGGATGGCAGCATTCGCACCGTGCTTGCCGCGGCGGCGTCAATTGGCCTGTCGTTTGACGGGGTTCACCTGGTCACCCTCTCTGACATCACCGAGCGCAAACTCCTGCAGGACGCCCTCCACGACAAAATGCGGGAGCTTGGGGTTATTCTCGACAATTCGAGCGTGGGGATTACCTTTGTCAAGGACCGCCGGCTGATTTGGGCCAACAAAAGGATGTGCGACCTCTTCGGATATGCCTGGGAGGAGATGAAGAATAAGAAGTCGAGGGACCTCTATGTCACCCGGGACGACTACGACGCCCTCGACCGCGACGGCTATCAGGTCCTGAAACGCGGGGACCGTTTCATCACCGAACAGGAAATGCTGCGCCGCGATGGCAGCCATATTTGGGTCCGAATGTCGGGCAAGGCGATCGCCGGCGACAGTCTGGCGGGGGGAAGCATCTGGACTTTCGAGGAAATCACCGAACAAAAACGAACGGAGGTCGAACTGCGGCTTGCCAAGGAGGCTGCGGAATCAGCCAACCGGGCAAAAAGCGAATTTCTTGCCATGATGAGCCACGAAATCAGGACGCCGATTACGGGTGTGCTCGGCATGGCCGATTTGCTGCGACGGACTCCGCTCAATGAGGAACAGAACGGATATCTCGATACGCTTGCGACCTCGACAAAGACTCTGCTGACGATTCTCAACGATATTCTCGATATCTCGAAGATCGAGGCGGGCAAGATCGTGTTTGAGGAAAGCGCATTCCGTTTGCGCGACTCCGTTACCGATACCATCGGAATGTTCATGGCCAATGCGCGCTCAAAGGGCCTGAGCATCGTTCCGGAGTTTTCCGAAGCCCTGCCGGAACGGGTCGTCGGAGACCCATCCCGCTTCAAGCAGCTGCTGTTTAATTTGACCAGCAATGCGATAAAATTTTCCGACCGCGGCACGGTTTTCATTCGGCTGTCGGTCGGTGCCCACGATGACTTTCGAACCCATATCAAGGTCGAGGTCGAGGATAGCGGGGTCGGCATTCCTGCCGATCAAATGGAGCACCTCTTCAAACCCTTCTCGCAGCTTGGGGCCTCAGCGACCCGCCGCTTTGGCGGCACCGGTCTCGGGCTGGTGATCACCAAGCGGTTGGTGGAAATGATGGGCGGGACAATTGGCGTGGAAAGCCGGGCAGGCACCGGATCCCGGTTCTGGTTCATGCTGCCGGTCAAAGCGGCGCCCGGCGGGGCCGCCCCGGTGATCGCCGCCGACAGCAGGGCCGGGGCAACGGCCCTGCGCCCGCTCCACATCCTGGTCGCCGAAGACAACCGGATCAACCAGATGCTGGTGCGCTCGATGCTCCAGAAAATGGGCCACACCGTGGTCGTCGCCGACAATGGCGCGATCGCGGTGGCAATGGTGGCGGCCGGCGACTTTGACGCGGTCTTGATGGACATGCAGATGCCCGAAATGGACGGCGAGGAAGCAACCAGGGTCATCAGAGCGATGCCGGCACCCAAAGACCGGTTGCCGATTCTGGCCCTGACCGCCGACGCCATGGTCGAACACCGCGACCGCTATCTCATGGCCGGCGTCAATGACCTGGTGGCCAAGCCAATCGACTGGCAGAGGCTGTCCGAGGCGCTCGCCGCCCATACCGCGCCTGAGGAAGCAAATTTATGCTAGCTCGGGTTGCCGGCGGCGGTGAAGGCGCCAATGACGGCGGGCTTCCTCACAGTTGGCGTCGTTGGACTGAAGCGCAGCGGGAAAGTCATTACTGCAGATTGACATCGCAAGCGGGTTGCGCCAAGGTCCCGGCCATCAATATTCCTGTACAGACAGCCAGCAGATCATCTTCATGACCGACACACGGGGACTATCGTCGCTCGGCCGTTTGGCTCTGGTCTTTTGCGCGGTGCTGACAGGCTGGACCGCCCTGGTCTGGCTGGCCGGGGATCGGTTGAGCGCCCAGCGCATCGAGGCCCTGGTCAAGGCCGAGGGGGCGCTGATGGACGAACACGCCGACGCCCTCAGCTACAACCTCCATCGCAGCCTGGCCTTCCAGCACGCCCTGCCCACCCACTTCGCCAGCGACGATGATGTGGTCAGCGCCGCGCAGCGCTATGGCCACGGCGGCCACTGGAGCGGGCGGGATTTCGGAGACCGTCAGTCTGCGCTATCGGCGACCCCCGATCTGGTGGCGCTGTCCCGTCATCTGGCCCGAGAGGCCGGGCAGTTCGGCATCGATATCGCCTGGGTGCTGGCGATCAACGGCGACTGTATCGCCACCAGCAACTTCGACCGGCCCGAAAGCTTCCTCGGCACCAATTACAGCGACCGCGACTATTACACCATGGCGCGTGACGGCCGCGCTGGCCACCAGTTCGCCGTTGGGCGCCGCACCGGCATCCCCGGACTCTACTTTTCCGCTCCGGTGCTGGTGGGCAGCGAAAATCTCGGCGTGGTCGTGATCAAGATCGACCTCGTCAAGCTCAGCCCGCTGCTGGGCAGCGCCGACTCCTTCGTCACCGACGAATACGGAGTGGTGATCATGGCCCGGCGGCCCGCGCTCTACCTCCGCGTCCTGCCCGACAACCGGCTGGCCGAGCTGACCCCGGCGGCGCGCGAACTTCGCTACCGCCAGCGGGACTTCCGGCCCCTCGAAATCGCGTCCTGGCCCGGCCTTGACCATGACCGCATCTACCGCTTCGAAGGAGAGGCCGATCCCTACCTGATGACCACCCGGGCCGAATCCGCCGAGGGCATGACCGTCCATGTCATCGACCCACTCAACGACATCGGCGAGATCGCTCACAGCGTCCGGATACTCAAGATCGCGGTGGTGATTGCCGGCACGACCCTGATGCTGCTGGCGGCGGGCGCCATCCTTTATCTGCGCCGCTCGGCCCGCCATGTCCAGGAGTTGCGCGAAAAGAGCGTTGCCCTCGAAGCCGCCCGGCAGCGCGCCGAGGCGGCGGGCGAGGCCAAGGCCCAGTTCCTCGCCAATATGAGCCACGAAATCCGCACCCCGATGAACGCCGTTCTCGGCTTTTCCGAGGTGCTCTCGTGGACGCCGCTCACCGAGGCGCAGCGCACCTATGTCGACAAGACTCTGGTCGCCGGCCGCGCCCTGATGGGCATTCTCAACGACATCCTCGATTACTCGAAAATCGAAGCCGGCCGCCTGGAACTGGAGGACGCCGCCTTTTCCCTGCCCGAGCTGCTGACCGACGTTGCGACCATCGTTTCGGTCAATGCCCGGCAAAAGAATCTGGCAGTCTCGATCGATGCCGCGCCGGAGGGTACCGGTAACCTCATGGGCGACAGCCTGCGGCTCCAACAAATCCTGCTCAACCTGATCGGCAATGCCATCAAGTTTACCGAGTCCGGGACGGTGACGCTGGCGATTGCGGTCACCGACCGCCAGCCGGACCGGGTGGTGTTACGCTTCGAAATCCAGGATACCGGCATCGGCATCGCGCGCGAAACCGTGCCTTCGCTGTTCTCACCCTTTACCCAGGCCGACAGCTCGACCAGCCGGCGCTTTGGCGGCTCGGGCCTCGGCCTTGCTATCTGCCGGAGATTGGTCAACCTGATGGGTGGCGAGATCGGCGTCGACAGCACCGAGGGCCAGGGCAGCGTCTTCTGGTTCACCGCCCCCTTCGCCCCGGTTGCCGAGGCCGGGCCCACCGCCTGACGGGTCCCGGCCGCGGGCGGCAGGTGACCGAACGGTTCTCAGAACAGGCGGAAGCTCAAAACGCCAAGCACGATAATCGCGACCAGCGCCCCGGTCACCAGCATCAGGCGCTTTTCGATGAACTTCTCGACCTCGGGGCCCCAATACCACAGCGCCGTGGTGATCATGTAATAGCGCGAGAAGCGCGCCACCAGCGAGCACAGCACAAACACGGTGATATCGAGCTTGGCGAAGCCGGCCGCGATGGCCAGCAGCTTGTAGGGAATGGGCGTCACGCCCTTGAGAATCAGGAACCATGGGCCGTAGAGGGCAAACGCTTCCTGAAAGCGGCCGAACGCCTCGCCGGCGTTGTAAAACTCGATCACCGGCCGCCCGACCGACTCAAAAAGATAAAAGCCGACGGCGTAACCGAAGAAACCGCCGATCACCGAGGCGACCGAGCACCAGGTGGAGTTCCACCACATGCGCGAGCGATCCTTGAGTGCCATCGGCACCAGCAGGACGTCGGGCGGCAGCGGAAAGAACGAGCTTTCCGCAAACGAAACCGCACACATCCACCATACGGCGTCGGGGCGTTTGGCGCGTTCGACCAGCCAGTTGTACAGCGGTCTCAGCATGCCAAGCCATCCCGGCGCGTGCCGCACCGGCGCCGCCCCGCCCCATACTTCACGGTCTGGTACTCCTCTTGGGCCGGGGCGCGGCGACCGCCGCCCCCCGCCCGTCCTGCGCCTACTGTTCGTCGCCGCTGGTCTGGACCGGCCCGCTGTCGAGGCCCTTGGCCGCGGGATCGCGATCAACCAACTCGATCACCCCCATCGGAGCGGCATCGCCATAGCGGAAGCCGGCCTTGAGCACCCGGGTGTAACCGCCGGCGCGGCTGGCATAGCGTGTGGCCAGCGCTCCGAACAGCTTGGCGACGATCGCGTCGTCGCGCAATACGGCATATGCCTGACGGCGATTGTGCTGACCGCCCTTCTTGCCCAAAGTAACCAGCTTGTCGAGGATCGGCCGCAGTTCCTTGGCCTTGGGCAGGGTGGTGGTGATCTGCTCGTGCTTAATCAGCGCCACCGCCATGTTGGCGAACATCGCCTTGCGGTGGCTGGAGGTCTTGTGGAGCTTCCGTCCGCTCATTCCGTGACGCATGGTCTCAGCTTCCTTTCAACATGGCTTGGCTTCGCGGCGCGAAACCGATGGCGAGTCCCACCGCCCGGACCGGCCGGTACGACGGGTTGGGTCTCCATGACCCCGGACATGATAAGGGCGGCAAGGGTGCCCCCGCCGCCCTGTTCACGAACCTCAATACGGCTCTTCGAGCCGCTTGGCCAGTTCCTCGATATTCTCGGGCGGCCAATTGGGAATTTCCATCCCGAGATGGAGTCCCATCTGGGCCAGCACTTCCTTGATCTCGTTGAGCGACTTGCGCCCGAAGTTGGGCGTGCGCAGCATCTCGGCCTCGGTCTTCTGCACCAGATCGCCGATATAGACGATGTTGTCGTTCTTGAGGCAGTTGGCGGACCGGACCGAGAGTTCGAGTTCGTCGACCTTGCGCAACAGATTCTTGTTGAACGGCGGTTCCTCGCCCCGCTCCTCCCGCACCGCGTGGCTGGGCTCCTCAAAGTTGATGAAGAGCTGCAACTGGTCCTGGAGAATCCGGGCGGCAAGCGCGACCGCATCCTCGGGCGACACCGCGCCGTCGGTCTCGACCTCCATCGAGAGCCGGTCATAGTCGGTGACCTGACCGACGCGGCTGTTCTCGACCCGATAGGAAACCTTGCGCACCGGGCTGAACAGCGCATCCACCGGGATCAGCCCGATCGGCGCATCTTCCGGCCGGTTCTGGCTCGCCGGGACATAGCCCTTGCCCGATTCGACCGTCAGCTCCATCACCAGCTTAGCCCCGGTGTCGAGGGTGCACAACACCAGCTCCGGGTCCATGATGTAGATGTCGGCCCCGGTCTCGATCTGGCCGGCCGTGACCTCGCCCGGTCCCTCGGCCCGGAGACGCATCCGCTTCGGGCCATCGCCGTGCATGCGCAGGCCCATCGACTTGATATTGAGCACGATGTCGGTAACATCCTCGCGGACGCCCGGAATCGAGGAGAACTCGTGCAGGACGCCCTCAATATGGATCGAAGTCACCGCCGCTCCCTGCAAGGACGACAGCAGAACCCGGCGCAAGGCGTTGCCCAGCGTCAGTCCGAAGCCGCGCTCCAGCGGTTCGGCAACCACGCGGGCCGAGCGGCCCGGGTCATCGCCGGGATGAACGTCGAGCTTTTTCGGTTTGATCAGTTCTTGCCAATTTTTCTGCATCACGGGAGCGTCCTCTCGCCTTATCCGGGAACGCGGCTGTGACCGGCCCGCCAACCCAACTTTTCGGCCAACCCGCTATGGCCCGTCCCGATCCGGCC
>SESF01018614.1_pt1 | contig 19723 bp, 15 predicted proteins | sample 3171521 | NCBI WGS metagenome assembly SESF01 (sample SAMN10866945, study PRJNA518727) | freshwater metagenome | biome: subpolar coniferous forest; feature: holomictic lake; material: water; isolation source: holomictic Lake 227, 6 m and 8 m depth | place: Canada: near Kenora, Ontario | collected...
GGACTGCATTCCCGATGGTGCGGTATATGTTGATAAGGCATTACGACAGAGAGTATCGGCTCCGCTGATAGCAGGAATCGGAAGAGGATTAACCGTTACATTCTTGATTGTGGGGAGAGGGGCCAGGCAGCCGTTGGTTCCCCGGTATATCACACTGATAGTTTGTTGACCAGCGGCCGTCCAGGTCACAGCGACAGTATTTGTATTCATACCTGAAGTAATGGTACCTCCATATGAAACAGACCAAGTATAATCAGTCATGCCTGCCTCGGTTGTGTAAACCACGCCCTGGTCCATCATGCAGGCTGAGTCCACACCATTCAGAGTAGGTACCGGCCTGGGTTTCACTGTAACTGTAAAAGGCGGTGAAAGCGGATTGTCGATGCAAATGTTTACTGCTCTTACGGTGATGTTGCCTGTGACGGCATTTGGACCTGCAGTTGCAACTACTGTATCATTGGCGCTGCCATTGTTTACAGTAAATCCGACAGGAAAATTCCAGGCATATGATGTTGCTCCGGTAACCGGCGAAATAATATAGGTGTTATTCGGCGTTCCGGCGCAAAGGGGCGATGGCCCGCTTATTGTCGCGGGGGCAGCCAGCTTCGAGTTGGTTACTTGTGAGCCAATAAAATAATCTCCAATGGGATACTGATACATCGGGTTTCCTCCGTCATCGCTATATCTGCAGTCGGCTCCTCCGTTTGATGCGGTATTGAATGTGAGTGGGGTATTCCCCGATAAATAGTTAAAGGTAAGCAGGGCGAGGGTGTCGTGAATGTTAAGCGATTGTGCGGCTGCGCCTGTCCAGGAGATAAGGATCTTTCTCAGGGGCGATATCCCTCCAACAGCCTGGTCGGTGATCAGTATCCCGCTCAGGATTGAAGGTTTACCTGCCGCTCCTGAAACGAAGGCCATGACAGCCGGGCTATATTCAAGTCTCAAATTGAATGATTTGACATTCAGAAAACTGTCAACTTCGAGGGGAATTACAAGGGGATGTCCGGGGCAGCCGCCCTTATCAGGAATGGAAGTAACAGGGGCGTTATGGTATGTGCAGAAATCTGAAGGCAGAGTAAGACCGGGTACGAGGCAAAGTCTGATCCTGAAAGCTTTCTGCACAGGTCCTGGGGGTACCATCAGAATATAATCCATGGCCACATTTGCATCCTCCTGGCTCTGGGAGGTTTCGGTCTTACTTACCCAGGCTTCGGCATTGACTTCGGGAGGTACAACATAATGGCCGTTCCAGCTTATGTTCACCATTCCATTTGTCGATCCTATTCCGTTATACGAGTTTGACTGCACTCCCTGGGTTGCAATGGATGTAATATTCTGGTTGGCCGAAATAAGAAGGGTTGAATTGTAAAAGCGGTATTTGTTGGTGAGGTTTCCGGTAAATGAGATCGTCAGTACGTTTCCGTTCAACTGGGTATTCACATTGATGCTATCGCGTACCATAAGGTAATCGATGACCTCTTCTTCGGTTGTCATCAGGATATTGTCGAGACCGTTCTTACCATAGGTATTGGCAATATAGGTCATCTGGTTCTGGAATGTCGAAAACGCGTATCCGAAACTGCTGTTCGTGATTGAATGTGTAAAAGCTGCTCCCCATTGGTGGGCGCCACCGACGCTGGTATTTGCAAGATTATCGGCAATAGCGCTCAGGCTCACCGCTTCATATCCATTTGCACGGTGCATGCCTATATTCTGGTGTGGAAATGGGCCGGAGACGTTAAATCCTGGATTGCCAAAAGCATATCCTTCCCTGAAGCAGATGGTATATCCCTGGGCCCATGCAAAGGAAGAGTATGCTTCAATTCCATTTGGATTGACAAAAGTTTTTAAGTCAGGGCCACCGGCAGTGGCCGGCTGCATCATCAGTTTCACATAACTTCCATTCCTTGCGACCTGGTAGCCCATGGTTCCAACATTGCCTGAAGTCAGTCCGTGGTTCTGTATGCTCCAGTTCTGCTCGTATAGTTCAATCAGTTGGGGCCATGTTACAATGGTAGAGGCATATTGGCCTGAAGGATCGTGCATATCGACCAGGATAGAACCCTGGGCGTACAATGAAAAGATGGCCGCGCTCAATTTGAAATTCTGATCATTTCCGCATCCATCGGTGTATTTGAGTCCGGGATAGCCTACTCCGTTAATCACCCCCCCGTTGAATAAGGGAAACGCATTCGTGTATATATCCTTTGTCCCGTCATCTTCGCCCATACTGAATGCAAAGAGTTTGTTGAAACGCAACGGAGCCTTTGCGACATTGTAGACCGCAGGAGGGGAGGCAAAGGTGACAATTACATGAATGTTCTGAAGACTATCAACGCCTTGAGCTTTGCTGCTATTACATAATGAAAATAAAGCCAGGAAGACACAAAAGAAAAGGCTTCTTTTCATAATACTATTGATTTGGAATTCAAATTTAATATTGTGAATCAACAATTACAACACTCGACTGTTAACAGTTTGATTATTAGTAAAATATGAAGATGTGAAGTTAATAACGATCTTAGAGACCAGTATCTTCTGATATAAGCCTTACCAAATATAATAGCATATGATCTCTATTGCATAGTGTCCCAAATTATTCGAAATTTTATTTACGTTTCAGATGCATATTAAAAAGAACTCAAATTTTCTTGTGAACGATTCCGTAATAATAATTCTCCCAAGTTTACATTTTATGAAATCATGACCGTGTATTTGTTATGTATAAGTCAAGAACAGCAAATTAAGATAAAGAAGTAATCGATGCCTTGATCTACTAAGTGAGCAGTGTTTCAATTTCTGTTTTGTAATAATTCAAAGATGAAAATATTTCACTTGGCCGAAGGGGAAAAGCAATTAAAACAATTTACAAATAAGGTCTTAGTCTTTCGCATAGCCTGCGGCTGAATATTTTGGCCCCTAAGTCATTAAGATGATGTGTGTCATTGAAGAATTCATGATGGGTAAGGAAATAAGGATCTTCGGAAAAATCCAGGAATGGTATCCCATAAGATTTGCTAATCTGCAATATTCTTTCCTTGGATTGATTATATTCAATTTCTTTATACAATATATCAGGGGAGCAAACCATAATAACTGCAATATTTCTTGACATTGCTAACGTTAGAAAATTCCTGAAGCTATTTTCAAAAATTGGATCAAATTCGAGTTCTTTGGGGTGTATAAATTTAATGGAATCAATTCCCCTTTGAAAGCTATATTCATCAGGTTTCATTTTATGCAAAAGTGGTACATAGCCCTTCTGGTCTTTTTGTGGTTTAATCATATAATAGAGAATATGGACGATGGTTGAATTATACTGATACGACCTTGAGAATAACCATATTTTTTGCAGTTTCGACTGTAAAGTAAGCGTTGGGCCGATTACCTCGGGAAATTTAAACCAGAAGGGCCTGAGTTCACGAAGATTATCATAAGCATCCTGAGATTTGTACAACCAATCTGGGTTGATGTCTAAGATAAGTAATTTTGGCTTACGATTTTTCAAAAGAATTTTCTGTATGGTCGACTGGTAAAGAATTTGTTGGCCCTGAGCTCCTACGTTAAATGAATTTATCGCGAGACATTTATCTAAGATCCCGGGATTGTAATGATGGCTTGATCTGCTGCTTCCAAAAATAAAAACATCTCCATCTGCTTTATTAAATAAATAACTGATCCGGTAAAATTTTCCGGATTTTTGAGTAAAAAATATAAACCTGGCTGTTGTCCCGAGGGTCATGTCAATCAAAAAAAGAATAATAATAAACTTTATCCCTTTCGTTATCATCGACATAAATTGCCCATTAATCATAAGTCAGAATTTGAAATACATGAACTGGCTAGCATCAAAAACCCCTAGGTAAAGAATTAAGAAAATCATCAATCCGAAACTAATCATTCTCACATATTCATTCTTGTTATTTGTAAGTGAGAACTTTTGATTAAAGAATTCTTTTTTCACCTCCATCACTACAAGAATGAGGATCCCAAGAATGGCATATACCGGTGCGACTACATCATTATCGAATGGGATATAAAGGCTACCAGGGTGTGTGAAAATTGTTCGGATTATAAGGAATGCATCATTAACATTATCAGAACGGAAAAATATCCAAGTAAATAAAATCATTATATAAGTAATGATTATATTCAGTATCGTTTTATCTGATTTACGTTTAGTTGCTCTTTCTATTATCAGGTAAATCCCGTGAAGGCTTCCCCATATCAGGAACGTAAACCTGGCACCATGCCATAATCCACAAATAACAAATGTAATGAAGGCTGAAAAAGCATATGTAAGAAGTTCTGGGCTGATAATTTTCAAATAGCATTCTTTCCGAAAAACTCTCATAAAATAGAACGTTAAGGGGTTAAAAAGATAATCCCTCAACCATATGGAAAGAGAAATATGCCAACGGGTCCAGAATTCGCGAATCGTAGAGGAGAAATAAGGGCGATTGAAGTTCTGATACACATCAAATCCCATCAACCGTGCAGAACCAATAGCGATAGCAGAATATCCTGCAAAATCGGAATAGATCTGAAAGCTGTAAAGTATTATTGTCACAATAAAGGTGATTCCACCATGTCTTTGGATGTTGCCAAAGACAGCATCTACATAAATAGAGGTGCGGTCGGCAATAACTAGCTTAAGGAAATACCCGAAGATAATAAGTTTAATACCTTCTTCTATATTAGTGGAATTAAGTTTGATACGTTCTTTTTCGCGAAACTGTGGTAGTAAATGAGTTGAGCGCTCAATTGGACCAGAAAGTATAAGGGGGAAAAAGGCAACATAAAGGGCAAAAATGCCAGGATGCCTCTCCGCTTTACGTTTCCCATAATAAACATCCAAAATATAACTTAAAGATTGAAGGGTATAATATGAAATGCCGATTGGAGCAATAAGAAAGAAAGCAGAGGATAAATTACCTGGATTGTTCGTCGAATATAATGAATGAATGATCTCTCTGACAACCCCCAAATACTTAAAAACTATCAGCGTTCCAAGGTTGAGTATAAGTGTTGATATCAACAATAGCTTTTTCCTGCTTTGGGTGGTTTGCTTGGATATTGATATCGCAAAAGTATAATTCACTAGAGTGGAAGCAACAATTACGATAATTAATTCAGGAATCCAGCACATGTAAAAGTAGTAGCTTGTAGAAAGAAGAAGTAACCAACGGAATCGTAAGGGAGTAATATAAAATAGTACAACTACTATAGGGAGAAAGAGGATATACTGAATGGAATTAAAAAACATTCAACAGATGGTTTTTAGGTGAATTGTTAGACAAAGTTCTCCCACATTAGCCCATGATTGAATCTCCTGAGACGTAAATCGAACGTTAAATGATTTTTCTAAAAGAAGGATTAGCCGGATCTGTGAAAAAGAATCCCATCCCTCTAACTCAGAAACGACTGTTTCTGAGTTCAATCGAATATTGCTGTTATCAATAACCTCACCGAAAATCTTCTCTAGAACAATCATTATAGCTTGTTGATCCATTATATTTGAACTTTATCCAAAAATACGATTTAATATAATTTACCAAGTTGCATTGTTTCCATCTTCTGTAAAGTCATAAGGACGAGATTATTACTTGGTTATTTTGATTACCTAAAGAATTTTTTCTATAAAAACATCTAGAATTGAGGCAGAATCTTTAAATGACCGAGGAGATTATCGTTTTGTAAGAAGGAAATTCAGCCCTTCTTTCATTGATACTTTGCTTTTCCAGTTTGGCAAATTGGAGAAAGTTGGTTTAAATATCATGATCTCTCTTTCCCTGTAAGGATAAAAACCTGCTTCAGTTACAAGGTCAAAATTCATTAGGTTTGCCACCATTTGAACTAAATTTTTTAGCTTGAATACTTCATCTGCATATACTGAAAAATGACTGTTTTTGATAATGATTTTTTTTGTCATTAAACACATGCAAAAGATAAATGCATCAACAGCATCATCAATGTATAAATAACAAATCTCCTGCTCTCCAGGTGACATTTTAAAGATTTCTTTTTTGCGGATGGCATCGATCACGAGATTGATAAACTTGGGCCTTGGATCACCCGGCCCGTAGGTATCGGTCAGCTCTAGCGTGACAAAATGGGATGAAGTAACGCCTTCGTAATATTTCATAATTGTTTCGAACGCATATTTTGTCGCAGCATAAAGATTCTGAGGATTGTACCCGTCGTGCTGGTAGTACTCATAATATGTTGATGTATTTATGAAAAAAGGAATTTTTTTCTGTCTTGTAAATTCTAAAAGATGGTTTCCGAATTTAACATTCGCATCAATTAGGGCAGATATCTGTTCTGGTTTGTGGTTTGAAAGAAACTGGGTTGCTAGATGGATAACAAAATCGATGTTGCTATCTGTGGCTGCTGTTTCGAGGCTCTGATAACTGCCATCATAATGAATTTCTTCAATAGGAAGGGAAGTCGTATCATCTTTGTATACAACCGCAATTACCTTTAAGCCAAGGCCATACAGTTTTTTTAAAAGGTTTCTGCCTATGAACCCGGTGGCCCCGGTGATGAGGATGGTTTTATGTTTCAGAATTTCATGATCCATATTCAGCGTTTTACTTTTTCTCTGCAATTGTTTTTCCTCTTAACACACAATCATCGCTCCAGAAATATTTCCATTGGGCAAATCTTCCTGCCAATACCAGTTTTCCGAGTTTCACTTGTTCATCTGCTTTTGATACCCAATTGGTCATTGGATCCAGATCATCCTGCTCACGTGAAAGTCCAAATTGCTCAAGCCAGTTGAAAATCATTTCCTGTTTTTTTCTTCGAGAATGATCAAAGATTACATTGGCCCAGGGAGCCCATCTGGTATGCATATTCAGAATATTGTGTTTTTCCCGGATGAGTCCCATTTCCACCAGTTCCTCGCAAACTTTCCCGGCGATCACCTCGTCCAATTCAAGCTTTTGTTTTGAATTAGAAAAATATATTTCTACCTGGATTCCTGTCTGATGCGGCTTGCCATTCAAGGGAGAAAGACTTTCGGTGCAGGTGATCCTGGTTGAATACTTTTCCAGATCATAAACATACAGCCAATGGTAAGGCTGAACGCTCATATGATTTGCAACCACATTGACCAACAAGAGGGAAGAATAGTTGAGTGAACGGGCGGTGGTTTTAATATCCTCCGGGGCGTCGCTGATTTCGATCAGTTCAGGCAGGGGAATCGTAGAGATCAGCTCGTCAAAATCATGGATGGTCCCGTCGGAAAAATGAATTTTTTTCTCCCGAAATGAAAGCAGCGTGACTTTTTTATTGAGATGGATATTTGCTCCCTTGGTCAGTTCATATGAAAATGACAAGTATCCTCCTGCTTTGGGATATCTGACTTCGGTTATATAATGGGTTTGTCTTTTCAGTGGACCCAGATATCCGTTTTTCACATCATCGATGGCAGGATAGAATACCCGGTCACCAACCCAGTCGGTGGTCAGGTTTTTCGGATCATCAGTCCAGTATTTTTTGGTGTAGGCTCTGGGAAAATTCTCGGCAAACGTTTTACCGAATGCCATAACGAGCCATTCTTCAAAATCAGCCGGATTGGTTTTTGCATTGTTGCGTGAACTGAGAAAATCTGCGAGAACTTGATCTCTTAAGGGTTGTGGAATAGCATAAAGGTTGCTCTGGGCAGGGTGGGGAATCCAGCTTCCATGATAATAATTGGTTATTGTTACCGGAAACTGAAGGAATTCGGAGTTCACACTCTTCTGAAATAGATTCTTTACATACTCATGCTTCGTAAATGAAACATGAGGACCTTCGTCCCAGGTGAAACCATCTTTGGTATAAGAGTAAACATGTCCGCCGATATAGTTTTTCTTTTCAAAAATTATACAGTTTTCATGGCCCAGATGATAAGAAGTACTTAAACCTGATATTCCTCCGCCTAAAATGGTAATCATGGTGTTTTTTCTGAATAATACCTGTTGATCTGCTCTTCTGTCACGTTTCTCATGTTTTTTCCACCGAGCCAGGCTTTGTTCCATTCAACAATACTGAGGAGAGCGGTATCGAGATTCCAACGGGGGAACCAGTTCAATTCTGCTTTGGATTTTGAACAGTCAAGTTTGAGAAAGTTGGCCTCATGGGGCTGAGGATTCGTGTCGACCTTGTAGGATGCGCCTTTTCCCCATAATTCACAAATTGTTCTTATAACCCATTCAACATTTCTGACGTCCACGTCATCGGGACCGAAATTCCAGGCTTCAGAAAATCTGGCTCCTTCGTTGAACAACTTTTCTGCGAGTGTTAGATACCCGGTCAATGGTTCCAATACATGCTGCCATGGCCTTATTGCGTAAGGACTGCGGATGAGAACCTCTTCTCCTTTTGATATGGCCTTGATGAAATCAGGGATCAGCCGGTCATTGGCCCAATCTCCTCCGCCAATGACATTTCCTGCCCTTGCGGTTGCCACAGCAACTCGATGTTTGGTGTATTCCTTTACATTAAAAAATGACGAGCGGTAGGATGAGGTGATGAGCTCAGAACAACCTTTGCTGTTAGAATACGGATCATAACCGCCCATGGGTTCATTTTCACGGTAACCCCAGTGCCACTCCCTGTTTTCATAACATTTGTCAGTGGTCACATTGACGATCGATCTGACGCAATTCGTATGCCGGCAGGCTTCAAGCAGGTGAACCGTACCCATGACATTGGTTGAATAGGTGCCAATTGGATCCTTATAGGATTCCCTGACCAGGGGCTGTGCGGCCATATGAATTACGATCTCAGGCTGTGCCTGTTCCAAGGTATTCAGCAATCCGCCATAATCGCGAATGTTACAAATCGTCGAGGTGAGGAGTTCATTGATTTTTGCCTCTTCGAATAAACTGGGATTTGTAGGTGGATCCAAGGCAAACCCGTGTACTTTGGCTCCCAATTGATGCAAGATCAGGCAAAGCCAGGAACCCTTGAATCCTGTATGTCCTGTTAGAAGGACCCGCTTATCATTCCAAAATTCTCGTTTCGGCGCCATATTACCATACTTTCCAATCACATTTTTCAGAATTCCACATCTGTTCAAGTTCGAATTTATCACGCAAGGTATCCATAGGCCTCCAGAAACCTATATGTGTAAAGGCTATCAATTGGTTATCCTGGGCAATGTGTTCAAGCGGGTCTCTTTCCCATGTTGTTTCGTCACCACCCTGGATGTAGTCGAATATTTTCGGTTCCAGAACAAAGAATCCCCCATTAATAAAAGCACCGTCTCCTGTGGGTTTCTCCTTGAAACTGCGGACCTGGTGGCTATGATCATCCAATTGAATTGCACCAAATCTTCCAGCCGTCTGAACGGCGAGAATGGTGGCCAGTTTTCCGCTTTTTCGATGAAAGTCGAGCAAGTTGGAAATGTTCACATTGCTGAGGCCATCACCATATGTAAGCATGAATGTTTTGCTATCGAGATACTTCTGAATGCGCTTGATACGCCCCCCGGTCATGGTTGTCAGGCCTGTATCGGCAAGGGTCACTTTCCAGGGCTCGGTCTGGAGGTTTAGCAACTCCATTTTGTTCGAACTGAGATCAATTGTAACGTCGGACTGGTTCAGGAAGTAATCCGCAAAATATTTTTTAATAAGGTAACCTTTATATCCGCAGCAGATTACAAAATCATTAAACCCGTAATGGGAATATATCTTCATAATATGCCACAGAATGGGTTTTCCACCAATCTCTACCATGGGTTTCGGCTTCAGATCAGTTTCTTCGCTTAACCTGGTGCCAAGTCCGCCTGCAAGAATAACAACTTTCATATGATCTGGTTTAACTTATTAAATCACAAACTGTAAAAGGCTTTTACCTGAGTAAAAATACAAAAACCCATAATACCTCTGAGACATTGCAAATTATTTTTCACAGGCGGGATTTATAAGTGGGGATTATCATGAATAACAGGATTGACGGCGTTTTTAATATGCCATCCGATAGCCCTCAGGTATGCATGGAAATAATTTATTTTGCCTTTTGCAAGATACTTGAGAGCGTTTTTGGGTATGGCAACACATAGCTGATAAAGAATACCGATATAGAAATCCTTTCCGGTTACATTGCGTCTCATGAAAACAATCCTGTTCCTGTTCTGGTAGTAAACTTTGGAATCGCTGAGCTTGCCAACAGCTATTGATTCTTTATGATATACCAGGGAATTATGGACGTACCAGATTGTATATCCTGCTTTTTTAATTCTGTAGCTCCAATCTGCCTCCTCATAATAAAGGAAGAAGATATAGGACATGATTCCTATTTCCTTGATCACTTTCATCGAAACCATCATAGCTGCGCCATGAGCGTAAGGGGTTTCTTTATCCTGATCATGCTGACCTTTGTCTTTTTCGCGGTACCCGATTGCAAAGCTTCGCATGGTGCGGTGGTTGATAGGGGTGTATCCTGCAAACTGAATCACATTGCGGTCATAATAAAACCTCAGTTTGGCGCTTACACAGCCGATTTTCGGGTCTCTCTGCATTCTAGTGACAAGGGGTTCAAGAAATCCCTTGTCAACGATGGTATCATTATTAAGGAGCAGCACATAATCTCCTCTTGCACGCATGATCCCGAGGTTATTTCCTCCGGCAAAGCCCATATTTAAATTACTTTCATAGAGGACTATGCCAGGAAATTTATCTTTAATTGTCCGCGGATTGTCATTCTCAGAATAATTGTCAACAACAATGATCTCGATGTTTGGGTAGGTTATTTTTGTAAGGGACTCAATCATTTCAATGGTGTCTTCTGAACCATTGAAATTAACCGTTACGATTGAAACAAGCGGATAGGATGCCAAACCCATTTCAGTCCAGGCTTATATTCTTATGGACTTCCGGATTAAATGCATTCGCAAAATGCCAACCAATGGCATTTTTAAAAGCAATAAAATGCTTGAACTGTCCTTTTAACAGGAAGACAAGCATGTTTTTGGGAACCGCGATAAGAAACTGGTAAAGGATAGCGAGATAGAACTTAAATCCGGATACATTACGTCTGAGATAAAGTATGCGGTTTCTGCTCACAAAGTAAGTTTTATATGGGCTCATGGCCCCAGTGGTCATGGAATCTTTATGGTAGATCAATGAGTTATGCACATAGGCATTTTTGTACCCTGCATCATTAAATCTCTGAAACCAATCCATTTCATCATAATAAAGGAAAAAGAGTTCTGAGATTAATCCAACTTTTTTAATTGCCTCAATCGGCAGAAGCATTGCTGTACCGCAGCCATAGTGGGTAAACCGGTCTTCTTCATATTGTCCGGTATCCTTTTCCCCATAACCGATCCCTTCGTTCCTGACAGTAATTGTAGTGATAGCCGTAAATCCGATATACTGTATTGTGTCGGGTTTGAAAAAGAATCTTATTTTGGGGTTGCATACTGCTATCGTTGGATCACTCTCGAGTTTTGCGACCAGTGGTTCGAGAAAATCAGGTTCAACCTCTACATCGTTATTGATCAATAAAAGGTACTTCCCTTTCGCAGCTCTGATACCAATATTGTTTCCTCCTCCATATCCCAGATTTTCCTTGTTTTCTATCAGGGTGATCTCGGGATATCTCTCTTTAATAATGCCGGGTTTCTTTTTATCCGAAGCATTATCGAAAATAATGACCTCATAATTAGGGTAAGTGATTTGTTTCAGAGACTTAATAAAATCTAAGGTTAGCTCTGGTTGGTTATATGTCCCTGCTATTATTGAAACGAGAGGAAATCTTTCTTTCATAAGCTTTCGAATTTAATCCAATTTATAATGAAAAGGTTAAAGTTAACAAAAAGGAGTATTAGTACTAAATTAAGGTTCTGATGAAGGTGTTTGGCTATTTTTATTTTCGCGCTGTTCATCATTCTTATGTTGAAAAAAACCGACAAGAAATCCTAATGGGACGAAAAGGACAAACCCAATTACCAAGTATACTGCAACACCTGACATGTAACTTTTTTTATTAGGTTAGAGGATATTTCATCGGTGAATTAATTCTCTTGTCAAATGAAGGAGCCATGAAAACAAACGCCATACTTGTATAAATTAAAAAACCTGTTGGAAACTGGCCGAGTATTGAATTTCCATAACTGGCAACAATTATTCCGAAAAAACCACATAAAAGTGCAGTGGATTTGACCACCAGTTCATTATTTTGCAATTGAAACATACATATATATATACTTTTGCCAATAATCCAACCCAGGATAAACATATGTAGGAACAGACCTACAATCCCACTTTCTGACCATATAAGTACAAACCAACTATCAGTGGCAACGTTTGACAGGAAAGTTTCTCCTGTGTATAACTTGGCACGTTCGCCCGCATGACCTATTCCTCCTCCAAATGGTCTACTTTTTAGGTATTCCTCAAAAATTGCTTGGTTTTTGATCCTGACCTGGAAAGAAGCATCATCTTCAGGAGTAAAAGCAGTACGCATACGATAGATTTGATAATTTGAATTTCCTATTGTTGTGAATCTGAAAAAGGAATAAATCATTACCAGAGCAATGACTCCAATTATAATAATTTTGACATTTTTTTTAATGATAATATACAATGCTCCACCAGCCAATGGTACAAAAATTGCACCCCGGGTACCTGAACTGGACATCCCATAATAGCCTGTAACGAGTACAATAAGCCAAAAGATTTTTTCCTTTAACCGTTTTTCATTCATCAAAATGATAAATGATATAATAAGAATCTGTCCTTGTGCAGCTCCGAATTGACCAGCATCAGAAAAGAAAGAGAATGCCCTAAGGTTTCCGTACAAAATATGTGTTGAACCGCCGACCTCATCAAGCCATTTTTGTTCCCAGCGGTCAGGTCCAAGATTGAGCTGCATCCAAGCTTTGATCGATGCTAAAATCGAAATAATTCCCCAAATTTTAAAAAAACGATCAAGGTATTTGGGGTCATTATAAAGTAGTTGAATCAGAGGTATAATTAAAACGAAATATAAACCGATGCCTCGCATTGAGGCAAACCATGCTGTTTTATTGACTGCCTCAGGGTTAAATAATTCAAGAAAAATGTAACTGAACCAGACAATCGCAAGATAAGTCAAATCAGTATTTGCAGGACTAAGATCGATTTTTTTATTAAAATAATGGAAAAACATGGCAAAATAAATAGAAATTAAGGAGATGTCCATTAAATAACCTAGCTTTAATGGGATATATCTCATCATCCCTATGACAAAAAAATTAAGGATAAGTGCGAACGTCACTCCGACCTCAGGCTTTTGAATAAGTTTGTAGAAAGCAAAAAAGAGAATGGGTACAGCTATTACGATCCCAATGGTAATGTAGCCTCCAATTGCCAAGGCAAAACCTAGAATAATGGTAGCCATTAATACGATTCCAACTACTATTGGATTTCTGAGAATTTCAGATCCTTTTAATGTATGGAATGGGTTCATATAGCTCATTGAAATAATGGTTCTTTGTTCTTAATACGCTTAGGAAGGTCCTTATAAAACATGAAACCCTTTTTAAAAACTAAGGTTAATGAGATGTCGATCTCTTGTTTAAGGAAATAATATCCTACGAATAGGCCGATCACTGAGAACACTATCGAGGCGACAGCTACAAAAGCAAGAATCGTGATAGGGGGCATTTCAGGAAAAAAGTAATGAAGTCCGAAAACTGCAAAAATGTCGCCTGCAATATTTGCAAGAGCCATTATTGCAACCTTCTGAAAGTTTTTATCCGGTCTGTTGAGGCTGTCAAGAGCTACCCCTGCAAACCGGTCAAGCGGCATCAGCAAACCATAGAGAATAAAGATCATCAACACATAAGAGAGCCCCGATGTTGTTAAATACTTTTGTCCGCCCAGAATAAGGATGAAGTATTTGTTCAGAACCAGGCTGACTACTGCAATTATTAAAAACAGGTACACAAGTGGACCGGTATAATTGTAAAATATCTTTTTAAAACCATCGATATTTTCCTCCATACTCATTTTTGAAAACTTCGGGAACGCAGTAGTTGCAAAGCTTAGTAGGGGAATCTCAATGAATTCAATATACTTCAGAGGAATTGCATAAAGCGCAACGCTGGCAGGCCCCATAAAAGCGCTGAAAGAAATGATGATGCTGTCAGCGCCTTTTAACAGTCCGCTCCCGATCCGGGTTGCCATTGAATACCTCCCGTATTTCACAATCTCGATAACCTTGATTTTACTGATGCGACGAATAAACTCTAGTCCGCTCCATTTTTTGACAACGCAGAACAGCGATGTTGCAAGGTTTGTGGCAGTATAGATGAGGACTACCATGGTAACATCTATTTTAATAAACAGCCAGGCCGCAAGAATTATCAATAAAAAAGAGCATAGGTTGAAAAATCGTATCCAGAAGATTTTTCCAAAATCAATTTCGGCCTGGAAAATCGACCATGCATAGTTCCAGGGCAAGGTTACTAGTCCGAGGAGAGGGTACCAGATGAAAAACAAGGAATAACCGCTGTTCCTTATGTACCCCGGGAAGATCAGGAACACAGTCCACAAAATTGCAGTAATGCCTGCAAGTATAAGCAATCCTACAACCCAAGCCGATCCCAGGTAGTATTTCTTATCTTCCTCACTGCATCCTGAAAGATACCTTACTAGGGCCTCCCTTGTGACTCCGAATCTTAGCATGTCAATAATAGAAGCCGGGGCTATAAATAGTATCCAAATGCCAAAATCAGGGATCGTTAGCATTCGAAGAAGTATCATGTATGAAAAGAGTCCGGCTAGAGAGGTTGATAGATTCCCGGCGAAGGAAAGGAAATTAGCATCCTTGAAAATATTAAACAATGTAGTTTTTAAGAATGCCCACATGTTGAATCAAATTTAGGTCATCGTCAGGAAATGACATTTTCTTCGCCAAACCTGAAAGTCAGAATTTTCTTCAGTACTCTTCTAAACTTCGACCGTTGCATTGGGATGTCACCAAAAACAGAATCCAAGAACATCAGATCGACTCCGTTAAGGACTATTTGCACAGGATGTTTGGTAGCGGAAAGGAATCCAGATAATACCGCGGTATCGGCTTCGACCCAGGAACGGTTAGCCCTGGCAACAAGCAGAGTCAGATCAAATTTTGATACAATATCAATGGGATAGGCGTTATTTATCAGAGAAGGCATTTCGATAAAGATATAATCAAAGGAATCGAAGTCAAGATGTTCATACCCGTTTAAGAGTTCTTTTAAATTCTTTGTTTCGAAAAAATCATCCTGAATTATATACTGTACTTCATCTTCAGAGGGAGGGATAAGTTCAACACTGTTATAATGTTCGTTCGGCCCGGACTTTTCGTTAGCATAATTGAAGAAAATTGTACTTTCTCCGAACGCTTTGAATTTTCTGCTAAGTTCTCTTCCGATAGTGGTTTTTCCTTCGAAGTCACGTGTACTTATGATCCCGACGACAACTGGTTTCTTTTCAGAAAGATTCGAAGTTTTATTCAGAAGGAGTCGTATATTCTGAGCAATGATTTCAACCAGCCTTGGTAAAATAAATCCGATATCAACAGTGTATATCTGCTTAACAATTTTCGGATAGAGCCCCGACAATTTCAGTTTAATAAAGCGTTCAGCCCTTTCACCTGTTTTTATTGTGGTGTCGAAGAACTCCAGGGCGAGAAGAATTATTACTACAAATATAAATCCGAGGAGTGCGGAGGCGAGAACCATCAACAAGGCTTTTGAACTCAATGCATGAAGGGGATAAAAGGGAGCATCCACAACTTTGAGATTGGTCGACATTTCATCGTCCTGTTGCCTTAACTTAGCCAGATTCAAATCATGTAACAGTTCAAGGAATTCGCTTTCGGTAACTCCAATCAGACGCTCAAATCGTTTCTGCCGGGCTCCCAGAGGCGCAAAAATCTCATATACTTTAAGATAATACTTTTTGCGTTCAGAGAGCACTCTGAGTGAGGCTTTGCTTTCTTCATATGAAATAACGTTTACCAGCCATGAATTGAGGAGATCTTTTAGAGGCAAGCCTTCAACAGAGTTGGTGACAAGGTACAACTGGTCGATGTTATTTTTTAATTCAGCCTTTAAATTCTCAACTCTATTTTTAAGGCCAGTTAGCTGCTTTATTGTGGCGGAATCATTGCCAAGATCAATCTCAATATTGGCAATTTGCATAGTTGTGTTTGTAAGTTCGTCACGCACCTGCAAAATAGTGCTTGTGTTTAAAGACAGTTTGGCATGCGATTCAAGTTTCTTTTCAATGATCCTGAGAGCAGCGTCCGCTGCAGCCAGAGTGATCTGTTTGTTCTGATAATCTACGTCGAGTTCTTCCTTCTTGCCAGCTATTTCTTTGGTCTGTTCATAAAAATTAATGATGTTGTTTCTTGAGTTGAATACTAAAAGGTCAGATTCGGCTCTTTGCAACCGTCGCATGGCATCTTCGAGCTGACGTTTAAAATATGCAATAACTGCATCGGTCTGGTTCTGCTTCAGCAATTTAAATGAACGAATAAAACCCTTGGTTAAAAAAACCAGAGTCTGCTGTGAAATACCTGGATCAGTGGATTTGTAAGTAAGTTTTAGAAGATCACTGCTAGCGATTCTGAAGATCTCAACCTTCGAAAGAGCAGAAAGACTGTAAAACGCATCTTTCTGAGAATTCCATAGTTCGTAAATAAAATTGTGATCATTCTGATGCCCATATGCAATCAATTGCCTCACAAGCCGGTCAAATGCATTAGTGTCGGTGAGATTATGATGAGAAGTAACAGAAGTTGTCGAAGTGTCAAAGTGAGAATAAAAATCAGAAGGCAGACTTGCCGTATCGATAGGTTCTAGCTGATTTGCATCCCTTACAGGGGCAGGCTCAATTTTTTCATTTTCTGTCGGATATGCGGCAGGTTCAGGTACCTGAGAAGACAGATCCAGCCTTATTCTTTGTCCGGTTGAAATGTCGCTTGACATTAATCTGTTGTAACTCATTAACTCTCTTACACTCGATCCGTATTTACGCGCAATTGAAAACATGGTTTCACCGGGTTTCACTACATGATATGATTCCCTTGGCTGGAGGGAACCGTCAGTAGATTTTTCAGAATAATTCATTCTGTTGGGGGATGAGTAGGAACTGTCGTATTGGGAGGTCTTTTTCGAAGAGCCCTTGAAGAATTTCGGATTTGATCGTTTTGCCTTCCTCACAATATCCACAACATCAGCAGGGACTTTTAACAATAATTCCTCGTAATGTTCTTTTGAAATATACCTTTCGTCATAATGATCAAGCAGAAGATGCTGCGCAAGCAGAGAAACGGAAACTTCTTCAAGAGTCTGACGAGATTTAATGAGGTTTATGAGGTTATCATATACAGTCATTTTTATCATAACATCAGCATATGCCTGCTGTTGTATGGTAGATCCGCTGGTCACACCTGTGTAAATCGTTGTTTCGGAAATATAATTCCATTGGTCTTTGCGGGTGATAAAAAAAACAACCGCAGCCATCAGCAGTGGGACAAGTATCAGAAGTAATACATGCCTTTGAAGTATTTTTACAAAGTATATAATCTGCATTACTCTATTCTGTTAATGACATTGAATCTGAACCCGCATAATTCCTGAAGTATCATGTACGAATTAAAAAATGCATTTCTTGATGTTTCATAATTATACACTGCCACACGGTACATTTCCATAATGTAGGCAAGTTCATACAAGGTTGTTTGGCCGTTTAAGAATTCCTTATCGCCCATTTCCTTGTTCATAGAACCGGCAATAACACTCTCGTTTGCATTCTTCAGAATTTTCTGGTTAACAATCAACTGGTTGTAATTGGTAATTATCGTTTGCCTGAGAGCAAGTACGACTTCATCTTTTGAAGCCATAGCTTTTTCGATTTCCTTTGTGGCGATCTTCATCTGGTTCTTTCGATCCCAGAGATCAAACATTGGCATTTTGATTTCAAGATACCCCATGCTATTGAAATTGTTTTGGGATGTATAATTAAACGTAGTCTCCTGCTGGTTGATTGAATTCTCGGTATTTGATTTCCATAAAGCGGATTCAAGATACAGATCAAGATATAAATTCCGCATCCATAAACGGCTTGCAGATTTTACCCTATATCTCCATGCCTGACTTTCGGCTTCCCACTTTTTAATTTGGGGATTGTGCACGATGGCTGAGTCGATCAGATCCTCAAGAGGAGGGATCCTTTGTATAACGTCGTCAATCAATGGGTTGAAATATGTTGTGTCCTTGGTTGCCTGGCTGAAGACAACTGCAGGGAAGATAACAATCAATGCAAACATACATGTTTTTAACATCTTCTCATACAATGATATTTTTGTTTTTAATACAGACATTTATACATTTTCTTTTTGAAACAATGTTCCGAAGGTTCTGAAAATTATGACAATATCTCCCCAAAAAGAATTGTGTTCAGCATAGTAATTATCCAGTGCAAACCGTTCTTCTTCAGACATCGGGCCTGACCTCCCTCTTTTCTCAACCTGCCATAACCCGGTAAGACCGGCAGCAGCCCTGAACCTTCGGCTCCATTTTTTTTTCGTCAGGGCCTCAGCTTCATTCAGAGGTAACGGCCTGTTCCCAACAATTGACATATCCCCTTTAAGTACATTGATAAGCTGAGGTAATTCATCAATGCTGGTCATCCTGATGAACTTGCCCACTGTTGTAATCCTGGGGTCATCTTTAATTTTCAGAAACGCCTTTCTGGCACTTCTGCGTTTGTTTGCAATTCGTTCACAAATCTGTTCTCCGTCATAATAAACCAGGGGAGAACAATAATGGTCTTCGGCGAGCTTTGCACATTCAGTACATTTTTCCTCTACATTTTCACTGAGATACTGGTTCAAATGCTCTACTTCCTTAAGTCTTTTATCTGCATCGGGGTACATCGAGCGGAACTTGTAAAAGTCAAAAATCTTGTAATTGGAACCCACCCGTTTCGAAAAATAATACACTTTACCTTTTGATTCCAGCCTGATCGCAAGCATGGTCAGAAGCATGAACGGGGAAAGTATCAGAAGCGCAATCCCAGCTACCAGGATATCAAATGTCCTTTTCAGGAATGGAGTGCGGTAGGCATTGAAACTCACCGTTGCATCAACTGCAATCGTTTTGTTTTCAAACTCCGATTTGAATTTTGTAAGCAGTTTTATCCTGCTGCAGATGTGAAGCGGGTTTATCCCGGCATGATAGAAATCATCAATTCCCAAAGTGTAGGCATACTTTTTTGCATTGTAATCCTTGTTGAGAGAAATTACAATAAAGGGGGTTTTCTGGTATAATTTATTAAGCTTAAGCCGCCTGTAAAACGTAAATGCGTTGATCCCCGGGAGAAGCATTTCGCATATTATTGCATCCATTTCCTGCTTCTCCTCGTATTTGATGTCAAACCTTGTATCCTTGTCGAGATCGAAGACTTTAAACTGATTGTCAGTGAGCCAATAGATTGCAGCAAGAGGATTTCGGATAACTGTGATTTCGAAAAGACAGGCATCCCTGAACTTATCTATAAGCGCCTGGTTTTTGCCTACATACAGGATTTTAAGGGTAGTTGCTGCTTTCTCCATCGGGTTTACTGGCTCCTTCGGCTGCCTGAAAAGGCTACTGATGTTTCAATACGGCGCTTGATCCTTACCATGAGTTCCTTTGGGTTGAACGGTTTTACCACATAGTCGTCTGCCCCCATTTCAAAACATTTGATTT
>SESF01000134.1_pt1 | contig 19701 bp, 12 predicted proteins | sample 3171521 | NCBI WGS metagenome assembly SESF01 (sample SAMN10866945, study PRJNA518727) | freshwater metagenome | biome: subpolar coniferous forest; feature: holomictic lake; material: water; isolation source: holomictic Lake 227, 6 m and 8 m depth | place: Canada: near Kenora, Ontario | collected...
TTCGCGTCCCCATCCCCTAAGCTGGTGACGCTGGCGGGAATCGTGACATTGGTCAGCCCGTAACACCATTCAAACGCCCCGTCTCCGATGTGGGCGACTCCCTCGGGGATCGTGACGTTGGCCAGATTGGTGCAATCTTGAAATGCATAGCTTTCGATGTTGGTGACGCTGCTGGGGATTGTAACGCTGGTCAGGTTGGTGGAACCGCCGAACGCACTGTCTCCAATGATGGTGACCGGCAGGCCAGTGAGCATGCCAGGGATGGTCACCGCTCCCCCAAGACCGGTGTATGCAGTGATGGTGATTGCGCCGTTGTTGGTCGTCCAGGTGTATGGCACTGCCGACCCACCGGGCGCGAGTTTGGCGAGGAAGTAATCAAAATAGCCCGGGCCGGTGATTGTGTTGGTGCCAAACACCGCGTTGGTTTGAAACCATCCCGCCACGTAGCAATTGCCGCCAGCATCCACCATCGGCCCCGCCCAAGGCAGGGCCAAGGTACTGGTGGCATCTGGCGGCCATTGGACAACCCCATTGCTGTCGTATCTGGCGATCACCACATTGAAGGCCCCCGGAATAATGGCGCTGCCAGTGCCTCCAGTCACATAGGTGTTCCCGTGGGAGTCTGCCGAAACACCCGAATAGACATCCATTTGCATACCGCCGGCCCGCCGCGCCCATTGTGGTGTCCCGAAACTATTGTACTTGGCGAGGAAGGCGTCCCCGATGCCCGCGCCCGGCCTGCCACCGCCGATATTTGTGAGGGTGATGCCCGGGCCAAAAGAGACGGTGTCGCCCGCCGCATTGCCGAATCCCCCGCACACATAGACATTGCCTGCGACATCCACGGAAGTCGCCTGGGCCGTGTCATCGCTGTTGCCGGCCATTTGGCGCGCCCATTGCAAGGCCCCGGCGCTGTTGAACTTGGCCACAAAGCCATCCTTTCCGCCTGCACTGGTGAAGTTTGTCGCCCCAATTCCCACCGAGGGATTGAAGGTGCCGGTTACATAAACATTGCTGTTGGAGTCGAGTGTCACCGCATTAGCGTAAGACCAACCGGGGCTGTTGAAGCTCTTTGCCCATAGAACCCCCCCGGTGTTGTCGTATTTCACGAGGAAGATGTTGTAGCTTCCGGTGTTAGTCAGCGTGGTGGTTCCCAGTGTGATGGTAGTAACGCCGCTAAAACAACCGGCGGCGTAGCTGTTGCCGGACGCGTCCACAGCCAGCGCCATCCCGTAACTGCCAGTCCCAGCGCTGCCACCGTTGGTGGATTGCCGCACCCATTGGGCAACCCCGTTGCTGTTGTATTTGGTCAGAAAGAAGCTTTGAGCGGACGTGGACGTCACATTGATGCTGCCAAAGTCCGCTGTGGAATAGAATCCGCCAGTGGCATAAACATTCCCGTTCGTGTCCACGCCCACGCCGCGGCCGGCGTCGCGGCTGGCAGAACTGCCGCCGGCGCGCCGCGCCCACTGAAGCGCGCCGTCGGAATTGTATTTGCCCACGAAAATGTCCTGCCCGCCGCCGCTCTTGTTCGTGAGGATGACCCCGCCAAAGTCATTCGTGCCGTCGAACCAGCCGGTCACATAGAGGTTCGTTGCGCTGTCCATCGCCATGCCGATGGCCAGTTCATCGTCCGGGTTGACCGTGCTGGCGACGCGTTTGGCCCACAGGAATTGAGGTGTTTGGGCACTGAGATTAAGGATGCTTAGCCCACCGAGAATTGCTGCCGCGAGTGCTACGTTGCTTCTGAATTTCATATTTGGCCCTTTGTTATGATGTGATTCTGAGTTCTTGTCTTGATGGCTCTGATGCGAATGCGAAGCAGCCGCTTCGACGCTTTACTGCGCTCCGCCCCACACCATGGACAAGCGATTAGACATCCCATAATTGGTCGTCAGGCCGTATTCAAACTGTGCGGTTGTCGTCAATCCGTTCGGGTTCACCGTGCCTTTGAGGGTCGCGGACGTGGAGGATAATGCCACACTGCACCGAGGGGATTGAAGCACCAAACCCCGCCGGGGGCGAGAGTTTTCTTTCCATTGTTCATATTATCCACATTTGCTGCTTTCCGCTGCGCTGTTTCCACGAGGAGGCAACGGCTTCCACCCCATACAGAGGGAAGAGCCAGGCAAAGTTGCAGAGAAGCATCTTGGACGCTCGGCATCGACACGGGGCGGCTACGCCGCAGACAAAGAAGATGGCGGATGGAATGGGCGCTCTGTCCCCAAGACGCCGTGGGAGGTCCACCAAGTCCGTCCGATTCGGACCTCTTCAAGTAACTGTCACTATTGAAAGAGGGGGCAAAACGGTAATGGAAGTGTAATGGACGCCTCACCTTCCGCGAGAGTTAATGACTTAAATAACTCCATTCCAATACTTTACGCAATCCACGTCAGGTACTCGCCGGGCCTGCACCGGGGCTGTGCCGGGCCGCCACAGGAATGCAGAAGGCAGAATGCAGAATGAAGAAAGGTCAGGCTGCGCTCGGGGCATTTCAAGCATCATTTTGCCGGGTCTGATTCACAGTTTCAGGCGTCAGCTAACCGGGAGCGCCTGAAGGAGGAAGGCGGTCAAAACGCCACTATCCCAATTTGAGAAAGAATTCCGAGACCGGTTCTGGCACCCCCGCTGTTGGGCCATACCGCACCCATAGCCCCGCCGTAGTCTCCCCGTAGTACCTCTGATCGGCGATCAGAGGTACTACGGGGAGACTACGGCGGCATTCGCCTGCGGTCAGCCAGCGGTTGGGTAGAGCAACGATATTGCGCTGAAAGCAGCGAAGAACCGAATATGGTCCACAAGCGCCACAATTGCAGAAGCTTAAGTGCACTACATGCACCAAATACACGAAAAATGAAGCACTTACAAAGAGAGCCGTGCTCCCCTAGCCGGCGAGCGCCTCAGTCGGGCGAAATACCTTCGATTTCGTGTAATTCGTGTCTTTCGTGGTCCCAACGGAGCTTTCCTCGGGGTGGCCAGGGCGGGGCGAGGCGTGGGGCAAGCCGAGGTAAAGCAACCCCGAAGTCACCCTGCGATATTCATTAGGAGTGTTGATGTTACCGCAAGGCAAATCAGGGGGCCGGGGCAGGCAGCGGGCTATGTTTCGGAGTGCGGTGAACCGTTCTATGGTACCATGGTAGGTCCATGGTGGTACCATACTGCTACCAGTGTGCCCCGCGGGCGCAACCCGCCATTCTCGCTATTGCGAATGCTTATGCAACCCAGCCGCAAGCCACCACGGGGTAAATGCAGAAGGCAGAATGAAGAATGAAGAAAGGCCAGGCAAAGCCAGCTAAAGCCACATCAATGCGCCCTCAAGGCCTGTTGATAGCCAACTGATTGCGACTATAAGGCCACCCTAAGGCTACCCCAATGCGTCCACAAGGCTCCCACAAAGCGCCACAAGGGCGAGTGTAGAATGCAGAATGAAGAATGAAGAAGTGAGAGCAGAAGAAGCCAGAGCTTGGAGATTTGAGCGCATTTCCTCCTTTTCAAGGGGCGGCAATGGCTGTTGTATCGGGGGCTTCGAGTTAAGACATTCGAGCTAAACCAGTTATGGGCAAAGAGTTCAACATCACCCCGTGCGCCGTCGCCCGGGTGGAAACCAAGTTTCGTCGCATTGTAACCGCGTTGCCGCACCCGGAATCGGTGCCGACGCTGGAGAAGCTGCGCCAGTTCGAGCCGCAGTCCATGCGGGGCCAGCCGCCGTTGGTGTGGGACCGGGCCGAGGACGTGTTTGTCTATGACAAATACGGGAACCGTTGGCTGGATTGGAGCAGTGGTGTGCTGGTGTCCAATGCCGGCCATTGCGCGCCCGAGGTGCGCCAGGCGATCCTCGACCAGGTGAACAGCGGCCTGCTGCACAATTACGTTTTCCCCAGCGAGGAGCGCGCCGCCCTGGTGGAACAGCTTGCCCAGGTGGCCCCCAAGGGCCTGGACAAGGTGTTCCTGCTCACGACGGGCTCGGAAGCGACGGAGTGCGCGATCAAGCTGGCCCGCTCGCACGGCATCCGCAAAGGCGGCACCAGAAAGATCGGCTTCGTGGGCGCAGAGCGGGGGTTTCACGGGCGGACGCTGGGCGCTCAGCAGGCGGGCGGCATCCCGGGGCAAAAGGGCTGGATCGTGAATGAGGACCCGGCGATTGTGCAGGTCCCCTTCCCCGACGGGTATTGGACTGAGGACACGAGCTTCGATTTGTTCCTCGCCACGCTGGCGAAGAAGGGGTTGCAGCCGGAAGATGTCGCCGGGGTGCTGTTCGAGACGTATCAGGGCGTGGGGCCGGACTTCGCGCCGGTGGACTACATCCACAAGCTCGCGAAGTGGTGCAAGGCGCATGACGCTCTGCTGATCTTCGACGAGGTCCAGGCCGGGTTTGGCCGGACGGGCAAGTTTTGGGCGTTTGAGCATTACGGCGTGACGCCGGATGTGATTTGCTGCGGCAAGGGCATCAGCAGTTCGCTGCCGCTCTCGGCGGTCATCGGTCGAGCGGAGATCATGGACCAGTTTCCGCCGGGCTCAATGACCAGCACGCACACCGGCAACCCGGTGTGCTGTGCCGCGGCGGTGGCCAGTGTGAAGAAGATCTTGGCGGAGAACCTGACGGCCAACGCTGCGCGGTTGGGGGTGATCCTGGACGCGGGCTTGCGGGCCATTCAGCAGCGACATGCGGATGTCATCGGCCATTACAGTTGCCGGGGACTGGTCGGCGGGCTGCAAATGACCAAGCCGGGCAAGAAGGAGCCGAACCACGATCTCGCGCACGATGTCATTGAGCGCTGCTTCCACAAGGGGCTGCTGTTCTTCGCGCCGGTGGGTGCCTGGGGGCAGACGGTAAAAATCGCGCCGCCGCTGACGATTACCGAGGAAGCGGTGCGGGAGGGGTTGGGGGTGCTAAGCGAATCCGTGGACGAAGCCGTCGCCGCGTCGAGAATGTAGGCTTGCACTTCATCGAAATAGTAGCAGCCGACGTGAGGAGGCTCAAATCTCTTGGGAATTCGGAAGAAATCGGAGCCTCCTCACATCGGCTGCTACACCGCAACGGGTTTATTGAATGGCCGCTATACCAAACGACCGTGAGCCGGCTGCTAATGGCGTCTTGGGTTAGCCTGCTAAGACGACGTTCCATTTTGTGCAATTAACAGGTTGCAAAGCAGGATCATAGTCGGCATCTTCGGTGCCTCTGGGTCGGGGCGTAGCGTAGCCTGGTAGCGCGCTTGTTTCGGGTACAAGAGGTCGTGAGTTCGAATCTCACCGCCCCGACCACTTTCCTCAGGAAAGTGACTAAAGGCTTGCAGCTAGCACAATACAGATGTGAAACCCAAGTCCGCCTGGCGGTGAAATCGGTCTCCAGCTTCATTCTATGCACCCACTCGTGATTCGCTTGCTGATACTTCTCTGTGCGATTTATTACCCTGCGTTTGGCCAGGAGCCTAAGGGCGACCGGCTGATTCAGGACTTCGAGGGCGCCAACTGGGGTGCATGGAAAGTCACCGGCGAGGCGTTCGGCCCGGGGCCGGCGCGGGGCACGCTGCCTGGCCAAATGCACGTGGACGGGTTCAAGGGCAAGGGGCTGGTCAATTCGTTCTACAAAGGGGACGGCACCACGGGCACGCTCACATCGCCGGAGTTTAAGATCGAACGCAAGTTCATCAGCTTCCTGATCGGCGGCGGCCAGGATGCCGAGAAGACCTGCATGAACCTGCTGATTGACGGCAAGGCCGTGCGCAACGCCACCGGCCCGAACGACAAGCCCGGCGGCAGCGAAACCCTCGTGCCGGAGTATTGGGACGTGAGCGAGTTCGCCGGCAAGACTGCGGTCATTCAGGTCGTGGACAACGCCACCGGCGGCTGGGGCCATATCAACGTGGATCAGATCGTCCAGACCGACCGCAAGCCGCCCCAACTACTCGCGAACGCGAAGCGCGAGTTTAGAATTGAGAAGCGTTATCTCAACCTGCCGATCAAGAACGGCGCGCCCAAGCGCGTGGTCACAACCCTCGTTGATGGCCGGGTCGAGGTAAAGAACGACATGGAACTGGCCAACGCAGCGCCCGACTGGTGGGCGTTCATGGATGTCAGCGCCTGGCGCGGCAAAACCGTGACGCTGCAGGTGGACAAGCTGCCGGAAGATTCCACAGCGCTGAGTTCCATTGAGCAGAGCGACTCAATCAAGGGCGCCGAGAATCTTTACCGCGAGCCGCTGCGGGGGCAGTTCCATTTCTCATCGCGGCGCGGCTGGAACAACGACCCCAACGGCCTGGTCTTCTACCACGGCGAATATCACCTGTTCTACCAGCACAATCCCTACGGCTGGGGTTGGGGCAACATGCACTGGGGCCACGCCGTCAGCAGCGACCTGGTGCACTGGCAGGAAATTGGCGACGCGCTGGCGCCGGACCCGCTGGGCCCGATGTTCAGCGGTAGCGCCGTAGTGGATTGGCAGAACACCAGCGGCTTCGGCAAGCCGGATCAACCAGCGCAAGTGCTGATCTATACCGCGGCCGGAGACCCCACGGTGCAATGCATTGCGTTCAGCACCGATGGCAAGAACTACACGAAGTTCAGCGGCAACCCGGTTGTGAAGCAGATCACCGGTGGCAACCGCGACCCCAAAGTCATGTGGCACGAGCCGACGAAGAAGTGGGTCATGACCTTTTACGTGGAGGAGAACGGCAAGCATACCATCCAGTTTCTGAGCTCGCCCAACCTGAAAGATTGGACCCGCATGAGCCACACCGATGGCTTTTTCGAGTGCCCGGACTTCTTCCAACTGCCGGTTGATGGCGACGCCACAAACCGGAAATGGGTGCTCACCGCCGCGAGCAGCGAATACATGGTGGGCTCGTTCGACGGCACGACCTTCACCCCGGAGACGCCCAAGCTCCCGGGCAACCGCGGGCGCGGTTTCTACGCGGCGCAGACCTTTAGCGACATCCCGTCAAACGACGGGCGCCGCATTCAGATCGGCTGGTTCCAGACCGAGACGCGGGGGATGCCCTTCAACCAGTCCATGACGATCCCGATGGAGTTGAAGCTCACCGCCACAGTCGAAGGCCCTCGCTTGACGTGGACCCCCGTAAAGGAGCTGGCATCCCTGCGCGCACGGACGCACAAATTTGCCCCGGTGACACTGCAACCCGACACCGTCAACCCGCTGACCGACGTGAAAGCCGAGCTGGTGGAACTGCGCGCCGAGTTCGAGCCGGGCGAGGGGAGTGCAGTGGCCTTCTGGGTCCGCGGCGCGATGATTGTCTATGACGCAAAGAAGCAGGAACTGGCAGTAAACGGCCATCGCGCGCCCGCACCGTTGCGTGACGGGAAGCAGCGCCTGACAATCTTCTGCGACCGCACGGGGCTGGAAGTATTCGCCAGCGACGGCCTGACCTACGTCCCGATGCCTTTCCAGCCGAAGGCGGATGAACTCGTGCTTGCAATGCAGGCCAAAGGCGGCAGCGCAAAGGTATCCGCGCTGGAGGTCCACGAGCTTAGGTCAGCTTGGGGGGCTCAGTAGATTCGCACCAATTGTATGAAAAGCCGCATCTTCTTCTGGTCCATCACGTCCGCGCTCGCGGGCTTTCTCTTTGGCTTCGATACGGTCGTCATCTCCGGCGCGGAGCAGAAGATCCAGTCGCTCTGGGCGTTGAACCCGGGGATGCATGGTATCGCGATGGCGTCGGCCCTCTATGGAACCGTGCTCGGGTCGCTGCTGGGCGGGTGGCCGACCGACCGCTTCGGGCGCAAGGCGACACTGCTCTGGATCGGCGTGTTGTATGTGATCTCGGCGGTCGGCTGTGCCTACGCGTGGAACGTCTCTTCATTCATTGCCGCACGCTTCATCGGGGGACTGGGCATCGGCATCTCGACGGTCGCAGCGCCGCTCTACATCTCGGAGATTGCGCCTCCTGCATACCGCGGTCGGCTGGCGGGCATGTTCCAGTTTAACATCGTCTTCGGAATCGTTATTGCCTTCCTGTCCAACGCACTGCTCGCCGGCACCGGTGAGAATGCCTGGCGTTGGATGCTCGGAGTGGCGGCCTTTCCGTCCCTCCTCTACACGGTCTTGTGCTTTGGGATTCCTGAAAGCCCAAGGTGGCTGATCGCGCGGAAAGGCGATCGCGAGGCGGGTTTGAGAGTCTTGAGACTCATCGAGCCCGACGCTCCCGAAGCCCAAATCGAGGCCGAGGCCGCTGAAATCCTCGCCGGCTCCTCCGAACGTGTCGGCTCCTCCCATTTCTGGAGCCGCAAGCTGCGCATTCCAATCCTGCTGGCCGTCCTGATCGCGTTCTTCAACCAGCTCTCGGGCATCAACGCGGTGCTCTACTTTGCGCCGCGCATCTTCGAGCTGACCGGGCTGGGCGCGAAGGCCGCGCTGCTGCAATCCGTTGGGATTGGCGTGACCAATCTGATCTTCACATTCGTGGGCCTGGGGCTCATTGACCGGCTGGGCCGGCGCACGCTGCTCTACATTGGCTCGGTGGGATACATCACCTCGCTCGGCCTTGTGGCCTGGGCTTTCTTCACCGAGCATTTCAGCATCGTGCCGGTGTGCATCTTCGCGTTCATCGCGGCGCACGCGGTCGGTCAAGGCGCGGTGATCTGGGTGTTCATCGCGGAGATCTTCCCGAACCGGCACCGGGCGGAAGGCCAGGCGCTGGGCAGCTTCACGCACTGGATCTTTGCGGCGCTGCTCACGACGTTCTTTCCCAAGATGGTTACCGCCTTCGCCCCGGGTTACGTGTTTGCGTTCTTTTGCGGCATGATGGTCCTCCAGCTTATCTGGGTGAAATGCATGGTGCCCGAAACCAAGGGCGTGCCGCTGGAGCAGATGCAAAAGCAGTTGGGCATCTTGTAGCAACAATGAAGCCGAAAACGGCAAGCGAAGGCCGGCCATTAGTCATCGGCTTGGGCGAAGTGCTGTGGGATTTGCTGCCCGCCGGCAAGCAACTCGGCGGTGCGCCCGCGAATTTCGCCTATCACGCCCACGCGCTCGGGGCCGAGGCGCTGGTGGTGTCCCGGGTGGGCAACGATGCTCCGGGTCGGGAGATCCTCGACCGCCTCAGCCGCCTTGGCCTGCGCACGGACGGCATTACAACAGACTCAACCGCGCCGACCGGCACCGTGACCGTCGCGCTGGACGCAGCGGGGCAGCCGACGTTCACCATCCACGAGAACGTCGCATGGGATTTGATCGAGGCCGGTGGCGGCGTGCTCCGCGAAGCGGCGCGAGCCGACGCGATTTGCTTCGGCACGCTGGCGCAGCGGCATCCGGTGGCGCACGCCGCCATCCGGGCGGTATTGGATGCCGCGCCGCCGACCGCGCTGCGCATCTTTGACATCAACCTGCGCCAGCACTTCTGGTCGCGAGAACTGATCGTGGAATCGCTCCAGTCGGCTGACGTGCTGAAGCTGAACAATGATGAACTACCCACCCTGGCGGGGTTGCTCGGCTTGGCGGGCGACGAATCCAGCTTGCTGAAGCAACTTGCCGCACGATTCGATCTCAAGGCTGTGGCACTGACCAAAGGCGCGAAAGGCAGCTCGCTGCTGGCTGGCGGCGAGCTCGTCAACTGCCCGGGCTCCAGGATCACCGTCGCAGACACCATTGGCGCGGGTGACAGCTACACTGCCGCGCTCGCGCTTGGGCTGTTGGCTGGGCACGAGCCAGAGCGGATCATTGAGTTCGCCCATCGTGTCGCGGATTACGTCTGCACCCAACCTGGCGCCACGCCACCCATGCCGACGCATCTGACGCACCAGTTCGCGTCACGGGAGGTAGGGTTGCCGATTCCAAGAAGCACAGGCGTAAACCTAATCTACACCTTGCCCTCGATCCTTGAGCGCATCGACTTGGCCAGTCTATTTCCCACCGACCAGCCCCTCGAGGTGGAGCTAGGCAGCGGGGATGCCTCGTTTCTGGCTGAGTATGCCCGGCTGCACCCGGGGCACAACTTCGTCGGGGTGGAACGGCTGCTCGGTCGCATGCGGAAGCTGGACCGTAAAGGCCGTCGGGCCGGACTTACAAACTTGCGCGGGGTGCGCATCGAGAACTCCTATTTTCTCGAATACCTGCTACCGCCGGGCTCGGCAGCCGCTCTGCACATCTACTTTCCTGACCCGTGGCCGAAGCGGAAACATCGCCGGCATCGGCTGATCAACGAACGCTTCCCCGTGCTGGCGCGCCAAGCCCTCGCGCCGGGCGGCACGGTATATCTGCGTACGGATGATGAGGATTATTTCCAGCAAATGGTTGCGGTCTTTGAGCCCTTCAAGGACTTTCGCCCGGTGGAAACACCCGGCGATCTGGCTGAGTTACTAACCGATTTCGAGAAGGACTTCCAGGCCCGCGGAGTCGGAACGCTGCGGGCCGCGTATCGTGTGACTGATTACTGATTACCGATTGCCCGGGGCGCTCTAAAGTCGGTTAGTATCTACCTAAAACCGAAATCCGAAGCCCGAAAACCGAAATGGTCCAGCCACCTGGGGGCGGTGTTTCGGTGTTTCGGATTTCTGATTTCCTTCGGATTTCGGGCTTCGGGCTTCGGATCTGAGAGCTGCTCGCTGGGAACGGGAGAACCTCAGAGCAGCCCTGACCGATTAACGCTCTCCCCGCTCCTCAGACGTCGATGAACGGACCACCGCCCCCCTCCGAGTTCGGCGGCCGGCGCCGGTGTTGGAAGCGAACGCGTGAGCGGCTGCTCCCGGTGATCAGATTCAACAGCAGCGAAACGATGCTGATGACCAGCGCCCCCAGGAAGGCGGCGCCAAAGCTATCAACCGCGAAGTGGTTGCCCAGCAGGAAACTCACGAAGTACAGCAACAGCGCATTGATCACGAGCGTGAACAGCCCCAGCGTGAAGATCAACAGCGGCAGCGCCAGAAGCATCAGGATGGGCCGAATGAAGGCATTGAGGATGCCCAGGACGAGCGAGGTCACGAACGGCGTCCAGAGGCTGTCATCCTTGAAGCGGATGCCCGGGACCATATAAACGGCCACCAGGACGGCCAGCGTGTTGATTGCCCAGCTCTTGATAAACTTCTTCACAGCTCAACTCGAAGAAAAGTGGTGGTCGTATCCACACGCAAAGTGACCTGTGCCAGGCTGGCAGGAATGAGGCAAAACTGGCCCGTCGCAAGCGCGAGCATCCCCGTGCCGTCGTCAACCACGACGCTGCCGGCCAGCAGCGCGATGATTTGCATTTTATTCGGTCGAAGTGGCAGGCGCGTGCCCGCATTGGCCTCCTGCACCTCGGCGGTGAACAGGGGATCGCGCACGAGCGACCTCACCTTGTGCTCCCCGTGTTGGGCAAAAGCCCGCTGAACCAGCGCAGGTTCGTAATCGATAAAGTCAATGCTGGCCAGGGATTGCGGGACATGCAGCTCGCGGGGTCTGCCGTCCAGGCCAAGCCGGTTCCAATCGAACACCCGATAGGTCGTATCGGAGTTCTGCTGGACTTCAAAAATAACCAAGCCCGCGCCGAGCGCGTGAACCCGTCCGCTGGGGAGAAACATGGCGTCACCGCGTCCTACGCTCACACGATGAAAACACTCGGCCACAGTACCAGCCTTGATCCTCTGCTCAAACTCGGCACGGGTGACACCGCGTTTCAGGCCGACAAAAAGCTCCGCGCCCGGGGCAGCCTCGGCGACATACCACATCTCGGTCTTGGGTTCACCGCCAAGTTCTGCCGCTTTGGCCAGCGGCGGGTGGACTTGAAGCGAGAGCTTGTCCTGCGCATCGAGAATTTTAATGAGCAAGGGAAACCGCTCGCCTTGGATGGGAACGCCGGGGGAGGGCACCCGGCCTACAGGTCTGGCCGCGCCCAGGAGATCGGCTGAGTGATTCTCCATGAGCCAACGCAGGTCCTTGCCGGCGAGAGTTCCATTCTCGATAACACTCACGTCACCCGGCCGGTCGGTGATTTCCCACGACTCCCCAATCGGCAGGCCAGGCGGCAACGGCTTGTGGTAAAGGCGCTCCAGTTCGCGCCCGCCCCAAACGCGCTCTTTGAAGATTGGCCGGAAGGTGAAGGGATAGAGCATTCTGATCTCGATTCTGAGCCTTAGATTCGCTCGTTTCTCAACCGGCGGTAGTTTCCACTGCCGCGGACTGTTTCTCGCTAAAATGCCCGAAAGCACGAAACTTAGCGTAGCGCTGCTTCAGACGATCGGCGGCGGGCAAAGCCTGGATCTGCTCAAGATGCTTGAGCAGGTATGCTTGGAGGATCCGGGCCGCCGCCTCGCGATCTGTATGCGCTCCGCCCAGTGGTTCGGGCACAACGTCGTCCACCAGTCCCAACTCCAACAGATGCGCGGCCGTGATCTTAAGCGCTTCGGCCGCCGTGGACGCTGCGGTACGGTCCTTCCACAGGATCGCCGCGCAGCCCTCGGGGCTGATCACGGAATAGTAGGAGTTTTCCAGGATCAGCACCCGGTTCGCCACGCCGAGGCCCAGCGCGCCGCCCGACCCGCCTTCGCCGATGACCACGGCAATAATGGGCACCTCCAACAACATCATCTCGCGCAGGTTCACCGCGATGGCCTCCGCGATATGCCTTTCTTCGGCGCCAATGCCCGGATAAGCCCCGGCGGTGTCGATCAGCACAATGATCGGCAAGCGGAATTTGTCCGCCAACTTCATCAGCCGCAGCGCCTTGCGGTAACCTTCCGGATGGGCCGACCCGAAATTCCGCAGGATGTTTTCCTTGGTGTCCCGGCCTTTTTGCGTGCCGATCACCATCACCTTATGTCCGCCGAGGGAGGCGAATCCGCCGACCAACGCCCGATCCTCGGCGAAGAGCCGGTCGCCGTGGAGCTCGCTGAACCCGGTAAAGGCCAGTTCGAGGTAATCCAGCGTGAACGGCCGCTTCGGATGCCGGGCGATCTTGATCCGGTCCCAAGCGCTCAGGTTGGCAAAGATCTGGCGCTTGGTTTCTTCCAGCTTCTTCTCGATCAAGCTAACCTCCTCTTCGACACTAATGTCGAGGGAGTGGATCTCCGGATGCTTCTTCAACTCCGCAAGCTTGTTTTGCAGCTCCACAATCGGCTTCTCGAAGTCGAGTTGATGTTTCATCGACGCCAAACGTAATCAGCTTTCCGCTATCGGGCAACGTCGATTTCGTACAGACAAAGAGCCGGACTTGCATCCGGCTCTTAGTGGTGACGAGGTTTATACGCCTTCACCCAGGCGCTCAGAAGGGTAATGCGGCCAACTATTCGGTCGCTGTTCGAACCGCATTACAAGCAAAACCACTATGCTAACCCTAAACGAACAGCGAAATCTTTGTCTGCGCTACAAGTATATGATACAACATTCCACCTACTCGTTCAAATTATTTTTCTTCCGGTCGAGGAATTCAGAATCAGGCCGGTGAGCTCTGCCGGGACGTGGAAGGCTTTTGGATCTGCCGGGAAAGCCCGAGCACTAGGCCGGCGACGATGGCGAGGCTGCCGAAGAGCTGCCCCCAATGGAGTTTCTCACCGACCCAAAGCGCGGCGATGGCCACCCCGAAGACAGATTGAGCGAAGATCGTCAGCGCGGCCACATTGACGGGGCATTCCCGGATGACGATGAACCAGACGGTGTAGCCGATGGCGGTACAGATGACGGCGAGCGCGAGCAACAAGCCCCAGGCTTGGGGTGTCAATGTCGTAGCGGCTCTCAGCGTCATCCGTCCGTCAATCAGCAGATTGATCGCCGTGCCAGTCAGCAGCGCTACAGCCAGCATCTTCACCGCGCTGGCGCGCGCCACAATCGGCTTGCCGAGCACCGAGCCGGCCGCTTCGCACAGGAACGAAGAGACGAAGATCAGGCTCGGCACCAGGCCAGTCCATTGAAATTCCTTCCGCCAAACGCCGTTTAGCAAGACCACGCCACACATGCCGAGCGCAAAGCCTGCGAGCCGTCGGGAGCCAATATGTTCGCGCAGGAACACGGCTGCCGCCAAGGAAGTAATCAGGGGTTCGACCGCCATGAGCACGGAGGAGTTACCGGCTGTGCCCAGTTGGTTGCCATAAACCTGCAAACGCTGCCCCACCACCACCAGCACTACCCCCATCCAGCAAGTGTTGAGCAGGTCGCGTCCGCGGGGTGCCCGGCCCGGCAACCATGGCCAAGCCATTAGCAGGAAAAGCCCGGCCAGGCCGAAGCGGAGGGTCACGATGCCGCCGGCCGGGAGACCGTCCCCGATGATCTTGTAGGCGGAATAAGCTCCCGCCCAAAAGAAGTTCATGGCCAATAAAATGATCAAATGCGCCCGCTTCATTCCTGTCTAATGAAAGTTTAAGCGTGACCGCGTCAGCTAAACGATCTTTAATTACAGTGCCTTAGAACGAAATGAAGAAGTTTCTTGTCCTGATTGCGATTGCCGCGGTTGGCCTTGGTGGCTACTACGGTTGGAAGAACTGGCAGCGAGCCAATGCCGCTTCCGCCGTCCCGGAGCGCCCGACGACCGCTACGGTTGAGTTGCGCAGCATCAACTTTTCCGTCAATGCCGCCGGCGAGATCGCCCCCGCCGAGCAGGTGTCCGTGCGCCCCGAAATCAACGGTCTGGTTGAACTCCTGCCGGTAGATGTCGGCGACCGCGTGAAAAAGGATGCCCTGCTCTTTCGGCTGGATGACAAGCTACTGCAGCAGCAGCGCGCCTCCAACCTCACGGACATCGAGAAGGCGAAGTTGAACCTGGCGAAGGCCGAGCGCGATCACAAGCGGGCGCAGCAACTGCTGGCCGAGAAGCTCATCTCGCAGGAGGTTTACGACGACACCAAGACCGCGCACGACTTGTCCAAGAACGCGCTGGAGCGCACGCAGAAGGATATGAACCTGACCGACGAGCAGCTCACCAAGACCGTGGTCCGGGCGCCGTTTGATTGCAGCGTGCTCACCCGCCCGGTCTCGAACGGCCAGGCCGTCTCCGGCTCCGGCGGCTTTAACAGCGGCACCGAGGTGCTGACCATTGCCGATCTCAATAACATGATCATCAATGCCCAGGTGAACCAGGCGGATGTGCCCCGTCTCAAGGTGGGAGAGACAGTGGAGGTGACGGTTGAAGCCGTGGCCGGGTTACGCGTGACCGGCCAGGTGGAGCGCATCTCCCCACAGGCGACCATCAAGAACAACATCAAGGGCTACCCCGCCCGAATCCTGCTCAAGAACGTGGACGAGCGCATCCGCCCGGGCATGACCGCCAATGTAAAAATCCCTGTCGCCTCGGCTGAAAACGTAGCCGCTGTGCCATTGGCAGCCGTATTCACCGAAAAGAACCCGGATACCGGCCAAATGGAGCGCTTCGTCTATGTGCAGCAAGGGGACACGTTCGAAAAGCGCAACGTCAAAGTGGGCATCTCCGATTACACATGCGCCGAAATCCAAACAGGTCTCAAGCAAGGTGAAACCGTCTCGCTGGAGCTGCCTAAGGAAGAGCGCGATAAAAAGGCACGGCAGCTCCTCACGCAGCGCAAGGGCGACGAACCCGCCGCCCCCGCCGCAAAAGCCGCCGGGCCAACGAGCGCTAGCCGCACCAACGCGGGTCCGACCGCCGGCAGCGGCAGTCCCGCATCCGATGGGGCCCCGAAAGGCCGGTCACCCGGAATGGGCGTCTCAAGCCCCGCCAGCAACAAAGCCCGCTGACCCCATTCACGTTTCACGTTTCACGTTTTACTTCCCCCATGGCTCTGGTCGAACTCCGCAACGTCAGCAAGATCTACCGCTTGGGCGAGGAGGAAATCCGCGCCCTGGACGACGTAACCCTGGACATTGAAGAAGGAGAATTCATCTCAATCATTGGCCCTTCCGGCAGCGGAAAGTCCACGTTGATGCACATCCTCGGCTGCCTGGATTCGCCGAGCAAAGGGACGATTCAACTCGACGGCGTGAAGATCGAGCGCGCCTCCTCGCGGGAGCTGGCCACCATTCGCAACCGGAAGATCGGGTTCGTGTTCCAGTTCTTCAACCTCTTGCCCAAGCTGAACGTGGTGCAGAACGTAGAGCTGCCGATGATCTACAGCGGCGTCTCCGCGAAGGAACGCCGGCAGCGCGCCCTGGCAGCGTTGCAGTTGGTGGACCTGGCGAACCGCGCCAAACACCGGCCCAGCCAGCTCTCCGGCGGACAGCAGCAACGCGCGGCCATCGCCCGAGCCCTGGTCAATAACCCGCGCATCGTCTTCGCCGACGAACCGACCGGCAACCTCGACTCCCATACCGGCGACGCCATCCTCCAGCTCTTCCGCCGGCTCAGCCAGGAGGGCCGCACCATTGTTCTGGTCACCCACGACCCTGAAATTGCTGCCGTCACCCCGCGGCGCATCGAGATTCGCGATGGAAAGATTGCGGTCAAGGAGGATCTGACCCTCGCCGGTATGCAGCAGCCAGCCCATCCCGTCACTGATTCACTTTCGGCCCAGCCATGACTGCGCCGCATTTCAAATCTTCTCCGGAACTAGCCCGCCACCCCTTCGCGCAGCTTGGCATCACGGTGCTCGCCGGGTTGCGTGAGATTTGGGCCCACAAGTTCCGGTCGCTGCTGACGATGCTGGGGATTATTCTCGGCGTTTCCAGCCTGGTGGCCATGTCGGCCCTGATCTCCGGGATGGAGAAGGGCGCCCGGGAGGCGCTGGTCGCCATCGGCGGCTTGGAGAAGGTGCGGGTTGAACCGCAGGCACTACCTACCGAGCAGCGGCATTTGTCCGACCAGGCGGTTGGCATCACTATCAACGACGTGCGTGCGCTGGAGCAAAACGCGCCGCTGGTAACCCGGCTCTCGCCGGAGATGCGTTTGCAGGCGACGCTTTCGGCCGGCGGCAAGACGTTCCGACCCTGGTATTGCAGTGGCGTCTGGCCTGTGGCGCTCGAGATGAGCGAGCACGTCATTGCGCACGGCCGCATGTTCAATGAACTCGACGATGAAATGGCCCGCAGCGTCTGCGTCATTGGCACCGCCACGCGTGACGAGCTGTGGGGAGCGCCCGAGAAAGTGGGCCGCGAGATTATCCCGGTCGGCGAAATCCTCTACATCAATGGACTGCCTTTCACCATCATCGGCATGTTCAAGCATTACGAAAGCGAGCAGGATCGCAAGACCCGTGAACTGGCCAAAGCTCAGGCCGCACCGGCCCCAGGCAGCGGCGTAGCCCGTGATCGCGGCCACGGAGGCGGGGGGCGGCGAGGCGGAAACTTCGTCTTCTACCTCAAGAATGCGACGGTCTATATGCCGCTGAACACCGCCTGGATGAAATTCCGTTCCGGCATGCCAGTAGCCTCGCGAACTGCGGGTGGCACCGGCGGCACCGGCGATCCGCGGCTGTCCACTCTGGATTTGAGAATCAGCGATGTCAGCCTGCTCCCGGAGGCCTTGCAGCAGGCGCGTAACGTCCTCATGAGCACGCACAAAGGCATCGAGGATTTCACCTTTCGCACCCAGGAGGAATGGGCTGAGGCAATCAACACCTTCGTTCGCAACGCCCGGCTCAGTGGCAGCCTCATTGCCGGCATCAGCCTGCTGGTCGGCGGGATCGGCATCATGAACATTATGTTGGCGAGCATCTCCGAGCGCGTGCGCGAAATCGGCATCCGCAAATCCGTCGGCGCCTCGACCAGCGACATCTTCATTCAAATCCTCGTAGAATCAGTCGTGATCGCCCTCCTGGGCGGCCTGGTCGGGCTAGCGACTTCCTTCGCACTGGTCAACCTGATCAGTTCATTCTCCCCCACGGAAAATGCGCCGATCATCACGGTCGGCGCGCTGGCGGTTGCCTTCAGTTTCAGCGCCCTGGTGGGCGTATTGGCCGGCATCTTCCCGGCAGTGAAAGCCGCGCGGCTCAACCCGATACAGGCCTTGCGTTATGAGTAGTGACAGGGTGATGGAGTATTGGAGTTGTAGGCCGGGTACCCTCACCCGGCGTTCCCATGATGTAGTGCTGAAGCGCTACCTCGCGCACCACGCACCACGCATCACGTTTCACGCACCACTCCACCACCCCGCCCGCACGCTGCCGTGACCCTTTCGAACACCATCATTGTCGGCCTGAAAGAAGTCTGGTCGCACAAGTTCCGCTCAGTCCTCACAATGCTGGGGATCGTTCTGGGCGTTGCGAGCCTGGTGGGCATGGCCGCCATCATCAAGGGGATGGAGAATGGGATGAGGGAGACCATGATCGCTATGGGCGGCGCCGACAAAGTCCTGCTCGAACAACAGGAAGTTCCCGCCGAACAGGAACATCTGGCGGATCAGGCTCCCGGTCGCACCCTGATGGATGCTCGCGCTTTAGTTCAAAGCGCGCCGCTGCTTCGCCTGGTTTCCCCCGAGATGGAGGTGACGGATGTCATTCTCACCCGGGGTGAGAAGTCCAGTAACCCCTCCGAGTGCGTGGGAGTCTCCTCGGCCGTGCTCGAATTGAATCTCCACTCGCTGGCACATGGCCGATTCTTCACTGACCTCGACGAAGAGCAGGCCAATGCCGTATGCGTCATCGGCACTGGCATTCGTGACGACCTGTTTGGCCCGCCCGAGAAGATCGGAAAAGAGATCATCCCCCTGGGCGAGGTAATCTCTATCAACGGGCAACCCTTCACCATTGTCGGCATGTTCGCGCGCTACGAGAGTGAGCGGGACCGGAAGGAGCGGGAAGCTGCCAGCAAACAAGCGCCGGGAACCCCAGCCGGTCCCGCGCGCACGCGCGGTTGGGGACGCCACGGCAACTGGGCGTTCTACCGCAAGAACCAAACGATCTACATGCCGCTCAACACCGCCTGGCTCCGCTTTCGCGCCGCCGGTGATGCCAGCGGCATCCCGGACAACCGCCTCAGCAGTATAGACCTCAAGGTCGCCAGCCTCGAGGAACTCGAAACCGCCTTGCAGCAGGCCCGCAATGTCCTCATGCTCACCCATCGTGGCATTGAGGATTTCGGCTTTCGCACCCAGGAAAGCCAGTTGGAGAGCATTAACCAGCAGATTCGCAATGCCCGCATGAGCGGCGGCGTCATCGCGGCCATCAGCCTGCTGGTGGGGGGGATCGGCATCATGAACATCATGCTCGCCAGCATCAACGAGCGCATCCGTGAAATCGGCATCTGCAAGGCCGTCGGCGCCACTGGCTTGTCTATCTTCACCCAGGTTCTGATTGAAAGCATCGTCATTGCGCTCCTCGGCGCAGCGCTCGGGGTAGCCGCCTCTTATGGCTTCGTGCGTGTGCTCGAGCATATCAGCCCCATTGCCAACGCGCCTGTCATCACCCCGACCGCTATGATTATTGCCGTCGCCTTTAGCGCCGCTGTCGGTGTATTCGCCGGTCTCTTTCCGGCATTCAAAGCCGCCCGACTGGACCCCATCCAGGCGTTGAGGTACGAGTAGGTCCGAGGCTCATCGCCGCAGTTCGTCCCACAACGTAATCAACCCTTTGGCAATCGCGAACCTCGTCAAGCCCGCCACACGATGAAATCCGAGGCCCGAAGCCCGAAATTCGAAGGAAATCCGAAGGGCGTGCGGGCGGCTGGACCTTTTCGGTTTTCGAGCTTCGGATCTCCTTCGGGTTTCGGTTTTCGGATTTCGGTTTTACTGAGGAGTCCACAGCATACCCTATACCCAAAGCTGCCGAGGCTTCTCCCTCTCCCCTTCCGAAGGGGAGAGGGCTGGGGTGAGGGGTTGCTCCGTGTCGTCTATCCCGCGGTACTCCGCGGCAGTGCCGCCGGAAGCTATTGTCGAATACGCC
>SESF01019999.1_pt1 | contig 19696 bp, 17 predicted proteins | sample 3171521 | NCBI WGS metagenome assembly SESF01 (sample SAMN10866945, study PRJNA518727) | freshwater metagenome | biome: subpolar coniferous forest; feature: holomictic lake; material: water; isolation source: holomictic Lake 227, 6 m and 8 m depth | place: Canada: near Kenora, Ontario | collected...
AGCGCTTTTTTCATCGGACACACTTTTTATCTTTTCGGTGTCCTTAATAATGACAGACCGCGGCATCAGGAAGATTTCCGAATAGCATTTGACAATACCTCCGTTAAAGAGGTATTATTTTTATGAATTAATATCGTAATCAAGCAATGGAGTCAGTCATGAACAATATCTACTTGTCGAGAACAATACTTGCCAGTGCAATGCTTGGAATTTCTGCCAGTATTGCCGCGCCAGTTGGAAAGGTTTTTCTTTTAAAAGGAGATGCTGTATCCTTCACCGATGCCAATCCGCAGGAAATTAAAGTTGTACAAAATGCACCTGTGCAAAGTAAGGACATTTTGCGTACCGAATCAAATGCGAACCTTGAGATCGGCTTTCTGGATGCCACAAGTTGCAAACTAGGACCTTCAACAGAGCTATCCATCGAAGAATACAGGTATGTGCGTGACCAGCAAAACTCAACGTTTAAAGCAACCCTTAAAAAGGGGAAAGCGACTTTTGCAACGGGAACCATGGTGAACGGCAATCCCGAGAACTTTAAGATTACAACGCCATCAGCAACGGTGGGTGTACGCGGATGTCTGTTCACCTTGGACCAAGAGAATAAAGATCGTCTTGTCGTGAACGTTATGGAGGTTGGAAAGAATAATGAACCTTGCATTTTCATCACAACCCTTCGCGGTTTAAAATACGAATTCAAAGCACCGGGATACATTATTATCGACAATCATCGGATTACTCAGTCTGGAGTTGCTCCCCTCGCCTCTCGTTCGGGAGTTGCTCCGCTCCCTACCCAGCCGCAACCATACGGACCAACGCCTCAGCTCCCGACAACCGTTTCTGATATCATTCAATATAACAAGCCAGCCAAACAGCCTCACAATAGTTTGACATATCGATGACAGTCCCCCTTATTGTTTAATAGACTATCTAAGGAGAAGCCATGAAAAAATCAGCCCTTTGTATTTCCGCATATTTATTGGCCCTAAATTTGATGGGTGCAACACCTCAGGAAGAATTTAATGCCGCCTCGGATGCATTGTTCAGCGCGCAAAACCCGACTGTGGATATGCATCTCCGGCTCGCGGATGCCGCAGTTGCGCTTGGCAAAACGACCTTGGCGATCCCCATCTATGAACGTATCATTAATTTAGGGGCAGACACCGTCAGAACGCGTGAGAAATTGGCCTCTTGCTACGAACGCGCGAGCATGTATACAGACGCTCGGGACACGTATCGCATGATACTCAAAATGAGTCCGCCGGAAGAGGTGCGTGATGCAGCAGCCCTAAAAGCAAAAGAATTGTCACGTCTTGCAACACCTGCTTGGGCTGTGAACGGAAAAATTACCCTTGCCACCTTCTATGATTCGAATGTGAACTATGCGCCTGACAGTCTTTGGTGGTTGCCTCGCGGGGCGACCTCTTTTGAATCATGGGGTGCTTCCCTCGCAGGCAACGTTGAGGCTTCTTACCAACTGCCAGAATCCGACTGGTCCATCTTCACCCGTGCAAACCTCTACAGTTACACAGTTGAAGCAGGCCAAGATTACAGCATTTACGCGGGATCTCTCACTCTGGGACCTCGCCTAAGACTCGACAATTCTATTTTGGAGTTACCGCTTCAAGTGGATTATTTTGGCAGAGGAGGTATCAATAACTTTTTCTCTTATGGCGTCATCCCTGCATATACATATGTTCAATCCAAAACGCTCTGTCATACGGTGCGGGCGGGCATTGAAGAGCGTTATTACCTAAATGTTCCGAGTAAAACGATGTTTCGTCAAGAGGGATTGTTTTATTCATTACAGTATGCGGTTCGAAAAAGTTTCGAGACTATTCCGCTCGGCATCACACTTTCAGTTCGTCCTGGCTATGAAGATACGGACATGAATGGCTTTGACGGAACTCATCTTGAAGCATCTGCCATGCTCGATTATAAAGTCATGCCAGAAGTTACCGTTTATGGAGGCATATTAGGATATTGGGGATGGTATCAAGATGAGATGCCTGGACAAACTACTGTGCGAAACGACGAACAAATCTCCGGCGTTCTGGGCATACAGAAGGCATGGGGCACTCGTTGGACAACTGATTTCTCCTATCGCTACACAGACAACCAATCGTCCATTTACGATTATACTTATAATCGTCACGTCGTAACCCTTTCGCTAAGTTACAATTTTTAACGCCTTATGGAAACTCCTGTAAGCACTTCTCCTACATTTGAAGCGGCTGGCGTCCGAGGCAGCCGCGTTACGACAGATGTGCATTTCGGTTCTTACGGGGGAGATACGACGTGTCTCTTATTAACCAGCAGTTCCGGCGAACATTTACTCGTTGACGGCGGATCTGGATTGTTTCGTTTCAACCCAATCATCAATAGCAATACTGAAATAAACGTATTTGTATCGCATCCGCACTTTGATCATATCCAAGGATTTTTCTTTCTGGACACCTTCTATCGCGCTGGAAAGAAAGTTTTAGTCCATTGTTCGACCGCCACACAGCGTGCGTTAGTCCATTTGTTCGCCCCCCCCTACTTCCCGGTTTCACTGGCTGAGCTTCCCTCTCCGCCCACATGGTATATTTTTCCAGACGACGCAGGGAGTATAGTTTTTACTACGCCGTCTTTTAAATGTGAAGCCTTTCCGATACCGCATCCTGGCGGGGCTTATGCCCTGCTGGCAACCGATGTACGTACAGGTCAGACGATCCTCATCCTCAACGACATTGAGATCCACCCTGATGAGCCCTTTGAGAAACAAGTCGGATTAGAACCTCTCCTCCACTGCGTATCCACGTGCGGATCCATCGACACTTTAATCATTGATGCCATGTATGAACCTGCTGACATGCCTTCGCATAAAGGCTGGGGACATACTGACTTTATGACTGCCATTGCATTTGGCAAACATTTACGCGCACAAAACATCTGTCTTGCGCATCACAACCCAACGGCAACCGATGATGTTTTGGCCAATCGACAACGCACCCTTTCGGAACACAATGTTTCGTTTCTTCGTCAGCATCACGTACACCCCTGGAAGGTCTAAGCATGAAGCAACTTATTTCTGGCATCCTCGCCTATACCGATGTCATCTTAGTTTTTATTCTCACCTGTGTTATAGCAAGCTTACTTCGCTATAAATTAAAACGCCTTAAGCTAACCCCAGGGACAAAAACACATCGTATCGCGTCGGCTCTCACTCACTTTATTTTCCCGCTTCTCGTCCTCATTGTCTCTCTCTTTTTTTTCTACTATCGCGAGTGCAGTGCCGCTCCATCTTATAGCGCATGGCTAATCCTTTGGGGAACGCTCACCCTGCTGAGCATTGCCGATTTACTCGTTGTAGAAATTTCAGTTGCACTCGTTGGAAAATGTCAAATACCGAAGGTGCTACGCAACCTTGCGCAAGGTGTCATCCTCGCGATCATCCTTTGTTTAGTGCTAAAATTTATTTATGAGAAGGACATTAGCGTATTGATGACCTCATCGGCCATCTTGACGGGTATCATCGGCTTTGCCATGCAGGGCATCTTTAGCAATCTGCTTGCAGGAGCAGTCATTCACTCCTCTGGTAGATTCAACATTGGCGATTGGGTTAAAATTGGCACCCTCGATGGGCACATTACACAAATTAATTGGAGCGATACCTGGCTCACAACACTTTCTGGAAACCTTGTTTCTGTCCCGAATGCATCTGTTCTCTCATCCACAATTATTAACAATTCAGCGCCCACACGTAGCGGGCGCCTCGACATTCCTTTTTCTGCAAGTTATGACCATCCTCCCCACGAAGTAAAGCAGTGCCTCCTGGAAGCTGCTACGGAGTGTACATACGCATCGTCCCATCATCCGCCTCCCTGTGTTCTACTCACCTCCTTCTCCGACTTTGCCGTCAACTATGAACTGAGGGTCTGGATTACAGATTACAGCAATTACCATCCGGCTATAGGAGCTATCAACGAAGCAGTCTGGTATAAATTTAAACGTAAAGGCATTGAGATTCCATTCCCCATGTCAGGGAAACTCATGGAAAACGTCCTTCTTGCCGCAGCGCAAATTAATCAGGTTGAGCATCCTGTGTCAGCAGATGCAGAGAACATTCTGGTTGACCTCTTCAAAAGCGATTTCGTAAGGAAACTAATCCCGACGACCACGCTTGACCACAATCAGCTCCCAGACCTTTTCCGCACGGTTGCACATGAATTTCATCGCGTGACCTTCACCGCTGGTGAATATATTTTCCGACAAGGCGAAAAAGATGACGAAGCCCTTTATATTTTCATCGGCGGAAAAATCAACGGTGAAAAACGCCTTGATGACGGGAAAGTGGTTAGTTTTGATCCGGAATTGGGCTCTCTTTTAGGTGAAATGAGTTTTCTCACAGGTGCTCCGCGGTCAGCCACGATTAAGGTTCTAATAACCACCCATCTTCTGAAGGTATCACCTTCAACCATGCGGAAACTCGTCCATTCCGTGCCCCAGCTCATGGATGCACTTTCGCAACTTGTTGTTGAACGTACCCAGCAACTTTATGATTCTTCACGTTCTGATACGCTCTCCCTGGATAAGACAGAACAAATTCGAAAATCTTTATTTAGACGATTTTGGAATGTATTCACGCGAGATGAAGACTAATGACAATTGCGGTAAAACAGCATTTGTGTGGGATGCTTGCGGGAAGCTTGGGGATTTTTCTAGCAATCGCTATTCTTTTTCTGAAAGATTCCATCCCAACATTAGACCGCATGACGGCAGTGGTCGAAGACCTTTCCGTACGATATGCTGCAAAACCCTATCAATCTACGGATATTGTCGTTCTGGATATCGACGAAGCTTCGATTACAAAACTTGGACAATGGCCATGGACACGTTACCGCCTTGGGCAAATATTAAACACGTTAACCGAGATGTCCCCTGCTGCTGTTGCCTTTGATTTTATTTTCTCCGAGCCCGACCGAACATCACCGTCGCAAATCAAACCACTTTGGGAATCGGTACACGGTACACCGATCGCCACGGAAACATTTGCTTCCATCCCAGACTTTGATGAAACATTTGCAACCGCACTTTCCAAAAATGGCCACACGGTGCTGGGATGCGCATTTTATTTAAGTCAAGTGCCTGCTGCATCGGCCGCTGATCCTCTTTATCTTCGACGGTGGAATAATATTGCGACTGACTCATCCATCGCGCCAAGAGGTCTGACACCTGCCAGAAGCGGTATTTTTCCGTTACCCGTACTCCGCCGTGCCACACGGCGAGATACTGGGTTCCTGACTATTACCCCCGACTACGACCGCATCATTCGTCGGACACCTCTACTCATCCAATACGGAGATAATTTCTATTCTGCGCTTTCCATTGAAGCAGTACGACTTTACCTCGGAAAGCGCAATAATTTATATCGACTCGAACCAGACACTGGACATCTTGTTGCAATCAATTTACGCGAACGATCAATTCGTTTGGATCCTGGTGCTGTCGCAATCCTTAATTATCGGAACAACCTTCCTCCAACATATTCCGTATACAAGATTTTATCAAACGAGATTTCTAGAAAAGCTATAGAAAGAAAAATTGTTTTCTTAGGAACCTCGGCGATTGGACTTCATGACCTTGTGAATACACCTCTTGGCAAAAGTGTTTCTGGCGTTTACATCCATACCACACTCGTCGACAATATGCTTACCAATGATCTTCTGCATACGCTTCCTCGCCCGATTTCAATTGGGTGCATCATCATCCTAGGTCTTCTATCTATTGCGGCAGGTTTGTTTTTCTCCATTCCCGTAGGAACGCTTATTGCTATTTTGCTGGCGGGTGTAACATTTGGATCAACTATTTATCTTCGCACAATCGTTTGTGCGGCCTCCCCCTTTGAACCGCTGACTGCGATCGTTCTTGGATTCGCATTAACGGCTCTCATACGGTTTATGATTATCGACAAACAGCGTAAAGCCGTACGAGAGATGTTTGGCTCAATGGTATCCCCTAAGATTCTCAGTCATCTTGAAAACATGGCCTCTGGAAACCTTGCCCTTCAAGGCGAACGCAGGATCGTTACCGTATTGTTCACAGATCTTGAAGCCTTCACATCTATATCAGAAAAACTTCCACCCCAACAATTGACTGATCTCCTGCGCGACTATTTTGAGCCTATGACCGAAATATGCTTGAAGCACGGTGCCTACATTAACAAATTTATCGGCGATGCGATAATGGCGGTTTACAATGTTCCGACGGAACTTCCCAAGCATGTGGAGGAAGCTGTTCGTTCAGCTCTTGAAATGCAAGCTAAACTCGCGGAACTCCGCCCGCTCTTTGAGCAAAAATATAACGTCTCCTTGCGCATGCGCATCGGCATTCACACAGGCGAAGCGACTGCTGGTAACATTGGTTCGGCAAAACGATTTGAATACACCGTCCTCGGTGACACCGTCAACTTAGCGTCTCGCCTTGAAAGCGAGAACAAAAAACAGGGGACTTGGATTCTTATTACAGAAGCGGTCCGGAAACAAATCCCCAATACTATTATGACAAGGGTTGTGGGTGAAGTGATCGTACGAAATCGTAAGGAGGCCGCGCTTGTACATGAAGTCCTTCTTTTGTAACGTTTCTCCTGAACATACGCACAGGATAGACATGCCCTGCATTTTATGGCATACTATAACAATCAAAATTTGAAAGGATTATCATGGATAACGAAGCAATACTTGCGCGTGCAAAGCAAGTAATGGAGATTGAAATTGAAGGTCTTCGATTAGCACAAGCGGATCTGGGTGACGGATTCATAAAGGCCGTTCGTTTGATCTTAAAAACATTGGATCGAGGTGGTAAAATTATATGCACAGGTGTGGGGAAGAATTTGCACATTGCTGAAAAATTATCAGCAACACTTGCCAGTACAGGTTCAACAAGTGTATTTATGAACCCCATGCAGGCCATGCACGGCGACCTTGGCATGGTTGCGGAACACGATGTCCTGCTGGCACTCAGTTTCTCTGGCGAATCCGATGAAGTCATCAAACTCATACCAGCAGTCCGCCGTTTAAACATTCATGTGATCGGCATGGTGGGAAATAGTGACAACTCGCTAGCCCGTATGAGCGACGTTGTTTTTTGCGTAAAAATCGACAAAGAGGCCTGTCCCTTTGGTATGGCACCGACTACCAGCACCACCGCGACACTTGCGGTTGGCGATGCGCTAGCGATGGTCCTGATGGATGCGCGTAAATTCAAAAAAGAAAGCTATGCGAAGTACCATCCCTCTGGCGCGATAGGCCGTGCATTAATTCTACATGTGTATGACATCATGCGGACGGGCGACAAGATTGCCAGACTCACATTATCCGCGACCGTTAAGGATGCGATCATGGCCATGACAGCAGCCAAGAGTGGCGCAGCGCTCATTGCAGATGGAAAAGGACATCTTGCTGGAATTTTTACAGACGGCGACTTACGACGCCAACTCTCAAGAGGCGAAAACATTTTAAATTCGTGCGTTTCAGAATATATGACAAAGAAACCCGTTTTTGTGAATGCCGATGCTTATGCTGTTGATGTTTTACGTGTCTTTGAAAAATTTAAAATTGATGATCTTCCTGTTGTTGACGAAAATGGATTGCTGGCAGGTTATGTGGATATCCAAGATCTTCCTAAGATGAAAGTGATGTGACCATGTTTGTACAAACCATGGACAATGCTATAACTATTTTCAAAAGCGGTGGTCCCGTGATGTGGCCCATTTTAGCTAGCTCTCTCTTGGGATTTACAATTGCATGTGAGCGCCTGTTCGCCTTTTGGAAATATAATTTCGCCAATTATTTTTTTGCGTCCAAGCAGCGCCATATTATCGCACTGACGCGAGAAGGCAAATACAGCGAAGCACTCGCGCTTGCAAAAAGCTCTGAATCCCCTGTTTGTTCGATTTTTGCGCAAGCGCTCGAGAATCGAGAAGCTGGCTTTACAGAAACACTTGAGGCAACATCGCAGCAAATGATTGATCGTCTTCGGAGAGGATTTTCCATGCTCGACACTGTTATCACTGTTGCACCGATGCTTGGCATTCTGGGAACAGTGACAGGGATCATCAACACCTTTCATGTGTTGAGTGTTGCAGGCATCGAAAATCCGGCTGGGGCAACAGCAGGTATTGCAGAAGCCCTCATTACCACTGCAGCAGGACTTATTGTAGCTATTGGATGCCTCTTTCCGTTTAACTTTTTTGTTGCACAGCTCAAACGACGCACGCATGAACTCGATCAACTGATTCACCAGATTGAAATCGCATACAACACCAGTACACAAAAGAAAACGGTTCCTCCAATTGCACTCTCCTAACGGGCTACACAACCTGATCACATGAAACTTGTTTCCGGATACGAAGATCGCCCTGCACGATTAGAAATGATATCCCTCATGGATGTCATGTTTCTTATTCTTGTTTTTTTTGTCTATTCCATTTTCTCCATGTCCGTTAATCGTGGTATCAAAGTGAATCTTCCCTCCGCAACAGGCGCACAGGAAAAAGGGGAAATGATCACGGTAACCCTGACTGCTGAAAATACACTTTATTTAAATAAAAGGCCCATGAAAATGGATGATCTAATCCCCTTTGCCGCCAGACTATGGAAAGAAAAAAAACTTCCTGTCCTGATTAGTGCTGACCAGAAAGCGGAACTCGGCATTGGAATTGAACTCCTATCCAAGCTTAAAAAATCAGGCATTGAACGGGTTATTTTTCAAGTCGACGATAAAACAAAGAAATAACCATGTCATTTGACTAGCGTCGTCGGAGCGAGATTACATGGTTGCAAGGACTGACTATAGTTTAGGGTTTACTGTTGCGCTCATGCTACACGTGGTCGCACTTTTTCTTCTGGGTATGGCTCCCACCTTCATCACAGATAGGAGGATGACTGACGTGCAACCGCCAGCAGACACAATTGCCCTGTCACTTGTTGAAGATTTGCTTTCTGATAATGCTTCGTCAAAGAAAATAGACGCTGAACTGCGTCCACCCCTCGGTACTCATTTGGAAATTCTTCGTGTCTCACAGTCTGTTCCTGAACATCCCTTATTCACCGATCTATCGAGCGATCGCAATGAACTTCCAATACATGCACTTCCCGATTATGTACCCCCTTCGCCGACCATTGTCATGCAAACGCCATCAGCTCTTCCTGACAAAACAATTATGCCAACGCTCTCCCCTGTCCTTTCAAGCCAGGAAACGATGGATCCTTCTTCCCAGTACTCCGACACCGATGGGGGGCTCTTGCAAGGTACGCTTATCGCCCCTACAACAAAAGCCCAAGCCATCCATCCCAAGTATCCGATGACTTCGCGTAGACGGGGGGAACAGGGACGTGTCATATTGGATGTACTCGTTTCAAATAAAGGGCATGCAACATCTGTTACTTTCGTCTCATCCAGTGGATTCAGAGATCTGGATGTTGCCGCCAAAGATGCTATTATGCAAGCCGAATTCAAACCCGGTGAACGCAATGGTAAAGCTGTTGAGGCTGCTGCGCGAATAACCATTCTTTTCCAATTAAATCAAAACTAACTTTTTGGACAATATTTTCTCTTTTTTTTCGTTTAAAGTAACATATGAAAGGGTCTGGTATGAATAAATTCGCGTGGATGCTGGTGTATGCTCTTGTTGCCTCCTCTCTTATGGGGCAAAACACTAACAAATTTCAACATACATCTGGAAGCAATTCCCCATTTGCCTTTCGTGGACGTAGCACAGAAACGTTTGGCTCTGCAAGAAACAACAGTCACGCGAACAATGGATTCTGGCTTGAGCGTAAAGTCACAAACCCGGACTATATGAAGAAAATCGGCGTTTCCGAAGAACAAGCCAAAAACCTGAGAGCGTCTTGGAAGAAAATTGCGGAACAAAACCAAAAGTTCGAAGAAGAAATACATTTGCTGGCAAATCAGCAAGCGGAACTCGCAAAGCAAGTCCTATCTCAATCAGGATCTGACACAAAAAACTTAATGGCGTTGGTGGAAAAAATTGGAGTGCTCCGGATTGAACAAGCCAAACTGGCCATGCAACGCGTCATCGTTATTCGTGACCATCTGACACCTGATCAACGTACAAAGCTAAATGTTTTACTTGAAGAAGATCAGAAAAAATGGCGTGCCACTCGAGAAGAAGCGAGTCGGAAACATGAAAATAATGCTGAGGCAGGTCAAAAGAAGTAACGTGCGTTCAGGGCTTTGAGACCATCCGATTGATCAGTGCCGCGGCAACACCAGCGCCAAATCCATTGTCAATATTGACAACCGTAACACCTGATGCGCATGAATTCAACATGCCCAGGAGAGCCGCAATACCTCCAAAGCTTGCGCCATAGCCCACACTTGTCGGACATGCGATTACGGGTTTATCTGTTAAGCCACCCACAACAGAGGGCAGTGCGCCCTCCATACCAGCCACGACAACAATGGCATTAGCCTCCGTGAAACACTCGACTTGTGACATGAGACGATGAATGCCGGCAACACCGACATCATACATACGGATGACCTTCGCACCCATCCGTTCCGCTGTGATCGAGGCTTCCTCTGCTACAGACAAATCAGATGTACCGGCGCATAAGACTGCCACCGTCCCCTTCTGGTCTGGCAATGGCACAACATCGCTTATGATAATCCGCGCGTCTTTAAAATAGAAAGCCTTAGGCATTTCAGAGCAAATGATGGATGCCTGTTCAGGTGTAATGCGCGTAGCAAAGGCATTTTGGCCTGCGTCATTTAATGCACCCATGATTGCGACGATCTGCTCAGCCGTTTTACCTGAACCATAAATAACCTCTGGCAGCCCTCTTCTGCGAAGTCGGTCAAAGTCTGGTTTGGCAAAATGAAGATCAGTATTCACGGCTAATAAAGAGCATCTTCGATTTTTGACTTGAGCTGCTCGAGCGTCAGGCGTTCCTGTTGCATCGAATCTCGGTCTCGCACGGTGAACGTCCCGTCTTCTAGCGTCTGGAAATCAACGGTTATACACCAAGGCGTCCCAATTTCATCCTGTCGGCGATAGCGGCGACCAATCGCACCGCTTTCATCCCAGAAAGCGGAATAGCGACGACGCAAATGTTCAAAAACCTCGCGAGCCTTTGCGTATAATTCGGGTTTGTTCTTAACAAGTGGGAAGACCGCAACCTTTACAGGTGCAATGCGTGGACTAAAATGCATGACCACGCGAACATCTTCATTCCCTTTTTCATCAAGAAGTTTCTGTTCCTCATACCCATTGCACAGCAACGCAAGCATCATTCGATCTACGCCCGCAGACGGCTCAATAACATGCGGCACATATTTTCCGTCTAAAAGCTTTGCAATGAATACCTTTGCTGCTTCAGCATCTTTGCCGCGCGCTGTCCAATCAGCAACAACCTTATTGATAAAGGCAGCCCTTGCGATATCATCCAGTTTTTTGGCTGCAAGCTTGAGTGGCTCATCAAAGACTTCCATACTTTTGCCGCTGTGCTTCTGGTGTTGCGACAAATCAAAGTCTGAACGTGCAGCAATACCTTCCAGTTCTTGCACACCAAAAGGGAAACTATATTGGATATCCACACATGCGCGCGCATAATGAGCCAGTTCTTCAGGTTTTTGCCAATACTCAACAAAGGATTCTTTTGGCAACCCACAGGATTGAATCCACGACTTGCGTTGTTCAACCCAGTATTTGTGCCAGACCTCCCATCCCCAAGCATCCTGAGGAACAGAAAGATCGGGGTTGTCCGCCATCGTAATTACGTTACCGAAAATCAATTCCACCGCTTCATCGGGACGAATAAAAAATTCCAACTCCATCTGCTCAAATTCACGCGAGCGGAACGTGTAGTTACGCGGGGTAACTTCGTTACGGAAAGATTTTCCCATCTGGGCTATGCCAAAGGGTACGGTTTGACGGCTTGTTGAGAGCACATTCTGGAATTGAGCGAAAATAGCCTGTGCTGTTTCAGGACGTAAATAGGCTACGTTTGAAGGATCATCAACAGGTCCGACAATCGTCTTGAACATGAGATTAAAGGGACGTGGCGCGGTCAATTCGCCACCACAATAAGGACAAGGTGATGTTCCTGGCTCAGCCGATTCTGTATTTGCGAAAAGCGTATAGATCGCTTGCACACTCATATACTGCTCGGGATTATCTCTGAGAAGCTCAACAGCGGCCGTCAGAACTTCCGGCTTCTGGATGGAAGCCAAATTAGGTGACATCCCCTGCCCTTTTCCCTTGCACCAACCCGCAAGCTTTCCGAAGTCGGCCTTTTCATCGATCAGTGTCTGCAAACTTTGGCCGGCTACACTATCCCCGAGAATATCCCAGATCTGATCGGCGCGCATCAATTTCTTGCAGGCACGGCACGTGCACATCGGATCCGAAAAGGTATCCAGATGTCCAGACGCCTTCCAAATCGAGGGATGCATGATAATCGTCGCGTCAAGACCAACAACGTCTTCGCGCGTACGCACCGTAAAACGCCACCAATCTTCCTTTATGTTGCGTTTCATCTCACATCCCGTCGGACCATAATCCCAAAAACCATTGATGCCGCCATAAATTTCGGAACTATGAAAGATAAAGCCGCGGCGTTTGCATAATGAAGAGATGACATCTAAACTGCTGGGTGCTGACATAACGTTTTTCTCCTGATTAAAGGTGTTAAGGCAGAAAGGGCGTACTTAAAAAAATTAAGTTTTACGCGCTGAACCGTCGGTATCCGGAATATCCAGATGATTAAGAAGATCTAACACGTGGTCGCCCTTTGCGACCGAACCATCCAACACAAAACGAAGACGTGGCGTATATTTCAACGTCAGGTCATGGTTGATAATGGCTTGTAACGCATCCGCCTTATTGGCTAACTTCCTTAAAATAGGTCCCCGTCCATCCTCATGACCAAATATTGAAACGTACACGGTTGCATTGCGCAGATTCCGCGAGGTCTCGACGTTCGTCACGGTGACACAGGCCAAATCGAGCGTATCGCCTGCAAAGACCTTGTAGAGGGCCTCGCCAAGCGCGCGCCGCAAGAGTGAATTCACACGTTCTAGACGATCAACAGACATAGCAACCTACTTACAGCGTACGCGGCAATTCTTCCAGTACATAACACTCGACAACATCGGCAACCTGAAATTCTTCATACCCATTAAAGAAGATACCACATTCCTGGGATCCACTGACTTCCGAAACTTCGTTTTGGAAGTGTTTAAGAGACGATATCTTGCCATCCCAAATTTTATCTTTTTTACGGAAGATCCTGTAACGCGCATCTGCTCGCAAGACACCATCCAACATCTGACTTCCTGCCACACGCCCTGTCTTGCCAATATCAAACGCTACCTTAATTTCAGCATGACCCCGTACGACTTCCTTATACTCAGGAGGCAGAAGGTCAAGCATGCGTTGCTTAACGAAATCCAGCAACTCATAAATGATTCTGAACGTACTTACACGAACACCATCATGACGAGCCTGCTGCTGAACACCTGTTTCGCAGGCCACGCTGAAACCCAACACGAGCGCCTTGCCAGAGCATGCCTTATTAATATCCGTCGCAGAAATATTTCCGATTGAGCTCGTAACAATGTTAAGGGTTACTTTATCGCTTTTGATTTCCTTAAGGGCATCCACAATAGCTTCTGCAGAACCTTGCGTATCCGCCTTGACAATAACCGCTAGTTCGCGCTTCTGGCTTTCCTTCATCTGACTCATCAACGCATCCAGTGAGGTTGCCTTCGAGCTCACAAGTTCGGTCTGTTTGCGCTCTTCCGCCATACGTTCAGCCAACTCACGTGAACGCTTTTCATTGAGCATCACGCGGAAAGAAGCACCTGCTTCTGGAACGCCAGAAAGCCCCATACATTTGACAGCCGTAGCTGGACCCGCAGATTTGATGCGTCGCCCACGATCGTCAATCAAACCACGAATACGCCCGAAATATCTACCGCACAAAATAATGTCGCCCACGTTAAGTGTTCCGCCTGCGACCAGCAACGTTGCTGTCGGCCCTAAGCCCTGTTCGAGCTGCGCTTCAACCACAAAGCCGTCTGCACGACGTGATGGATTAGCCATCAATTCAAGAATATCAGCCTGCAAAAGAATCATTTCCAAAAGATGATCAACACCGGCGCCGGTCACCGCGGAAACCTCTGCACAAATCACATCGCCACCCCATTCTTCGGGAGTCAGACCTTCGCCTTGGAGCATCTGACGCACGCGATCAGGCTTAGCGGACGGCAAGTCACACTTGTTAATGGCAATCATAATTTGAACGCCTGCCTGTTGTGCCTGTTTAATCACTTCGCGTGTTTGAGGCATGATGCCGTCATCCGCAGCGATAATAATCACAGCAATGTCTGTTAAACTGGCACCCCGGGCGCGCATAGCCGAGAAGGCTGCATGACCCGGCGTATCAAGAAACGTGATCTTTCGCCCATTGACTTCAACGGTATATGCACCAATATGTTGCGTAATGCCACCTGCTTCACCCGACGCAACACGTGTATTACGAATGCGATCCATCAAGGATGTCTTGCCATGATCAACATGTCCGAGGAAAGTGACGACCGGAGGACGCATCACCAATTCTTCTGTCTTGTCATCTGGAATGGCATCATCCGCATCTTCACTGCGAAGAACCGGCTTACGCTCGGTTGAACGTTTTTGCCGTTCAATTTCGATCTTATACCCATATTTTTCAGCAATCTTCTGTGCAACGTCTATCTCGACACGCTGATTGATTGAAGCAAGAATATTCAGTTGCATCAAATCAGCAATAAGTCGGTTTGGCCTCAATCCGAGCTGTTCCGCCAATTCCTTCACCACAACGGCACCGCGCAGTATGATGATACGGTCAGGGGCTGTTTCTTGAGCGAGCGCAGGAGTAGCAGGTTGAGCAGCACGCACTCCATTATTGCTCATGGGCACGTTTTGGGGTCCACGTTGCTGGAACTGCGGTTGTACGCCCCGCTGTGGGCCTTGCTGAAATCCTCGCTGTTGATTCCCTTGTTGACCCTGGACTTGAACTTGTGGTCCACTCCGTGGCGGTTGGAAAGGGAGAGCGCTCCGAGGCGGCGGTAGCCGCTTGGCTTCCAGGTCTCCGGCGCTTTTATCTTTTTGAGGGATAGAACGTATAATTTTTGACGATTCCGGCCGCGCAATTCGTTCAATGAATTCTGCCGCACGTGCCTCTTCAGGCTCCAGTTCTTCTTCTGGGATATAAGTTACCGTCTTCGCCTTTGGAGTTTTAATCTTTTTTGACGATGGTTTTCCAGATGCCGATTCGTTTTGCTCTGGTTCCTCTACCTTTTCCAGTTCGGGAACATCTTTATTTGACGCTGAAAGCGCGGGCTGTTGGACTTTTTCTGGGACAACGACCGCGGCTACTTTTGTTTCAACACATGCAGGTGTTTCAAGAACTTTAACAGGAGTTGTATCGGCTTCCTGCTGAACAGGCTTCAACGCAACACCCGATGACTTGCCTTCTTTGCGCGCATCCATCTCGTTCGCACGTACCCGATTGAGTTCAAGTGCATCCCGCTCGACGCTGAGGGATTCTCTCCCAACGGCCAAAGCCTTAGCACGCTTTTCCTCTAAGCGTGTGGATAATGCCACGTGAGCCTGATCCTGCTCGGCGCCACCCTTTGCAAACGCATCCTGCAACTGCTTCGTTTCGGCCGGGCTCAATTGTGTAAGAACCGAATCCGCTTCGAGGCCGAGCACGCTCGCCTGCTTGAGGACCTCCATATTGGAGGCTTGAAGCTTTTTTGCTAACTCGTAAACTCTCATGGATTATTCTCCTGCATCATCTTCAACAATACCACTGGCAGCCTGCGCAGCAGCCCAAAGACCACGAACGGTCTGTTCGTCCAACCCTGTCACTTGCTGCAAGTATGGAATATCAGCCGCCATAATGCCCTCTGTTGTCAAGAAACCATTCTCTACCAGCGTCGTTGCAACCTCTTCGGTAATATCCAAAACTTCCGCCAATTCAGCAATTGCGCTTTCACGTTGCGTTTCAAACGAAATGGGCTCACCCGACTTCTGAATATCTACCCGCCAACCGGTTAACTTGGATGTCAGACGCACATTTTGTCCATGCTTTCCAATAGCCAATGAAAGCTGATCTGGAGCTACAATGACTTTGACTGCGCGATTTCCCATCTCGTCAATTGAAATACTCTCCAGTCGTGCAGGAGCCAATGCTTGTGTGACGTACATCTTGATGTCTTCGTGCCAACGGACGATGTCAATTTTTTCGCCATTCAGTTCGCGCACAATATTCCTCACGCGAACGCCACGAAGTCCAACACAAGCCCCAACGGGGTCAACCTTTTCATCCAAGGTCTTGACGGCAATCTTTGATCTGAAGCCCGGATCACGAGCAACACCCATGACTTCCACGATACCGTCAGCAATTTCTGAAACTTCAAGCCGGAAAAGCGTTTTCACGAACTCAGGACAGGCACGCGACAGCGTAATTGCTGGACCGCTCGTGTTAGTCTGCACACGGTGAATGTACGCACGAATACGATCACCCACATTATATTCTTCTGTCGGAATACGTTCCTTAGCAGGCAGGATAGCTTCTGTCTTACCAAGTTCAACAATGATATCACGATGGGCGATCTGACGAATGGTTCCACTCACAATATCGCCGATACGATCCTTGTATTCATCGTAAACGTTTTTCCGTTCTGCTTCCCGGATTTTCTGAAGAATCATCTGGCGAGCGGTCTGAGCTGCAATACGTCCCAGCTTTGCAGGCGGAATTTCAACATCAAGCGTGTCGCCGAGTTTTGCATCTTTCTTGAGTGTGTGCGCCTTGCGGAGCGAAATGAAGCCCAACCCCGTGTCTTCATCCGAGACGAGTGCAGGATCAAAGGCTTTGATGGCGAAAGTCTTGCGGTCAATAACAATGCGCAAATCATTAGAAACCTCCATGCTTTTGCGTGCTGCCTGATGAATTGCAGACTCAATCGCTTGAATAATAATCTCGCGATTTACGCCGCGATCACGTTCCAAATAACTAATGATAGAAGACAATTCATTGTTCATCGCTAACCGCCTTTCATATGTCAAGGTTCATGCCAACAAAAAAGAGCGGGGAATTTCCCCACCCTTTTAAGGCTTAAAAAAAGTAATATTAATATACCTCATAGGCGTGAGACCTGTCAATGCCAAAAGAAGGTATTTCTTTTTTTGAACCCGATTTGCTTCCTTACTTTCCAAGGGCTTTCATTTGAGGGAAAAGGATGACATCACGAATAACCTCAGTACCTGTCAACATCATGACTAAACGGTCTATCCCAATGCCTAACCCCCCCGTTGGAGGCATCCCATACTCAAGCGAGAGAATAAAGTCTTCGTCCATTTTTTCAGCATCTGCCCCTGCCTGATCGGACAGCGCAGCGCGCTGAGCTGCTGGATCGTTCTGCTCCGTGTAGCCTGGGCAAAGTTCCTTGCCTGCCACAACAAACTCAAACACGTCAACCACTTCTGGATCGTCTTTGCAGACTTTGGCTAGCGGCACAAACTGACGGGGAATACGCGTCACAAAAGTCGGCTGACGCAGAGATTTTTCAGCAATCTTATCATACACCTCACGGGTAATCATGAGATGATTCCAGGAAGGCTCAACATACAGACCCTTTTCAACCGCACGCTTTGCCGCTTCGTCTTTCGAAATCGTAAACCAGTCATCCCCCATGACTTCCTTAACAATATCATAGTAAGCAACCTCGCGATACGGAGGCGTGAAATCTAGAATTTCCTTTGCTTCGCCATACTCAACGGTCATCTTCCCGAGAACTGTTTTGCAAAGATGAGGCAACATGCCTTCGATAATGTTTTTCATCGACTTGCGATCACCATACGCCTCGTAAATTTCCAGTACTGTGAATTCAGGATTATGGGTACGATCAATCCCTTCATTACGGAAGTCTTTTCCCAATTCGAATATTTTATCAAAGCCGCCCACAATGAGGCGCTTCAAATAGAGTTCAGGAGCAATGCGCATCACCATCTGTTTATCGAGGGCATTATGATGTGTGAAGAAGGGTTTTGCTGCCGCCCCGCCAGCTTGGTCCTGCATCATCGGTGTCTCAACTTCGGTAAAACCGCGCGCATGCAGGAAGTTCCGTATCTCGCGCAGAATGGCGCTTCGCTTGTTGAAGCGATCGCGAGATTCCGGATTCATCATTAAATCGAGATACCGTTTGCGATAACGTTCTTCTACATCCTGTAAACCATGAAATTTTTCCGGTGGCTGTTGAATCGCCTTGGCAAGCAAAGTCCACTGGTGGACTTCAATCGTTGGCTCTCCAGTCTTTGTTACAAAAAGTCGACCTTCAACACCCAAAAAGTCACCTAAATCTAAATAGCCAACAGCTTCATATTGTTCCGCGCTGAGTAAATCCTTTTTTATAAAGATTTGAAAACTTCCTGTCCCATCGTTAAAGGTCGCAAAGGAAGCTTTACCCATACGGCGAATCGTCATCAAACGACCTGCAGCACGTACAATCTTGTTTTCTTCAAATCCTGTGCGAACATCGGAAAGAGGCGTACGCTCAAATGTTGTTCCATAAGGCTTGAAGCCCATGGATTCCAATTTCTTCATATTAGCGATGCGCTGATCGCGATATTCGTTACTACTCAACAAAACTTCTTCAGACATGGTGCATCTCCTTTTTAAACGGTATAACAAGTCAGCTTCTCAAAAAAAAAATAAGTCGAAAGACAGTACGCGTTTATAATTGCAAACATTAACTTCTGGGACTCGCAATACGCACGCGACATGCTTCAGCCTACAGAGGGATTACTTTACGGATCAAGATTCGTCAATTGCAACGTATCCATATCGATGCTGCGATAGTAACAGTTGCGCGGTTCGCCCTTTTGATTTTTGGTGTGGCAAATCGCTCCTCGTTTGGGGCGCACAATGTAGAGTAATGAATTCTGCTCACAGTTCACACGCGCATCAATCAAATCAAATGTTTCACCAGAGGTCTTACCCTTCTCCCACAAAACCTTACGAGACGTACTCCACAAAACAAGCAAACGTTCTTTGAAAGCCTGCTTCATGGCAAATTCATTTGTATAGGCAACCAAAATGACTTCATGAGTATCCGCATGTTGAACGGCAACTGGGATGACATCCTTACAGGTTTCCGAAATCTTCGCAATCTTTGCAAAGTCCAACATCAATGCTGTGCCTTCTTCCAGCTCCTTGCTCATCGTGTCTCTCCTTGGTAATTAGAAAGGAAGTAATATACACTTATTTGTTAAAAATGCGAGTCTAAGTTTTTTGTCTTTTGACTTTTGATAACTCATTTCCGTGATACATACGATGCGAATTCAAGAGCAAAAAAACCGAACAGAGAAGAACTCTGTTCGGTTTTCATTTTTTCGGGTGAAAAGGAGTTATTCCTTGTCCAGACCCTTGCTCTTCAAATACTCGAGCACTTTACCAACCGACGACAGCTTCTCAGCGTCTTCGTCCGGAATTTCCGAACCGAATTCTTCTTCGAATGCCATGATCAGTTCAACAGTATCCAGCGAGTCAGCGCCCAGATCATCAATAAATGATGCTTCCGGTGTAACCTGCTCGGCGTTAACGCCCAACTGTTCAACAATGATTTCCTTGACCCGATTTTCGAG
>SESF01008939.1_pt1 | contig 19695 bp, 8 predicted proteins | sample 3171521 | NCBI WGS metagenome assembly SESF01 (sample SAMN10866945, study PRJNA518727) | freshwater metagenome | biome: subpolar coniferous forest; feature: holomictic lake; material: water; isolation source: holomictic Lake 227, 6 m and 8 m depth | place: Canada: near Kenora, Ontario | collected...
CTTTTGCCGTACACTTCGGCGATAATGGCCAGGTAATTTTTCATCTGGGCGGAATATTTTTCCGGGTTCTCGCGGCCCGTCTTGAAATCCGCCACCGTTATGACGTCGGCGTCTATGATCACGCGGTCCATGCGGAACAGGCAGCCTGTCCTGTCTAGGAACTCGGCTTCGGTAAGGACGGCGCGGCCCGGCCGGGCGGCGAACAGGGCGGCGGCGGCCGGGCAGGTCAGAAAAGCCAGCAGGCTTTTAATGACTTTAGCCTTGTCGAACTTAAAGGGATACCCGGGGCTCAGCTCGTCGAAGCAGGCGGAAAGCCGCGCCTCCGGGTCCGGGGGCGGCTCGATGCAGCGGGCCAGCATAGCGTGCACCAGCTCGCCCTCGGCGGTCTCGAAGAAATTGCGGTAGGTCGGCTTGGAAGCGTCGAAGCGCTGCTCCGGCCGCCCGGCGGCAGCGGCTATTTCCACGGGCTCAGAAGCCTTGCGGAGCTCCGGCTCGCGCGCGTCCGGCCTGCCGGCCTCTAAAGTTTCGAAGAGGTCAGGCAGCCTCGCTTCTTTCGCCGCGGTCTTGCGGCTTTTTTTGATGATCAGGTTATAAAGCTCGTGCCGGGCGCGGGTGGAAATAACGTAAAGGACGTTCAGGTCCTGCACGTTCCCGTCCGCCTTTCTGCCCTCGTAAACAGGCCCTAGCTTTACCGAAACCTCGGCCGCGGCCTTGGTTATGTGGTAAACGCGGATCTCGCCGCCGCGCTCCTCGAAATACATGGGATCGCTCGGGTCGCGCTCGTCGTACAGCAGGTTTATCACTACCGAGAAACCCAGGCCCTTGGACTTATGGAAGGTCATGATGCGCACGGCGTCCACGTAGTCGGGCAGCGCTATGGAGAAAACTTTCGCCTTGTCCTCGTCTGCGCCGGAGGCGTATTCTATGAAGGCCCGCGGGCTGGTAACGCCCTCGGCCTCCAGCGTGGTGACGGCGTCCAGGAACCGGGCCAGGAAAGCGGCCTCCTCCGGGAAATTTTCGAACAGCCTGAACTTCCCGTAGACCAGCGAGACCAGTTCGTACAGCGGCAGGTAGCCCACCTTGCGGAAAGGCTCGTCGAGATAGTCGTCCCAGTATTTCCCGTATTTCGCGTGATTGCGGAATTCGGCGTACAGGATCCTGGCCGGAGGTCTGGGGCCGGGGGTCGAGTGCCGCGCAGAGAAGATAAAACCGGTCATTTCTTCGCGCGTCAGGCCGGTCAGCCTGGTAAAAATATCCCCGGTGATAAGATCGGCGAAAGCAAGGTCGTCCGACGGCGTTTCCAGGAATTTGAGGTACGCGATAAGCTCGGCCACCACCTTGCGCTTGCGGATGTCCAGCGAGCTCAGCGAAGCCGCCGGAATGCCCGCCTCGGTCAGCCATTCCACCACCGGCTCTATGCGCTTGTTCTTGGCCACCAGGATGGCTATCTCGCCCAGCGGGTAGCGTTCGCGGGCGCTGCGCACGGCGGCCAGCAGCCAGTCCTTCTGCGGGCCGGGCCCGGAGAGGTCTTCCACTTCCAGCACATCGGTCTTAACGTACCCGTGCGCCAGGCGTTCCGGCCGCACGCTCTGGGAATAAGTGGTGAGCTCGGTGATATCCTCGCCCGCGAGCTCCGGCACGCCCTTCAGCTTTTCCTTGAAAACAGAGTCGACATATTTCAGCACCACGCCATCCGAGCGGTAATTCACCGGCAGGTTCACATATTTCAGTTCGCCGCCCAGCGGCTCCAGCGAAAGGTATTCGGCGGCCGGCTTGCGGCCCTCGGCTATGTCGAGAAAGCTGCGCATTATCCTGTAATCCGCGTTGCGGAACATATAGATGGCCTGCTTGATGTCACCCACCACGAACAGCGAGCCGGTCTTGGAGAGGCTTTCCTCCACCAGCGGGCGTATCACGTCCCATTGCAGCCGGTTGGTGTCCTGGAACTCGTCGATAAGGAAATGGCTGATGCGCTCGCCCAGCTTCAGGTAGACCTCCGGCACGTTGTCCGCGTTGATATAGGCCGAAAGCTTCTTGGCGATGTCGCTGATATGTATAACGTCGGTCTTGCCGCGCTTGGCGCGCTCCAGCTCGGCTTTGAACCGCTCGTAGATCCCCACGTAGGGATGATAGTAGGCCGCGGCGTTGAGCTCGGTGAGCTCTATGACCATTTCGTTCAGGGCCGCCAGGTCCTTCTCCCAGCCGGGCAGCAGGCTTTTCTTTTTGGTGCCGTTGAAAATGCCGTAATCGAACTTGTACGCCGCGAGGAAATCGGTGAGGTTCTTGGCCTCCAGCGCGGCCAGGGCTTTTTCCTTGAACAGCTCCGGGCGGCCGTAATGTTTTACCAGGCTGGCGCAGAACTTCAGCGTTTCGCCGAATTTGGCCTTAACTTCGGCCTCGTAATCCCCGCCGGCTGCTTTTATCAGGCCGGCCGTCTTCCCCTCCTGCGTCAGGAAACTGTTGAAGTTCTCCTTCACGCGCCGGGCCGGGTTCCACGGGTAGGAGCCGGTCTTGGGCAGCACGGCCAGGAACTTGTCCACCTCTTCGGCGGGCAGTTCCTCTTTGCCTATCTTCGAGAACAGCGCGTACAGCGCCAGGTCTATGAGCACGTCGTAGGCCATGGTGATCTCGGCCCTGAGCGGCAGTTTAAGCTCGTCCACCGAGGCGCTCATCACCCGGGCCAGGAAGCTGTCTATGGTCTGCACGTGGAAATCGGAATAGTTGGCGATGACGCGCTCCACCAACTCATGGGCGCGCGTCTGCGCCGCGTCCCGGGACAGCGCCACCAGCGCCAGCGTTTCGTCCATTTTCACGCAATTCTTATCCAGCGCCAGCTCTTTGAGCCAGGCCAGGATGCGGGCCTTCATTTCCTTGGCGGCGTTATTGGTGAAAGTTACGGCCAGGATGCCGGAGAGATCGTTGCCCGGCACTTTGTCCGAAAGCAGGAACTGCACATAGCGCTGCGTGAGCGTATAGGTTTTGCCGGAGCCCGCCGAAGCGCTGATCAGCAGGGCGTGCGGGAACCGCAGGGTTTTATCCCCCTCCAGCACCGGCGCGGCGGTTTTCGCGGCTTTGCCCATGTATAAGGTAATTATAAAATATAAACAGCAACGCCGCTCCCGGAAACCGGCGCCGCATTTCCTAAACCTTATAGAGGACTATTCAGAACTCGCTGTTGCTGAGCCCCGCGTAGATCAGCGCGCCGCCGTTGAGCGAGTTCAGCACTTTGCGTATCTCGGTGGCGGAAACGGCCAGGCAGCCGAAAGAGCGGCCCTGCCGCATCCTGGCTTCCTTCACGTACGCCGACTCGTGAACGACTACGGCCCGTGAAAGCGCGTTGGAATTGGTGGACGACAGGCCGTGCAGGCGCATGGACTTGCCGTGGCTGCCTGCGTACAGCGCCCCGGTAAGATAAAAGCCCAGGGAGGACGCTTTGGAGTTGGGCACATTGCTGAACCTGGTGGCATAGCCGTCGGCGTCGGGGTCGGAGCCGCTGCCGTGGGCCACGTGCAGGGCGTGCACCCCGCCGCTCTGCATATCCAGGATGAAGAACCGCTCTTTGCTCGAATGAGCGGAGAAATCCACTATCCCGATATATCTTTTGTTCTTGATCTGGTCCGAATGTGCGTTGAAGTAGACCAGGGCTTTCGCTTTGAGGTCCTCCGGGACCGTGCCGCCGCGGTCCGCGCCATCGGCCGCTGTCTGCCCTGACTGGTCCTGCCGGGGCTGCTGAGGCTGCTGGGCCTGGGGGAATTGCTGCGGCTGTTGAGGCTGTTGATACTGCTGCGGCTGCTGATACTGCTGAGGCTGCTGGCCGGCGGCGGATTCCTGCAGGTCAGCGGGGTCCAATGGGGTATAGGCGCTGCCCTCTGTATATTGCTCTTCAACCTGGTCGTCCTCCAGAGTCCCTTCCACCTGCGGCACTTCCCTGTAAGGATTTGCGATCTCTATATCCCCGTTGGCGCCGAACAGCAATTTAAAGAAATTAACTATGGCTTTGATCAGGACCGGGACAGGAGGAGAGACCTGGTACTGCGTGGTGGCGGCGCTTTTTGTGAGGCTGCCGGTGTGTATGCTGATATCTTCGGAAGACTTGCGAATGTCCTCCATGCTCTTGGCCATCAGAGCGCCGGAAGAAAGAACAAGCGACAACGAGAAAATTATTATTTTTTTCATATAGGGCTCCTGTCTATATCTTAACGGATAGCCCCGGCTTTCAAAGGGGAATTGGTCCTATACGCATATAGGCCGGAAGCCCTATTTCAGAAAAAACAGGATTGCCCTTTAGGCCTATTTCCGCGCGGGACCATTGTCTTGGAATATAAGGCCCTTGGGACCTTAACTATGGAACCTCCGAAATTATAAAGTTACAGCACAGTAAATTACGGAGGGTATGGAAAAATGAAAAAATCAGTATTCAGCTCGATAGCGGCACTTGTTTTAGCCTCGGCAGCCAGCATCAGCGCTCAGACTCCCAAGGCAGTGGATCAGCTCGGCACGAAGGACCAGCAGCAGAACGTTTCGGTCCCGGCAGCTGCCCAGCCTGACGATATCAACAAAGGCAACCCGATACTCGACGCCCTTTTCGGCGGCGGCAATAATCACGGCGGCCCCGGCGGCCCTGGCGGCCCTGGCTTTCCCGGTCATCCCGGCGGCCCTGGCGGCCCCGGTTTTCCCGGTCATCCCGGCGGCCCTGGCGGCTGGCCCGGTGGCCCCGGCGGCCCTGGCCAGTACGGCAGGGTTACCTGCGTAGCTTCCGATATGGGTTGGGAAGAGCATTGGGGCGGACACGGCGGCGGCCCGAACGAAATGGACGCCTGCCGCCAGTGCTTCCAGTCTCACGGCGACTGCCGCTTCAACTGCACCATGGAGCAGTTCCGCTGTTCGGCGCAGTTCAACCCGGCCCAGCCTCCCGTGAACCCCGGCCAGGTCCAGCCGCCGGCTCCGGCGCCGACTCCCTATACCGGCGACCTGCGCCCCGACCAGGGCAGCGCCCAGGACAACGCGATGATGCGCTGCCTGCAGTACTCCCAGGGCCAGTACGGGAACTGTGTTCCCACCGGCTGCAAACGGGAAGACCAGTCCGTAAGATCGGGCAGGTGCAGGAAGTAACGGACCTTAATTGAGGAAGTATAAAGGGCGGGAAGAAATTCCCGCCCTTTATTTTTTATTTACAATTTTCAACGCCGGGCGGCGGGTTTCCCGGCGGGAACGAATTTCACCGCAAGGCCGGCGAAAGGCCAGGGCCCGAGCTTCGTTCTGGCGTTGACATCGTCGAACTTCTCGCCTGTAAAATAATAATTAAAGAACGCGTAGCCTGCCTGCGCTTCCGCAGTGAAACCGCGGCCCAGCGGGAGACCGCGCCGAAGCGCCGCCGCGCAGGAGTAGCGGTAAAGGCGCTGGTCTTTGTCGGGCCGGCCGTACGGCAGGTACTGCTCGAGCCTGGAATAAAGTTCCAGCTCGGTGAAATTGCCGGGTGATGTCTCATACCTTAAGGCCGCGCGGCCGTTCTTTACCGGTATGTAGGCCAGCGTCAGCCACCAGCTGCGGGCCAGCCTGGTCCTTAAAAAGAACGGCAGGGCGAACTGCGTATCGTCCGACAAATAGGAATACAAAATATAGGGGAACGGGACGCCGCGCCAGAAGCTGCGCTGAGAGGAGTAGTTCAGGCCGGCCAGAAGCCGGTGAGTGCCGGTGCTCAGCACATAGGTAAGGTCGGCGGACAGGTCTTCGGTGTCGGGCGCGCCGAATGGCCTGTCGGAATTGGAGCGGGCGCCCAGCGCCCAGCCGAGCCTGCCGTTCCTGGCCGAAACGTTCGCGCCCACGCGGTAAAGTTCGCCGGGGAAATAGCCGTCCTCGAAAGAGCGGAGGTGCGCGGCGTTCAAAGAGGCCCGCAGCGCCCAGGGTCCGAGCCTGCCCAGCGGTACGGCGGCCGCCACGCGCGATTCGCGGTAAAAGGCGCCTGCCGCTCCTCCATAGTTAAAACCCGCTTCTACGGAAGGCGGCCCCCCGGACGGCAAAGCCAGCATTTCCTGGGCCTGGCAGGCCGCGGGAACTAGCAGCATTGAAAGCAGGGTTCTAAGAAGCATCGGTAACAGAATACAAAAATAAACCGCGGCTCAGGGCTCAAGGGAGCTCAGCGCCGCGGTCCGGCCCGCTTAAGGGGCCTTCACTTTATATCTTGTAGATCTCCAGCTTCTCGCCTATCAGCCTGAAGCCGAAATCCTTTTCCACCTTCGGCAGCAGGACCCCGGAGGCGTCTATCTTCGAGGCCCTCACGGTCTGGTTGGGGTCGCTTCCCCGGGGCGAGAAAATCAGCACTTTTTCTTTTGAGAAACTGCCGTTGCCTTTCGGGTCCTGGAGTATGGCCGTATTATAATACAGGTTATGGCGGGCGCCCACGGTCAGCCCGAAGCCTTTCCTGGCCAGGGCCCCGGTCAGGTCGTCGAGCGTGATATTAAGCGCCTCTCTGCCGGGGCCTTTGATCTGCAGCCTGCTCTGCCCGGGGCTGGTCAGTTTCACATTAAGCTTCACCGTGTACTTTTCCGTGTCCTCCGGGAAAGTGATATCCTTGCTGCCGCTCATGAACAGCGCGTTGGCCACGTCCTTGGCCCGCACCAGCACCATCTGCCCCTTTTCGGTGGTGAACACCAGGAAATATTTATCGTTCGCGGAGCAGTTGGTCCCGCCGTCGGGGCAGTTCAGCGCCTCCGCGCCGCTCACATGTATGGTATTGGCCGAACTTTTAAAGGTCAGCCCCGATCTAAAGCTGGCGTTCAGTATGGGTACCAGGTCCACGGTCTGCACCGTTTCTCCGCCGGCCGCCTTACCGGCAGCGTGCTCCATCCTGGCCGGCCTGCCGCCGAAATTTTTGTCCAGGTATTCGTTCCAGAGTTTAAGGTCCGGCTGTTTCCCGGCGGCCGGCGCGGCAGCCTTGGCCGGCGGCACCGGGGCCGCGGCGTTCACGCCCGACTTGTCCAGCGACGACAGCGCGCTTTGCCCGGCGCTGGCGCCGGCGCAGAAGAACGACAGGCTCATAAAGAGCGCGACGTAAAATAAATCAGCCATAATAGTCCCCTCCGGGGCAGCTTTAATTCTGGTGTTCGACATGTCAATAGTATAATGCACGGAGCCTTGTCTGGCAAGGCCTCACGGGCCTGCTATTTTATAGGCACAAAGACCCGCCCTAATTTAAGCATTGACTTTCGCCGAACCAGGAGCTACAACATAATTCAGGGTTTCGAGGCGCACCCTATGGAACTGACCTGCGATAAAATATTACTGGCCGCCCTGCTCCTGTCGGCGGCTCCGTTCTCCGCAGGCGCGGCGAATAAGGTCATCTACGGGGAAGACAACCGGAAAGAATATTTTGAAGTACCGAAAGAAAAACAGGTCCAGGCCGACGCGGTGGTCTCCCTCTGGGACCGTTCCAAAGTATCCCGCTACGAGTCCGGGAACTTCCTGCTGTCCGGCAGGCCTTTCAGCGAGAAGGTCTTCTCCCGGGACGGCGAGAAGCTCTGCGCCTCAGAGCCGTTCCGCGATCAGCCTATAGGAGCGGAATGCTCCGGCACCCTTGTGGGCGAAGACCTCGTAATGACCGCCGGGCACTGCATAAACGACCAGCACGACTGCGACGAGATGGTAACAGTTTTTGATTTCAACATTAAGAGCCGCGACGGGAAGGCCCAGTCGGTAGTTCCGGCCTCCTCGGTATACCTCTGCAAGGCCATCGTAGCCAGCATGAACGGGCCCGCGCCGCAGACCGCGGCGGCAAAGAACGGGACAGCGAAGACACTGGACTATGCGATAATACGGCTGGACAGGAAAGTGACCGGCCGCGCGCCGCTGCCCATAGCCCGCAAGTCCGTGCTGGACACCGGCTCGCCGCTCTATACCATCGGGCACCCGGTCGGGCTTCCGGCGAAGATAGCCGACGGGGCTTCCGTGCTGAACATACGCGAAGGGGACCCGTTCTTCGAGGCCGATCTCGACACCTACGGCGGAAATTCGGGCAGCGGAGTGTTCAACGCGAAAACCGGGCTGCTGGAAGGGATACTTTCCCGCGGGCGGAACGATTTCATAAGGACACCGGAAGGATGCTATTCCTCCGAGATCGTCAGCGGGAAGCCCGAGGACGGAGGAGAGGTCGTCACAAAAATATCCATAGTGGCGGGCTTCATCCCGCAAACGGACGGGAACAGCGCCGCGCCTCAGACCCCGGTAAACATTGACAGCAGCGGCCTGAAGCCGGAGTACCCCAAAGGCGTGACCTGGGAAAAGCTGACCGGCCATTGACGGCCGCCCCCCCCTCAATACTCCCGGCATAATATTGAAACAAATCTTTTCTTTCCGGTATAATAACGATAATGGCCAGAAGGGGTCGGGTCAAAATTATACCGGAGGTAACTTAACATGAAAGCAGCGTATCTTGCGGCTATCGGCATATTTATGGCGGTTTCCGTTGGGGCACAGGGGCTGCCGGGGATGGACAAGCTGAAGAAAAAAGCTGCCGCGGCGGTAGCGGACAGCGGCGGCCTCGCATATACGGCGGCGGCCGCGGCGTTCAATAAAGCGGTCAAAGATATCCCGTTCGCCAATAATTCGTCCGAGCTGAGCCTGAACGATCCGAAGTTCTCCGTTGAAGGCGTGAACATAGACGACTTGATGAAGAAAACCGTCATCCCGGCCCTGGTAAAAGCGCTGGAACTGGCGCCGGCCGATAAACAGGTGACCATCACCGGCCATGCTTCAAAGAAAGGCACGGAAGAAGCGTCCGGTTCCTTCCAGGGGAACATAGCGCTTTCAAAAGCCAGGGCCGAAGCCGTGGTTAAATACCTGGTGGCGAATTCCAGCCTGAAAGAAGAGAGGCTTAAAGTGGTAGCCGCGGGCTCCTCCGCGCCGCTGCCGGGCACCGACCCGGCTTCGGATAAGAACTGCCGCGTTTCAATAAAAATGGAATAGCGCCGCAGACGGCGGCTAAAGGGCCGGGGGGCGACCCCCGGCTCTTTTTTTGCTTCGGGCGCCAAGGGCCTATACCGCGCGGGCCGAAAGACGGCCGCGACATGGGTCCCGGGTCCGTTACGCTGCGCAGGGATTTCCGTTAAAATAACTACATGAACAAAACACCGCTTTTCCTCACGGCGCTCGCGGTTTTTTCAGCTTCCTCGCTTTCCGCGCGTGAAAACGCCATCCGGCAGCTCGGCGCAGGCAGGCAGCTGCCGGCGGCCGCCCCGGCCGCCGCGCCGGCCAGCGCCGCCGCGGGAGGCACGCTGACCATATACGCTTACCCGCCCCGCAAAATACTGGACTGGTCCACGCCCAAGGAAGTGCTGGCGGATTTCGCGGGCATCGCCGCGGGCCAGGGCCTGGCCTCGGGCCCCAAAATAGATTTCGTCTCCGATTTCGGCGAAGCGGGCAGCATACCGCGCACCTACAAATCCACCATGGGCCATACCATAGCGCACGTGCAGTGCGCGCTGCCCGACGGCACCCCTTATGAATCCTGGTCCAGTTTTTCCGGCCAGGATTTCATGGAAGTGGACAAAGAACTTATCCTGACCAGGAAGATAGGGCTGGGCGCGCTCTACCAGGACTATATCGACGGGCATATCATCAGCGGCGTAGAGAACAAAATGCGCCTGATCTATTACAAAGGCAGGCACGGCAACGCCCCCCGCTACTGGCAGCAGAGCATCGACGGCCAGTCCTGCGGCAGGGTGCGCGACATGGTGGAGTTCTTCAAAAGCTTCCACTTCCCCAAGAATTCCACGCTGCAGGACCTCGCCGCGCGGCCCGCTGAGCGGACGCTTTATTTCACCAGCAACCTGGACCCCTACGTCACTTATATGGCCAGGAAGCTGGACAGGACGGCCAAGGTAGGCGGCGGCTGCGCGCCTTACGGGCTCGGCCTGCTCAAGGCCGCGTGGAAGTACGATTACACCTTGGATAGCGTCTTCACGCTCAGGCTGGCCGTTTCGGAGCGGCTCATCGGCGGCATCCCCGACGAGAGCGGCCGCATCCGCGAGGTTACGATCGACGAGCTTACCGGCAGCCTCGGCGAGAGCTGGACCTACCCCGGCTACAGGAACCGGGAATTCAAGAATTACGATCCGTACCGCATCTGGACGTTCATAGGCGGGGTCAACGCCTGCCTTACGGGCGACGCCGGCAACTGCTCACCCGAAGCTTCCTCCTGGCTTTCTACCCGCAGCGGGCGCGTGGCGGCCGGCCCGGCACAGACGATGAGCGATACCCGCATGGTGCAAACCAACTCGGGCGGACACAACGGCCCGTCGCAGCATAATGTCACGGAGACGGTCAGGATGCAGGGGATAATAGTGGATTAAAGGAACTTCTCCCCGGATAAAAACAAGAAGCCCCCGTCCGCTGGGGCTTCTTGTTTTTATCCGGGAGCGCGCCCGCCGTTACCTGCGCCCGGGCTCCAGCGCTTCCAGTTTTTTCTCGATCTGCTTTTTCAGGGCTTCACTGCCGGCCACCTGCAGCGCCATCTTGTAGCTGCGCATCGCCTCTTCCAGCCTGTCCTCTTTTTCCAGGCAGTAGGCGAGACCGTAATAGGAGTTCTCGAGCGCCGGGCCGGTGGTCTCTTCCTCTTCGGCTATCTTTATGGCCTGCGCGTAATATTTTTTAGCCGCGCCGGGCTTAGCCAGCTTTAGCATCGCCGCGCCGCGCCGCTCCAGCACATAGGCCCTGTTGTTGTCGCTGGCCGACAGCAGTTTGAAAGCCCGGGCCAGGGCATTGTCGGCCTCCTTGAACCCGCCTGTCCGCATCAGCGCGTCGGCCAAAGCCATATACGTCTGCGGATCGTCCGCGTTCAGCGCCAGCGCTTTCTTATATTCCGTCACCGCGGCGGTGTAATTCTGTCTCGCTGCGAAATCTTTGGCGCTGGCTACGCGCTTCTCGTACCAGGCCTGCCTGTCGGCGGCGGTGGTTTTTTTAGAGGCCGCGGCCGCTTTCTTCGCGGGTTTGCGCGGGCTGCCGCCCCATTTATAGCCTATGCTGAGCCGGTGCGCCGCGCCCAGGTCGCCGAAAGGCACGAAAGCGTAATCCACGGTAAGGTCGCCGCGGATATACCCCAGGCCGGCGGTAATGCCAGGCCCGGCGGCGTTGCGGGTGCCGTAGCCGAGGCGCAGCGGATAGGCCTTCGCTATCAGGGTTTCCAGTCCGAAACCGGCCAGCGTGTCTTCGCCGCGGGCCTGGGTAACGTCCGCGGAAACCGTGCCAGCCTGTCCTTTCAGCTCGAAGCGGTAGGCCGCGCCCAGGCGCAGATTAAGCGGCATCTTCTCGTTGTCGCCCTGGAATTTAACGTCGGGGCCGATGTTCTGCACCGCCGCACCCAGCACGGCCTTCTCAAGGCCGGGCGGAAAATACAGGAGCCCCAGATCGAGACCGAAGCCCTGGCCGTCCGCTCCGGCCACCGACTCCTTTATATACTTAAACCCGGCGCCGGCCACAAGATCCGTGCCGATGGCCGCGCCGTAGCCGGCGCTCAGCGCCAGGTCGGTCAGTCCCACGCTGCCGAACCCCGCGCCGGTAGGATTGGCTACCGTTGTCCGCCGGACAGTGCCGAAATTCAGGTAATTTAACGACAGGCCCCAGCCCTGCGGGGAAGCGTAGGCCAGGTAATCCTGCGTTATATCCTGGAAATACAGGTTATGCATGAAAACGGCCTGGGGCTCCTTTATCTCTCCCAGACCGGCCGGGTTATAGAGCAGCGCGTTCGCGTCCCTGGCCAGCGCCGTATACGCCCCGCCCAGGGCCACCGGCCGCGCGCCCGCGTCCAGGAACAGGAAATTGAACGGGTCCGCGCCGGCGGAGCCGGCCGCGGCGGCCCGCGCGCAGGCCAGCAGCAAAAGCGGGAGGATGAGTTTCTTCATCATCTTACCACCAGTATTTTCCTGACGGTGTCTTTACGTCCCGGGCTCGAGATCACGGCTATATAACCTCCGGAAGCCACGTCCCGCCCGCTGTCGTTCTTCACGTCCCACTGCAGTTTGCCGGAAGTGCTGGCCGACCCGAAACTGGCGGCCAACTGACCGGTCAGGGTATAGATCTTGATCTTTACCGAGGCGGGCAGCTTGTTGAAAATTATCCCGGAATTGGGATCGGCGGCGCTGTAAACCGCCCCGTTGTCGGGGTCGGAGTCGTTGGGCATGAACGGGACCGGGAACACCTCGATGGCGTCCATGCTGGTGCCCAGCGGCGCGAACAGGGCGAAGAAGCTGAAATGCGGCGTGTTGCCCGTGACGGTCCCGGAGGAAAGGTCCACGACCGAGGCGAAATCCCTGCGCCAGGGTCCGGCCAGCGACGCCGCGGAGTAGATCTGCAGGGTCTCCGTCCGCACGCCGCACCCGTCAGCGAATCCGTCATTGTCCGCATCGGAAAAAGAAAGGGTCACAGCGGCCGTATGCCCCCCGGAAAGCAGCGTCTGGCCGTTGGACAGGGTTACCTGCGTTGCCGTACCGCAGGGCTGCGCGTCGGCGGGGGCCGCCGGCGCCAGCGCCGGATTGTTGGTCAGGGCAACGGTGACCGTGGAGGCGCTGAAGGCGCCGGCGGGGATGCTCAGGCCGGCCACCCGGTCCGAGGAGGCGTCGCCGGCCTGCACGGTGTTGGCCACGGAATTATTGAGCTTCTGCTCCTTCTTTATCCCGCCGCCGCCCTGGTCGTTCTCGCTGATGTCGGGGTCGGAGGGGTCCACAGCCACGCCTATGGCCGGCGGGTCCTGGTCGGGGTTGTCCTGCAGGTCCAGGGTCACCGCCCGCAGGTCGTAAGCCTCCGGCGTAAGCCCGGTAACGTCCCAATGGACCAGGTACGGCGCCTCAGTATCCGGGTTCGGATGGTTGGCCTCTGCGGCCGGGATGTCCAGCCATTCGGAGGAAGTGGAAGCTTTGTACTGGAAGTTCAGCTGTTTGGCCTGCCCCGCCGAACCCTGCACCAGTTCGGCCATAACCGTAATGCGGTCCCCCGAGATCTTCCTGCCGGCCTGCGGAACTTTTACGGCCGCCCGCAGCCCCGTAAGCGTAGCCGTAGAAGCGGCGGAGGCCGTAACGCTGGTGTTGGCTTCTTCGCTGCCGCAAAGGCCGGCCCGCAGCCCGAATTTATAGGCGGGGCTCGAAACCAGCACGTCCGTGGTATAGCTGGCGACCGTGGACCCCAGCACGGCCAGCGGAACGCCGTAATCTATCGTGCCGGTCCCGCTGTCGAAATACAGCGCGTACTGCGTAACCCGGCCCGACATGGACGGCTCCCACGAAAGGAATATCCTGTTGCCGGCCAGCGACACTGCTGACAGACTGCCGGGCGGCAGGGGCTCATACCCTTTGGTGAGGAAGCTCGTGGAGGAATAGACGGTAGCCACGTTGTCGTGGTTGGTGTTGCGCACCCTGAAGTAATAGCTGGTGCAGGCCAAAAGGCCTTCGTCGGTGAAGACCATGCCGGAGAAATCGGTGTCGGGCGCCCCCACCAGGTCGGCGGTGAAATCCAGGTCATTGGTGGAACGTATTACTTCGAATTCCGTATCCGGCGGATTGCCGTTGAGGTCCCAGGTTATAGCGGCGCTGGTAACATAGACGGCGGCCACGTCCAGCCCCGCGGGCGGGTTGGCGAAAGTCCAGACCTCGGTGGCGGCGTCCGACTGCGGGCCCGCTCCCGACGTATTAAAGACAGTGGTCATTATGCTGTAGATGGAATTAGGCGTCAGGCCGGTCTGGACGAAAGGAGGCGCGGCTACCTCTGCTATCACGGTAGCAGGTTCGCTGGAGGGATAGATGGAATAACTGACCGCGGTGGGCACATACGCCCAGCTCCAGCTGATGGAGCTTGCCCCCAGCACGGCGCCCACCGGGCGCGCCGGCGCGCCGGGCACGGTGGGGGCTACAAGCAGGGCCGGTGCTGTAAGCATGCCTGCGTCGTTGGCCGCGCGCACCTGGAAATAATACGAAGTTGACTCGGTCAGGCCGGAAAGGGTGACGCTGGCCGAGACCGTAGTATACGAGGAGGTGGCGACGACGGAGGTGCCGTAATCGACACGGTACCGGATACCGGCGGGATTGGTATTAGCGTCCCACTGCACGGTGATGGAATCGCTGGTGGCGGCGGCGGGGCCGGTGGACAGGTTGAGCGGCACGGCCGCCAGGGTGTAGGTGCTTACCGCGCCCGACTTGACGCCTTCCCCGGCGGAGTTGACCGCCGAGACCAATACCCCGTTGAGGGTGTTGGTGGAAAGGCCGGCCTCGGTGAAAGAGGGCGCCGCCGGCGAAGCTATCACGGTGGCCGTCTCGCTGGCCAGGTAAACCTTGTAGCCCGCGGCGGTAGGCACCGCGTCCCAGGTCCAGCGGATGGAGCCTGCGCCGAGAGCCGCGCCGGCCAGCCCGGCGGGAGCGCCGGGCAGCGTGGTCATGAACAGCGGCCCGGCCGCGGCGGAATAAAGCCCGGCGCCGTTCACGGCGCGCACGGTGAAATAATAGGAGGTGGCCTCGGTCAGCCCTGTTACGGCCGTGCTGGCCTGCACCGTGACGAGCGTAACAACGGAGCCGCCCTGCGGCCAGTAATCCACCCGGTACTGCGTCCCGGGAGGATTCGTGTTGGTGCTCCACTGCACTTCTATCGAGCTGGTATCCGCCGCCGCGGGGCCGGTGGACAGAGCCAGCGGCCCGGCCGCGAAAGTATAGGTGCTGACCGCGGCCGACTGCGCCCCTTCTCCCGCCGGATTCACCGCCGAGACCAGGATGCCGTAGGAAGTATTGGTGGAAAGGCCGGTCTCGATAAAGACCGGCACGGAGGGCGAAGCTATGACCGTGGCCGGTTCGCTGGCGGCATAGACTTTATAGTTCAGCGCGCCGGCCACCCCCGCCCAGGTCCAGGAGATGGAGGAAACCCCCAGCACGGCCGGCACCGGGACAGGTGCGGACGACAGGGTATACCCGGCCGCCGGCACGCCGGTAAAAGCGGTCAGCATGCCCACCGAGTTGAACGCCGCGACGTCGTAATAATAGGAGGTGCCGGGGACGAGCCCGGTAACGGCGGCCACCGTGGAGGCCGACACGGTCATGGTAGTTACCGCCGGAGTAAAAGACGCGGAGGTGGAATACTCCAGCAGATAGCTGGTGCCCGGGTCGGGGTTCCCCCCGTTGTTCCAGGCCACGCTCTGCGCGGTGGAGGTCCGCCCGGTTATGAACGGCGCGCCCGGAGAAGCCGCAAGAGTGTAGCCGGCGCCGGGGCTGCCGCTAAAAGGGGTCTGCAGGCCGGGGTCGTTGATGCCGGCCACGTCGTAATAATAGGACGTATTGGCGGCCAGCCCGGTTATCCTGGTAAAAGTCGAGGCTACCACCACCGAGGTAGTGACCTGGGCGTCGAAATCAGGAGAGGTGGAATACTTCAGCCGGTAACTGGTCCCCTGGTCGGGGTTCCCGCCGTTGTTCCATGCTATATCCTGCGTCCAGGAGCTGCGGCCGACGATAAAAGGCGGGTCAGGGATGGCGGCCAGGGTATAGCCCGCGGCCGGCGCGCCGGTAAAAGCCGTCTGGAAGCCTGAAACGTTGATAGCCGCCACGTCGAAGTAATAGGAGGTATTAGGGGCCAGTCCCCCCACGGCCGCGGTAGTGGAGGAGGTTATTTCGGCAACGGTCGCCGAAGGGGTAAAGGCCGGGGACGTGGAATACCTGACGAGGTAATTGGTTCCCGGGTTCGGGTTCCCGTTCCCGTTCCAGCCCAGGGTCTGCCCGACGGCGCTGCGGCCGAGGATGGACAGCGCGCCGGGCACGGCGGCCAAAGTATAGGTGCTTACGGCGGGCGATCTCAGCCCCTCGCCCGCCGGGTTCACGGCCGAGACCAGGATGCCGTTGAGCGTATTGCTGGAAAGGCCGGGCTCGGTGAAAGGCGGCGCCGCGACGGACGCGATAACCGAGGCCGGCGCGCTGGCGGCGTAGATATTGTAGCGTATCGCGCTTTTTATGGCCGTCCAGGTCCAGACGATATACGTCGGTCCCGCGCTCTCCGCCGAGGGGTCCCCGGGCGCCGCGGGCAGGGTGAAGCCCGCGGCCGGCGCGCCGGTGAAAGCGGTCAGCACGCCGTCAAGATTTACGGCGGCGACATCGTAGTAGTAGGAAGTGCCCAGGGCCAGACCGGTTATATAAGCGGAGGAGGACTGCACCAGTATCGCGGTAGTGACCGAAACCGTGAAATTCGCCGAGGTGGAATACTTCAGCCGGTAATCCGTGCCGGGCCCCGGGTTGCCGCCCGCGTCCCAGGCCAGGTTCTGGGTTGTGGAGCTTTGCGCCGTTATCGCCGGCGCGCCCGGCAGGGCCGCCCGCGTGCAGACCAGCGGGTAGGGCGACTCCGCTCCTTCGCCGCCCGGGTTCACCGCCGTGACGATTATGCCTTGGAGCGTGTTGGTGGAAAGGCCGAGCTGCACGTAAGGCGGCCCGGCCTGCACGGCCACCGTGACGCCGGGGTCGGATCTGAGATGGATGTTGTAGGTTACCGCGCTGGTGGACGCGGCCCAGGTCCAGGTGATGGAGGAAACGCCCAGGTCGGCCACCGCCGGCTTGCCCGGCGGCGGCGGCAAAGTGTAGCCGTCTATCACGGCCCCCGCGAAAGCGCTGCGCAGCCCGGCGTTATTGAGCGCGGCCACCCTGTGATAATAAGAAGTGCCCGGCGTAAGCCCGGTTACGGTGGTGAACGTGGAAGCCGCCACCACCGCGGTGCTGACCGAGGGCGTAAACTCCGCCGAAGTGGAATATTCGATATAGTAACGCGTCCCGGGATTGGGATTGCCGCCGGACGCCCATTCCAGGCTCTGCGTAGTGGCGGTCCAGCCGGTGAAAGAAGGATTTCCCGGCACGGCGGCCAGGGTATAGCCGACGGCCGGCACGCCTGAAAAACCGGTCTGGATGCCTATATTGCTGACGGCGGCAACGTCATAATAATACGAAGTGTTCGGCACCAGGTTAGGCAGAGTGGTGAACGTAGAGGCCACCACCACCATGGTAGTGACGCCGGCCTCGAAACCGGGGGCAGTAGAATATTTCAGGCGGTAATTGGTGCCGGGCACGGGATTGCCGCTGGGCGCCCAGGACACGGACTGAGTAATATCCGTCATTTTATATATCGCCGGCGGCCCCGGTATGGCGGCCATCGTGTACGAACTTACAGGGACGCCGGTAAAAGGCGTCTCAATGTCTTTGTTGTTGACCGCGGCCACGTCGTAATAATAGAGAGTGTTGGGAACAAGGCTTACTACCTTGGTATACGTGGAAGCCACCACGGAGATAGTAGTAATCTCCGTTAAAAAAGACCCGGAGGTGGAATATTTCAGCCTGTAGTTGGTGCCCGGGACGGGATTGCCGCGGCTGGCCCAGAGCAGGGTCTGAAAAGTGTCGCTCGAACCCGTAATATCCGGAACGCCCGGGATGGCCGCCAGGGGATAGGAGTTCACCGCGGCCGACTTCACGCCGTCGCCGGCCAGGTTCACGGCGGCAACCATCACTCCGGTCAGGGTATTGGTGGAAAGCCCGGTCTGAACGAACAGGGGCGCCGTCACCGACCCTATGACCGTGGCCGGCTCGCTGGCCAGGTAAACCTTGTAGCTCCTCGCGGTAGGCACGGTGCTCCAGGTCCAGCGTATCGAGGCGGCGTCCATAGCTTCGTCCGCCAGCCCCGCAGGCGCTCCCGCCCGGGTGGGCATCAGCAGCGGCGCTGTGGGGGCTGAATAGAACCCGGCGCCGTTCAGGCCGCTGACCGCGAAATAGTAGGAAGCAGATTCCGTAAGGCCGCCGACCGCGGTGCTGGCCTGCACCGTGAGGAACGTGGTAGTGGCGCCGCCCTGCTGCCAGTAATCCACCCGGTATTGCGTCCCTCCGGGATTGCCGTTCGCTCCCCATTGCACCGTGATGGTACTGGTGGCCGGCACGGCGGCGGTGGACAGATTTACCGGCACGGCGGCGTAAGTATAGGTGCTAACCGCGTCCGACTTCGCGCTTTCCCCGGCCAGGTTCACCGCCGACACCAGGATGCCGGTATAAGTATTCGTGGAGATGCCGGTCCTTGTATACGGCGGAGCCGCTACCGTGGCCATTAAGGTGGCCGGCGAGCTGGCCACATAAAGCTTGTAATTCACGGCGCTGCCAGCCGCGGCCCAGGACCAGGTAACAGAAGAAACGCCCAGCACGGCGGGCACGGGGGTACCGGGCGCGGCCGGCAGGGTGTAACCGGCGGCCGGCGTTCCGGTAAAAGCTGTCTGCGTTCCGTCCCTGGCCACGGCCGCCACGTCGTAATAGTAGGAAGTGCCGGCATCCAGCCCCGCTACCGTGGTGAACGTGGAGGCCAGTACCGCCGCGGTGGTGACCGAAGGGGTGAAGTTCCCCGACGTGGAGTATTTCAGCAGGTAATCCGTGCCGGGCAGCGGGTTCCCGCCGGAAGCCCAGGAGATGGTCTGCGTAGCTGCGCCGCGGCCGGTGATAGCCGGCGCGCCCGGCAGCGCGGCCAGCGTGCCGGCGCTGGCGGGGCGCCCGGTGATAGCCGTCTGCACGCCGAGGTCATTGATAGCCGCCACGTCGTAGTAATAGGAGGTGTTGGGCGCCAGGCCGGCCACCGTGGTAAAAGTGGAACCTATCACCGCGACGGTGGTGACCGCCGCGGCGAACTCCGGCGAAGTAGAATATTTCAGGCGGTAATTCGTCCCCGACGGGAAAGGATTCCCGTTGGGGTCCCAGGAGATCTCCTGCGTAAGGGCGCTGCGGGCAACTATCCCGGGCGCGCCCGGCAGCGCGGCCAGGGTATAGGTGGAAACGGGAACCAGCCCTGACGTGGGGGCCTCCGTGCCCATGGAATTGCGGGACTTGGCCGTGAAAGTATACTGCGTGTTGGGGCTGAGCCCGGCGTAAGGAACGGCCAGGCCCGGGTCATAGACGTCGTTGCGGGCAAGGAAGCCGGAATTATAACCGCCGATAGCGTAGATCCGGCCCCGCGCCTCGGCGGCGGCCGGCGCGGACCGGGCCTGAAGCATTGCCGCCCGCGCTGTCCAGGTATCCGCCGCCGGAGTATATTCTTCGTTCAGCGCCAGCAGCGCGTCCGGGTTCCCGCCCAGAACGTAGACTTTCCCGCCCAGTACCGCGGCGGCCGGCTGTTTCCTGGCAGTAGGCATGGCCGCCCTCGTCGTCCAGGAATTAGTGGCCGGGTTATATTCCTCGTTCTTGGTCAGCAGCGTGGTGTTGTCGGGGGTTCCGCCTATCACGTATATCTTACCGGCCACGGCCGCGGCGGCCAGATCGTACCGGGCCGTCGGCATATTAGCTTTCATGGCCCAGGCGTTGGTCGCGGGGTTGTATTCTTCGTTCTTGGTGGAGTTAGAATTCCCGCCTATAGCGTAGATCTTCCCGTTCACAGCGGCAGCAGCCAGGGAGCGGCGGCTGCTGAGCATGGTCGCTTTTGTCGTCCAGGCATCAGCCTCGGGGTCATACTCCTCATTGGTGATAAGCGGCCCTGGACTCCCGCCGACGGCGTATATTTTACCGCCGGCCGCCGCGGCCGCCAGCTGCGCACGCGCGGTCGGCATCGGGGTTTTAGTGGCCCAGGAGTCGGACGCGGGGTCGTATTCTTCGTTCGTGTTCAGGAAACCCGACCCATCCTCCCCGCCGACAGCGTAGATCTTGCCGCCCAGCGCGGCGGCCGCGAAACTAT
>SESF01030118.1_pt1 | contig 19668 bp, 4 predicted proteins | sample 3171521 | NCBI WGS metagenome assembly SESF01 (sample SAMN10866945, study PRJNA518727) | freshwater metagenome | biome: subpolar coniferous forest; feature: holomictic lake; material: water; isolation source: holomictic Lake 227, 6 m and 8 m depth | place: Canada: near Kenora, Ontario | collected...
TTTGGGGGTTTGTATTTCGTGAATCAGATGTTGGAAACAGCAGGAATGAGCATTAAAGGAAAAACCATAGCCATTTCTGGTTTTGGAAACGTTGCCTGGGGTGCAGCACTTAAAGCAACTGAATTTGGAGCCAAAGTGGTGAGTATTTCAGGCCCTGATGGTTATATTTATGACGAAAATGGTATTTCGGGCGAGAAAATTGATTATTTGCTTGATTTGAGGGCCACTTGCAACGATATTGTATCTCCGTATGCCGAAAAGTTCGGAGCTACATTTGTTCCCGACCGTCGTCCTTGGGAACTGAAAGTAGATATAGCTCTGCCTTGTGCCACTCAGAATGAATTGGATGAATACGATGCCAAAAAATTAATTCAAAATGGCGTTATTTGCGTTGGAGAAATCTCTAACATGGGTTGTACACCCGAAGCAATCGAAATGCTTTTAAAACACAAAATTATGTATGGACCGGGAAAAGCGGTGAATGCAGGTGGTGTGGCAACTTCCGGACTGGAAATGTCACAAAATGCGATGCATTTGACCTGGGCTTCGGAAGAAGTGGATGCACGGTTAAAACAGATTATGAGTGAAATTCATGCGCAATGCTTGAAATATGGGCGTGAAGCAGATGGATACATCAACTATATGAAAGGTGCTAATGTGGCCGGATTCCTGAAAGTAGCCAAATCTATGCTGGCTCAGGGAGTCTTGTAGGATTAGTTTATAGTAGCCCCCTAAATACCTCTCAAGAGGAACTTTTAGAGCATGAAATGAATGGATTTAGCAACAAATAATTAGGGTTCTATTAATAGTTTGTTTATTTGTTAGGAGTTTATAATTGTGGTAATTAAAAATCACAAAAAGAGGAAGTTTTGTTCAGCCAGAATTTTCTCTTTTTATTTTTGACAATCGACAGTGTAAACCAAAACACAAAAACAGTATCTTTGTACTTCGAAACACCAATTTAATTTCATTCACAACAATGCTTAATTTACTCAATGATCACCGAACTGTTCGGAAATATACAACCGAAAAGATAAATCCTGCATTATTAAACCAGTTGCTCGAATCGGCTTGCAGAGCATCGAATACAGGGAATATGCAGGCTTACAGTGTGGTTGTCACGACGGATGAAGTTTTGAAGAAGCAATTGTCACCTGCTCACTTCAACCAACCGATGGTGGCACAGGCTCCGGCTATTTTGACTTTTTGTGCAGACTTTAATCGATTTACTACCTGGTGCGAACAGCGTCAGGCAGAACCCGGATATGATAATTTTCAATCGTTTATCGCCGCAGCTATAGATGCCATTATAGCAGCTCAAACCTTTTGTATAGCAGCTGAAAGTGTTGGTTTGGGAATTTGCTACCTGGGCACTACAACCTACAATGCTCAGGAAATTATTCAGGCATTAAAATTGCCAAAATTAGTAATACCTGTTACTGCCATTACAGTTGGTTATCCTGAAGATTTGCCTGAACAAACAGATCGTTTGCCCCAGAATGGACTTATCCACCATGAAGTGTATAAAAATTACGATGCGAAAAGTATAGACAAGATTTATGCTGAAAAAGAAAGCAGTGATTTTTATAATCAATTTGTAAAAGAAAACAACAAAGAAACACTAGCTCAGGTGTTTACGGATATTCGATATTCAAAAAAGAACAATGAATTCTTTTCAGAAAAATTTTTGAAGGCTTTGAAAGAACAAGGATTTTTATAATAGAATCAATCACAAAACCAAAAAAACCACTTTGAAATTTATATTTTCAAAGTGGTTTTTTGTTTTATCTGAGAATTATCTGTTTAGTGATTTTATCGATTGCTGTTGAAGCTTTAACCACATAGCTTCCCGGAACTAAATCAGTCGGAATAACAGTTAAACCGTTTGCACCAAATTTAGCTGTACTCAGAACCCTACCTGCAATATCAAAAATCTCAAGATTACCAGATAAATCAGTCGAATTCTGAACAAAAAGTTTTCCATCCTGATTACTAAAAATATTCAATGTCTTGTTCTCTGAATTCGAAACGCCGGTAGCAACTCCCGGACTGGTAACTATTTTAAATCTGTTTACAGGAGTTGATGATTTGACAGCTGTAAATGAATAGGTAGAGCCGCTCATAGTGATATCTGTTACCTTATTATTATCAACCAAATCAATCAGATACAAAGCTGAATACTGTAAATCGAGATTTTCATGTGTAAATGTCATCGTATAGTTTGTATCTTCACCGGTAATAAACCCAAGATTGGTATTATTGATATTATCGACAGCATCTACCTGATAATCACCGCTTGTTTCCATTGCCCATAATTGAGGAGTAAGTGACGATCCAAGGAATTTCTGACCATCCCAGCCATTATCAAAACCCCTGGAACAACTAGGATCGCTAAAAATCCACATTTTATCACTGTATCGGGTTCCGGCAATATCAATTCGGGTATAAACCTTATCCGTAGTAATATCACTTGTGTTACGAGCTCTCTGTTTTACCGTATTTCTGATAACCGAGCTGTATGGAATTTCTATCGTTGCATTTTGTGAACTGCTTTTTGCCACAACAAGAAATCCCTGCATAGATGGAATTTGTCCCGGAACTCCGCCTATACCTGCAGTCGATTTTGGTGCTGAAACATATTGACCTGCAGTTCCATCTACTCCGGTTTGTGTAGCCCAATCGTCATGTGAACCGGTATTGTACAAATAAGCTGTAGCTTCTGTTTCTGATCCAAAATTCAACTTGCTAATATCGATAGCTGCCGTATAGGGATTACCGAATATATGCTGTCCCGGATATGCTGCTCCAGAAGTATAAGACAAAACCTGAGTGAAATCACTGTTTACCAACTGACCTTCAAAATAGATTGTTTTAGCTATTTTTTGAGTTATCTCGTATCCTGCAAACGGATTTAATACAGCACTATTTCCCTGAGAAACCCAATAAGTTGACGAGGTTGTGCCTGATTCAACATGTTTATTTATGTACGACCCATTATTTATAGAACCTACATAGGCTGCAAATGTAGGATTTGTAGTTACCGACTGCAGTGGTATTCCAAAGAACTGCCATTTGTATTGGGAGTAGGAAGAACCATTAACCACAGAAGCAGCAGCTTTTGAATACATTCCAACGGTCGCAGAAACAGGTGAACTTCCAGAGTTATTGAATATCAATGTTCCATTTGCACCGCTTGAATTGGCTAAAATATATAATCCAGAGCTTCCCGCATTATTAGTAATTTGGTTGGCAACCATTTTAGCACCGGCAACAATATCCATTTCCCTTGAACTATTGATAAGCAATGTTCCGCTTACGGTTACGCTGTCATTCAAATCCAACTCAGCACTATTATCACAGGTCAGATTATTGAAAGTTCCTGCAACAGCCGTTTGAACTCCTGAACCATTATAAATCACCGTTCCCGACCATATTTTTGCTGAAGGAACAGGTAAGGAACTCGTGTTTTGTGTTTTCAATGTTCCGGTACCACTATTGGTGGTAATTGAGCTTAATAGGTTTGTGCCCATATCCAATATAGCTCCGTTGTCTATTGTTAGATTTGTACTGTTTATTGTTCCGCTAGCAGTAGCAGAAGTAGTAGTATTGCTTATTTGCAAGCCATTATAAGTAGCACTCACTACAGACTGTGCATCCGAACCATTATAAACTACGTTTCCTGTCCAGGCAACTCCCGAAGGTATCGGAGTGGAACTTGTGTTTTGCGTTTTCAACGTCCCGGTACCACTATTGGTTGTCATTGAACTCAACAAGTTAGTTCCCATATCCAGAACAGACCCATTGTCTAAGGTCAGATTTGTAGTATTCAATGTTCCGTTGCCTGAAACCGTAGAAGCAGTATTACTAATTTGCAAATTTGCAAAAGTACCAACTGGAAGGGTTTGTGCAGCCGACCCATTATAGACTACGGATTCAGTCCATGTTTTACCTGATGGTATTGGATTCAAACTTGTGTTTTGTGTTTTCAATGTTCCTGTTCCACTGTTTGAACTTAGATTAATCAATGGATAGCTTTTCATATCCAAAGTAGTTCCAGCACTAACCGTAAGAACACCTCCCGTACTTAGTGCATTAGAAGCATTAACGACTGTACTTGAACCGTTTATGCTTAAATCGGCAACCACAGACAAGCTCGAAGAAGGCATTGTTTTAGTAGAATTGCCACTAAGTATCAAACTTGAATAACCTGATTGTGGTAAAATAACATTTTGAGCTGAAGTTCCATCGTATTCTACAGTGTTTGTGTTCGTTGTAAAATCAATAATACTACCCGAACCTGTAGTCATAGTTCCTGCAATTCTCAAAACATTAGCTGTTAACGCTTGGATTTGTGTGTTGTCAGCAACCGTCAGATTATTGAAATTGGTTGTTCCGGCAATTGAAACTATATTGGAAGTACTTCCATTAGTGAAAATCACTGTCCCCGAACCCGGAACGAAAGTCCCGCTATTTAACCAGGCACCCGTGGAACCATACACCGTAATATTATAATTATCAACTGTAAGGGTAGCTCCTGATTTGATTTCTAGGGATTTACAAACAGCAGGTGATGATAAAAGATTCCGAGTAGGTAGACCGTGTGTATCGACCGGTAAATCTGCCGGTGCAGGAATAACAACATCATCATTGGCTGTAGGTACTCCACCATTCCAGTTACCCGGAAGGTTCCAGTCGCCATTATAGGTTGGTGATCCATTTCCTGTCCAGGTTATTTTATCAACATTTGAATAACCTAAGCTCCATTGTTTGTTATCCAAGCTAGTGGAAGGAGCCATAAAATTAATGGCCATACCTGTTAAACCTATCCAATTGTTGTCCGTACTGAAATTTGTATGACTTCGAGGATAATGACTAGTAAAATCTGGACCTGCATAAGCATCCCAATAAACCAACTTAGTTTCATCGGTATTACCATTTAATTCCGAATCGAGGTAATGTAAACTTGTAATCGTTCTGTCAGTTCCACTTGCTTCCTGTGCAAAACTGTAAATTCTTTTAATCGCACTGCTGTTCCATGATGGAGCTGCTCCAATGCTTGTTTTTAAACTTATCCAGGTTGGTTTTACTGAACCACTGACATTAAGAAAATCAATGGATGTATATTGATTTCCAAAGCTATAAACAACACCACCGGTAAATGTATGTTGACGTTTAACGATACCGGTCACATCGCCAATACCAATATTGGTAGCCGACACACCCATATTCAGTGTGTTACTTCCCATATCCAATGCACCATGTGTTGCATCGGGATTAGTCGTCAGATTCAGTATTCCGTTAACCGTTTGATCTGTATTTGCAGTAAGTCCGGCCAGATTGCTCACAGTCACATTTTTGAATGTTGATGTAGATGATCCCCCGATGGTTTGTGCCGTTGCACCATTAAACAGTACTGTACCACTGCTTAAATTTATCGTACCATTATTTACTAAATTGCCGGCCAGATAAAGTAAAGTACTTGAATTTGGAATTGACAATGTACCCGTTAATGTTAAATTATTTGAAACATTAATATTGGTAGAATTACTTAAAGTAAGGTTGTTGAATGCCGTTGCTGTAGTTCCACCTATCGTTTGTGTGCTTGTACCATCGAAATCAAAAGTGCTACCTGAATTGTCAACAGTTGCACCGTTATTTGTCCAGTTACCTTTTACAGAATGGCTAAACGAACCCGTTGTTAAGAAAGTGCCAGATCCTAATGTTACATTTCCGTCAAAGTTTAAGCCACCCACAAAGGTTGTTGAAGCTGTACCACTCATTGTAAAATCACCTACGATATTTAATAATGTGGAAGGCGTTGTTGGCATTGTTTTATTACCGCTACCACTTAAAATCAAGTTGTTGTACCTGCGAGTACTCGCATCGGGAATAACAACCGATTGTGCACCGCCATTGTAATTTACTGTAGAAACACCTTGTGAAGTAGTACTCCACACGCCATTATTTGTTACCGTTCCAGCAATTCCAATGATAGAACCTGCTTGATTGGATAATCTGGTTCCTGATATAATGGTGATATTATAAAAGTTTGTTGTTCCGGAAATACTAGCATCAGTTCCATTGGCAAATATAACATTGCTCGTATTCGGGTTGAAAGTTCCATCGTTATTCCATGTTCCGGCATTTCCAGTAAGAGTCAGTTGTGCATTAGACAAAGAATTTAAGATTCCTCCTTTTTGAATGTAAATAGTTGAAATTGTATCTGTGTCTAATGTCGGATTATATGGAATTGTACTTGCATCAGGTATAATAACATTCGATGTTGAAGTTGGAGAAATAGCATTAAACCAGTTTGAGGCAGTATTCCAATCCGAACTTGTTGCTCCTGTCCAAATGCATGAAGTAGCCGTTGAATTTCCTAATGTAAACTGAGTACCACTTGGAAATGAGAAGTTTACGTTACTCAATGTGATAAAATCATTCACTAAATCAAAATCGGAGCGTGTAGTTCCTTCAACGATTGTGGGATTAACGTAATACCAGGGTACTAATAATTCTTCTGTATTTGTGTTCATCTCTGTTTCTAGGAAATGCATTTGGATGGTAGCTTTTGTACTTACATTACCTGTTTGAGTCATCGTGTAAATACGTTTTACAGCATCAGTTTTCCAGTTTGGAGCAGTTCCAAGTGCAACATTCATCGTAATGTTAGAAGGAATTGTTCCAACATTAGCTGCAAAAATCACATTTGAATACGGATTCCCAAAAGTGTACAATTTACTTGCAACCATACCATTTCGACTATTTTTCCCTGTAACATCACCTACACCGGTATTTATAGCCAAATCTCCATAAGTGATCGAATTGCTTCCCATATCCAATGCACCTTTAGAAACAGAAGGATTATCTGTCAGATTAAGAATTCCATTCACTGTGATATTTGTTGAGGATGTAATTCCAGTCGTATTGCTAACAGTCAAATTATTGAATGTTGTAACTGATGAACCGCTAATTGTTTGTGGAGCTGTTCCACCAAAGTAAACCGTAGCAGCACTCACATCCATAGTACCATTATTTATAAAATTACCGGCAATATCTAACCTGTCGCTTTGAACAAGTGTTTTCGTTCCCGTTCCACTTATTTTCAGGTTGTAATAGCCCGAGAAACCAAAGCCAACAGTTGATGGGTTAGAGATATATTGATCTGTTCCATTAAACTCAACGGTATTTCCTATGGCAGATAAATCGACAATACTGCTAACTTCACCTGAAGCCAATCCTGAAACCTGAATTAAACTTTCCGAACCTGGTCGTACATAGGTATTAGCTCCAAAATACAAGTTGTAAAACTGAGTATTACCGGATACTGAAACAATTTGATTATTGACAGCATGTGTAAAGTTTACAGTTCCAGTACCCGGGTTAAATGTTCCCTTATTGATCCATGCACCATTATAACCATTTATTGTAAGATTATATGTACTGGCTGAAACTGAAGCCAGTGAATCTATTTGAATTGTTTGTATTTCAACATCCGAAGTCAGAGTTGGATAAGCTGTCAAAACCTTAGGAATCAACACATCGTCGGTTGATACCGGTGCCCCTGCTGGATTCCAGTTGTCTGAATTGCTCCAGTTTGTATTTGTTGCGCCTGTCCATGTTTTTTTAATGTTGATATAATTACTTAATCCCCATTGTTTATTATAACTTGAACTGGTTGGATCAGGTGCTACATATCCAATGCTTAGTCCGGAAAGTCCTACCCACTTATTAATGGTGCTGTTGTTGGTCTTTCCATGTTCTTCCGTTCTTCCATCCGATGGATGATGATCCCAGAGTACAAGTTTGGTTTCATCTTGTCCATTCAGTTCAGAAGCGAGATAGTGTAAATTTACTGCCACACGGTCTGTTCCGGCTATTCCGGTTTGTGAGAAAATGTAATTCCGTTGAACAAATGTATTTGCTGTTCCTCCAACTGAAAGAGCTGTACCCAACGTAATTTTACAGGTTAACTCATCCGGTTGAGTTCCTACTCCCAGAAAAGTCATGGTTGTATATTGACTGCCAAAACTGTACTGAATATTGGATGAGAATGTGTGAGTGCGTTTTATTGTTCCTGACACATCACCGGTACCACTTACTGTTGCAGAAGCACTGAGCATGCTAAGCGTAAAACTACCCATATCCAGTGTTCCATGTGTTGCATCCGGGTTGACACTGCTAAGAGTCAATGTGCTATTAACCGATAAATTACTTGTTGCAGTTACACCTGCTGCATTGTTTATTGTCAGATTATTGAACGTGGTTTGTCCTGAAATGGACTGAGCCGAAGTGCCTGTGAAAGAAACTGTTCCTGAATTTGATGTGAACGTTCCATTGTTATTCCAGTTTCCCTTCACATCCAGACTATATGCTCCTGATGTACTCAGACTGGCACCATTGATTATTGTAATATTATTACAGGTACCTCCCGTTGAGCCAATTACCGGATAATTAGTAATTCCGGCAGGAATGGTCACATTCGAAGTTGAAGTTGGAACAGCATTGTTACACCAGTTGCCTGCCGTATTCCAATCTGTACCAATACTTCCAAGCCACATGGCATTAGTTGAACTACAATCACTTTCACCAATATAGAAATCGCTGAATCCGGTTAATCCGGTGCATGTTATTGCATTGCTGGATGGCGTAGTAGTCGAAGTAGTATACCAGGTTGAACCATTTAATTTGCGTACCACTAAATTGGCTAAAACAGGACTACCCACTTTATCGTTATCGTTGCAGGTAAATGTGGCATTATAAGAAGTAAAACCGGATACAGCATTATTTTCGATATTCCATTTTCGGTTAATGTATTTTGTCTGACTTAAACCTGATGCAAATGGAGGTTGAGCAACAGTTGTATAGGTGTCCAGATAGCCTGATCCGCTTACTGTACCTGCAAAGCTAATTGAAATAGGTGCATAATGAGTTGCATCTCCAATTGGAAAAATCACAGTTGGTGCTGTTGTGTCGGGCACATATAAACGGAAGTTACCATTTATATATCCATTTGTTCTGATTAATGAACCCGAAGCGGCTTCAATAATATGACTGGCAGTGGTTGTAATTACTCCGTTTGTAAGTCGTAGTGTATCACTTACCGCCATATCACCATCAAGATATTGGATTACATTCTGACCCGCATTATTCCATGTAAAGTTTTCAAAGCTTTGATTCAAGCCAGATAAAGCTGTATTTGTAATTCCTGTAACCTGACAGGTAGATGGATCTCCTCCGTTTGTAGCCCATGAAGCTACAGGTATATTTCCACCATTCATAGCATGAATATACTTTCCACCATGAATGTCAATCGGATATGCAATATCTGTATTCGTCAACGTGCCTCCTGAATTTTGTAAAGTGCCTTCTACATGGAGGTTATAATCATTATCGAGACCATTAACTACATTGTGATTTATTGTTAATGAACCACTACTTGAGATATTCAATGATCCATAAACTAACATACTAAAAAATGTTGCAGTTGTATCTGCAGTAAGTGTAATTCCTGAAGGAATGCGAATTACATCGGTTTCTGAAAAATCATTATTGCTCGGCAATTTTACCGGATTTATCCATGTTGAACCTCCATCAGTGCTCTTTCTCCAACCATCAGTTGCAACCCAGTTTTCAGTTGTAATTGGTTCATAAATGGCAGCATCGATTACTGCAAAACCATCGCTGGTTCCAACCAGACCTGAAGTTTGTGTTGCCGTTAAGGTTGCAATAGCATCGTACACCTGATTAGGAGCATTCCATGTTGTGGAATTTAAAGTCACAGCATTAACCGTTGTCTGGTAGGTACCGGTGGTTATAGTTCCTGTTGGAGTACCTAGCAGTGTGGTATTTGTTGCCGACAATGTAAATGGAACATCGCTCAGAACATAGGTTGGAATACCACTGCTGTTTTGAGATTGTACAGTTACAACAGTACTGGCTGAATTACGAACAGGAGTTGCGGGGTCAATGGTTAAGCCAAATTTTGAAGCATCAAACACATTGTCGCTACCCATGGCAATAAATTGGTTGGTAGTATTGACATTCGTAATATTTCCCGTTGCCGAAAAAGTAGTTCCATTAACCGTGGCTGGAGTATAGTTCCAGAATGTACCAGAAAAAAGTCCCAGTTTTGGATATGTTCCTGCATTGAAATTTGTTTGACCTTCGACCGAATTATAGGTAAATGAAAGCGTTACATTAGCTGTTCCCACATTATTCTTATACAAATACCACTTGCGATTGACAGATTTAGTGTTATCATTTGCATTGGTTATGGCATCATCGGATACTCCGAGGTAGAAACTGTCGCCACCCCCCGAAGTGTTGTTTCTGACAATGGCCGGGTTATAGGCTGATTTACCAATGGGGAAAGTTTTTGTAATATTATAATCAACATATTGAACCAGTCGACCAGTACCGGTAGTTTGGACGTAGCTTGTTGCACTTCCGCCACTTGTTGATCCAACAGTCAGGTTGTAGGAAGAAATATCTATATTTCCTAATGTCATTGCCAGGGTACCTGAAACGGTTGTCGCAATACCCAAGGTTACTAACCCTGTACCGTTTTGGGTAACATTATAAAATGTTGTAGGGTTCGTTCCGGCAATTGTTTGTGCTCCTGCACCGGTCAAAGAGATTGTACTTGTGTTTCCCGTGAAAGTGCCATTGTTTGTCCAGTTGCCTTGAAGAGAATGAGTATATGACCCGGCACTAAAGTTTGATGATATGCTAAGATTTCCAACAATTGATAATGCTCCGGTTGCTGTAGCTGTACCGCTAGCACTGAAAATCAGATGATTGAAATTACTTGTACCAATACTTTGAGCTGAAGTTCCATTGAAATTAATGGTAGAGCCAGTTGCAGTAAAAGTTCCAGTTTTTGTCCAGTTTCCGGCAATATTATGAGTATAGGCACCACCAATAAAGGTAGTTCCTGAACCAATATTTACGTTAGCACCAATTGTTAGACCTGTTACAGCTGTTGCAGTTGCGGTTCCACTCAAACTGAAATTTGATAAAATTGAAGTCGTACCGCTTTGTAATGTTTTTGCCGCACTTCCGCTTAATGTTAAGCTGGAATAATTGTTGGAATGAACGGTTTGTGTAGCTCCGGTATAATTAACCGTATTGACATTGGTTGTTGCGGTTAGTGTTGTAATTCCTGAAGTTCCACCAATGTTTAGAATAGAGCCTGTACCCTGAATAATTGAACCAGTACCTGAAAGTGCAGTACTAACAGTTAATGTTCCATTGATTGTATAACTGCCACTAATTGTAGTGTTTGGGATGGATATTGCAGTTGATCCACTTAATGTTTTCGAACTGCCACTAAATGTATGAACTCCGGTATTGCCTGTGAAGGTCGTAGCATTATTTGTCAGATTTCCGGCAATGCTATAGCTTGAGATTGCTGTTTCGTTCCACACCGATCCGGCATTGAGTGTAATATCACCGGTAAATGATTTTGCTCCGGTGCTTCCATCTGTATAAGTGCCTGTAATATTTGTTGTTCCGGTTACACCCAATGTAAATGTTGAAGCAGTAGCTAATGATGTTCCACTTCCAATTGTCATATTTCCTGTTACAGATAAATTAGCGGCTGTAGTTGCAGCGGCAGTTCCGCTTAATGTAAAATTATTTCCAATGCTTGTTGTTCCTGATTGCATGGTCTTGGTACCGCTTCCTGCTAAAGTCAGATTATAATAATTAATAGAAGCTGTAGTTTGAGCTGTTCCGTTATAATTAATGGTACTTGTTCCTGTTGTAAATGCTCCTGCAGAGTTCGTAACACTTCCACCAATATTAAGTGTACCTGATCCGCCATTAACAGTACCGTTTGTTCTTGTCCAGGCTCCTGTGATAGTGTGTGTCAATCCTGTACCAAGATGTAATGTGCCACCTGCGGTATTGTTAGTAAGTGTAGCTGCATTTAAATTACCTGTTAAAGTTGCTGTTCCTGCCGACTTGTTACAGATAAATCCACCAAGAGTAGTCAATCCGGCAATATTTTGAGCACTAACTGTTCCATCGACTGTTATGGCAGAACTTCCGGCAGTAAATGTACCGGCATTTATAAAATCTCCATTGAAAATCAATCCATAATTAGCTGTTGCAAGTTTTGCATTGGCATTAATATTCAACGCCACATTTGTACTGTTGCCTAATTGTTTTGCTCCACTTAGGGTAATAAGACCAATATTCTTGATGATAACTCCTCCGGTGGCAATAAATGGTGAAATCCATTCAGATCCGGTCGAAAAAGCATTAGCTGTATTATATTGCAATGTTGCTGCTGCTCCAAAAGCAGGAGCTGTAGAAACCGATGAACCTTCCATAGAAAGAATGCCATTCACAGTTGGTACAGTTGTCAATGTAACAACGCCTCCCAGTGTAAGGGTTAGATTATTGAATGTAGTAGTACTAGAACCTGAAATGATTTGCCCCACAGGATCTGAAAAAATAACTGTACTGCTGTTAGCGGTAAATGTTCCATTGTTTGACCAATCGCCGTAAACATTTAATGTATTAGTACCTGAAATAGTCAGCGTAGCTCCTGATTGAATGGTAATTCCGTCGCACACTGCAGCTGAACTAATAGTTGGTTGTCGGGTAGCAGCACTGGGTATTAAAACACTGGTAATAGCAGTAGGTATGCCGCCACACCAGTTGGATGCATTATTCCAGTCGGTACTTAGAGTCCCCGACCATGTATTTGTTCCGCAGGCACTGGTTGCACTTACATTCAGTTTACCGGTAGACGCTGCAAAATAAGTCGTATTCAGGTAGGTAACTGTTGCTCCGGTACCTCCCCATGAAATTCCTGCTCCTCCGGTTTGATTAACACCGGCAAAATATAGGTATTGAGAGGAATGGGTCAACCCTGTACCTAAATTCACAATAACGTTTTTGTTGATTGAGAAATTGCTGCTTGTAGTTGTGGCAGCAGTAAAGGTTTTAGTACCTGTACCGCCTAAAACTAAATTGTAGAATGTTGTAGCGGTATTAATTGTTTGATTTGCTCCGCTGAAACTAACAGATCCTGTTCCGGCTGAGAAATTACTTCCGGTTCCTGTCCATGCTGTAGCTGAAGTAGAGTTTAAGGTCAAGGTGCTTGAACCTCCATTTAATGTTCCTGCAGATAAGCTAACATCTCCACTTAATGTATGTGTTAAGCCCGAACCAAGGTTTAATGTTCCTCCTGTTCCATTTACGGTAAGTGTCGAAGCATTTACATTGCCCAGCAAGGTTGCTGTTCCGGCTGTTTTAGTCACACTTACAGCAGCCGTAGTTGAAAAGCCCGAAATGCTTTGGGTGGTCATTGTTCCGGAAATTGAAACAGCTGATGCATTTGCTGTAAAGGTTCCTGAATTGCTGAAGTTACCACCCAACGAGATTGCCCGGTTATTTGTAGCATCGGTATTGAGCGATGCATTCGCATTTATCGTTAATGGAACTGAACTGTTGAGCACTTTATCTGTATTTAATGTTACTTCGCCCGTTCCGGCAATAAGTACACCGCCGGTAGCCGTAAACGGTGTTATCCATTCAGTACTCGCTGTTAAAGCAGTAGTTGAATTATATTTTAATGTTCCGGCAGCACCATAAGCTAACGTTCCGGAGAAAGTATTGGCATTTCCACCATTTTCTATTGATAAAATACCATTTACAGTAAGGGCAGTTCCTGCTGCAATTGTTTTGCCCCCCGAACCACCAAATGTAAGGTTATTAAAAGTTGTATTGCCGGTAATTATCTGACTTGCACCGGCCAGATTTATTGTACTTGTTCCTCCGGTGAATGTTCCTGTATTAGACCAGTTGCCGGTAATATTGTGTGTATAAGAACCACCTGCAAATGTTGTCCCCAATCCGATATTGACATAACCGCCTATAGCTAAACCTACAACAGTGGTAGCTGTGATTGTTCCTGTTGTGCTGAGATTACCTGCAATAGTTGTCGTTCCGGTTTGAAAAGTTTTCGTTCCACTTCCTGATAAAACCAGATGGTAATAATTTGAATTATAAACGGTTTGACCTGCACCTGCAAAATTAACAGTATTGCCGGAGTTTGTTGCATTCAATGTCGAAATGGTGGAAGTACCTCCCAAATTCAGCGTCGAATTTGCTGCCTCTGTCAACGAACCACCCCCTGCTAATGCAGTTCCTATTGTTAACGAATTATTATTGGTATAACTTCCACTAATTGTAACACTCGGAATAGAGCTAATAGTAGAACCATTTAACGACTTAGCACTACCACTAAATGTGTGTATGCCGCTATTTGCAGTAAAAGTAGTTGCATTATTCGTAATATTCCCGACAATAGTATAAGCAGAAATAGCTGTTTCATTCCACACCGATCCTGCATTTAATGTTATGTCTCCTGTAAATGATTTTGCTCCGGTGCTTCCATCGGTATATGTACCGGTAATATTCGTTGTACCGCTTACGCCTAAGCTAAATGTAGATGCGGTAATAAAAGAAGTACCTGTTCCAATATCCAGATTACCTCCTATTGTCAGGTTGGCAGCTGTAGTTGCCGAAATTGTTCCGGTTAATGTCAGATTTCCAACAATGCTTGTTGTTCCTGATTGAAATGTTTTAGCACCACTACCGGTAAGATTTAAATGGTAATAATTACCTGAATTGATAGTTTGAACTGTGCCGGTATAATTCACTGTATTTACATTGACTGATGCTGCCAGGGTTGTAACAGCTGCTGTTCCTGCAATATTCAACAAAGCGCTTGTAGCCTGAGTTAATGTTCCTGCTCCACTTAATGCCGTTGTTACCGTTAAGGTATTAGCATTGGTGTACGAACCGGTGAATGCAGCATTCGGGATAGATGTAATGGTACTTCCACTCAATGTTTTCGAGGCGCCACTAAAGGTATGAACACCCGTATTTGGAGTAAAAGTGGTTGCATTATTCGTAAAATTTCCGGCAATGGTATACGCTGAAACCGCTGTTTCATTCCACACAGCTCCTGCATTCAGGGTTACGTCGCCCGTTAGTGTTTTTGTTCCGGTACTTCCATCGGTATATGTTCCGGTAATACCAGTTGTACCGGTTACACCCAACGTATAAGCAGCTCCCTGCGTAAATGTAGTTCCTGTGCCAACTGTAAGATTTCCTCCAATGCTTAGGTTTGCAACTGTTGTTGTCGAAGCTGTAGCACTGAGTGTCAGATTACCGCCAATTGTGGTTGTTCCGGTCTGAAGGGTTTTGATTCCACTTCCACCCAAGGTAAGATGATAATAATTAGTTGATTTTACGGTTTGTGCCACACCGGTATAATTTACATTATTCCCCGCAGCAGTTGCTGTTAGAGTAGTAATCCCCGATGTACCACCAATATTCAGAATACCCGTTGCTCCCTGTACTACACTTCCTGTTCCCGAAAGTGCTGTTGTGGCCGTTATTGTTCCTGTGTTGGTAAGGGCAACTGTGGTTACCGTCAGTAAAGTTCCAACCGATAATGTACCTGCATTTGTTGAAGCTCCTGTAATGGTCACTTTTGGAATGGAGGTAGTAGTCGAACCGCTTAAGGTTTTACTTGTTCCTTTAAATGTATGGACTCCTGTACCCAATGCTGAAAATGTGGTTGCATTATTTGTAAAGTTTCCGGAAAAGTTATAGATATTGATTGATCCATTGCCGATTGCCGGTTCTGTCCAAACTGTTCCGCTATTTAAAGTTACATCACCACTAAAAGTCATAGTCCTGGCTGTTCCACTGGTCGAAGCAAAATTGATAGTTCCGCTTATTGAAGTCGCTCCCAGAATAGTTAAGTTTCGGTTTACATTAAAAGTACCTCCGGAGTTAATGGTTAATGCTCCCAAACTAACCGTGACACCGGTGGAAGTCATATTCAGGATTGCAGCACTTTTGATTGTTACCGACCCAGTAGAAATTTGTGTAATTGAAGTAGCAATGCTCACATTCCCGGCACCGGTAGTAGCAATGATTGCCGTATCACCTGCAGCAGGAATTGCTCCACCTACCCAGGTTGATGTAGCTGACCAAAGACCTCCAGCTGCAGTACTGGTTTTGGTGGCCGCATTCAACGGTGTTGAAAATATTGTAAATATAGCCAAAAGACATAGAAAGACCAGCTTGAATCCGGTTTTCCAGTTGTTGTTTTTCTCTAACATATCCACGTTCATTTTGTCTTGAGGAAGGTTTCTTCCAACGATAGCTTGTGTTTTCATACTATGAATGATTTAAAAATTCGAAATGAGACTAAAATACACTCTATTTTAAAATTGACAAGCAAAGATAAACATCTGAATAATAAGCCACTGTAGCATATAATCCAATCCATGGCAGTTTAAATGCTACAGATAAAAGCATTATATAATGCTTTTAAAAGAACATTCAATTTTATTCAACCAAAAAATCATTCAGTTTAAGTATTTTGCTGATTGAAAGTGTTTTAAACAGCAAATTCAATTGAAGAGAAAAATGTATCCTTTTCAAAATGTAGTACAATATTCGACTTTTTGTAAGAAAATGTCGGGTAGGAAAATTTTTATTCTACAAACAAAAAAAAGCCGGGAAATTTATTTAATAATTCTTGGCTTAATTTTAATATTCTTTCTGCATTTATAACTCATTTGTAATCAAATCAACAAAAACCAGAAGCGCTAACGGGCAATCTTAAAGGTCAGCATATAATAGGCATTAAAAAAGTAGTATCTGATATCATGGGAGTATCATAGTATATAGCCGGAAATGCAGCTGTAATTGAAAAATTTATCTGAACAAACTTTATTACTAATTTGTTCTATTTATTAGTTAAGTATTCATTTTAATTCATAACTAGTTGATTAAGGTTCCTTTCGGATTTGGCGAAATCCGACTTACATTCGACAAATTGCTCACAAAGTATTTTACTTTATCTGCAATTCATCGATTACAATTATACTTTCAGACAAAAACAGTCAGCAACTCTTTTAATTTGTAATCCATGAAAACAACTACTCAATTTTTATTTTGTTTGCTAACATCTTTCCTGTTAGTAACCTCCGCAAGCTATTCTCAAACCTTGACGCCAGATTTTGCTATTAACTTTCTGGCAGGTAACGAAGATGAGATTCAAAAATCAACTGTTGACCCAAACGGTAATCTGTATATCGTTGGTACTTTCAAAAGCCCAAAATTGATATTCGGAACCGATACGCTTACAAGGCAAGGCACAAATGATGTTTTTTTACTAAAACTCAATGCCGATACCAATGTCGTATTCTGCAAATCGTTCTACAACAATGCTGTTGCAAAAGTAACAGGTATTGTACTTGACCCCGCCGAAAACATCTACCTGACAGGTTATTTCACTGATTCTATCCGGTTCGATGCATTTGCTTTTAAATCGGTTAAACCCTATTCATGGGCAAACAGTTCATTTGTGCTAAAAACAAATTCAATCGGTACTACCCTTTGGGCAAAATCATTTGGAGGAAATTCATCTTCCAACTCTATAGTTATAGATAATCATTACAATATCTATATCAGTGGGTGGGTTGGTGAAAGTTTCAGCATTACTGAACCGAACAATGGTGGTGTAACTTTTACTGCTAATCCAAGCAATTTAAGCCGGAGTTTTATGCTAAAAACAAATACAAATGGACGTACACAATGGCTTAAAAACTACGGTGGAAATTTAATGATTGACAAAGAACAAAAGCTCTATTTTGCCGATAGTTACATGGATAGTATTTACCTTGAGAACTATGTACTCAGAACTTTTATCAACAAAGAAAATCACAATGTATATGTGGCTAAAGCCGACACGAACGGACATGTAATCTGGGCAAAAAAATTCTGCGAGGGGGAACATGCATTGCTCAATGGAGCTGTTATCGATACGGTTACCAACACCCTATTCCTTACAGGTACTTTCAAAACAGACTCCCTGACTTTTGATAATGTGATTATTCGCAATCATGGCTATGCAGATATTTACATTGCCAAAATCAACACCCAAGGTATAGTGCAAGCGGCCAAAGCCATAGGAACCAATGAATCAGAATATTCGTGGGGACTTACAAGAATAAGTTCGAATTATATGGCATTATTGGGTACAACCTTTGGCGACAGCATTGTATGGGGAAACAACATCATATACGGAGGAACAAACCCGACTGGATTCGGTGATATGTTTCTTGCCGTATTTGACAATGACATGAACCCGGTTTGGGGAAAAGGCTTTCCGAAATCATCAGGTCAACAACTCAAAGGTATAGTAGCTGATGGAAATAAGAGCGCTTATGTAGTAGGTGACTTCTGTAACACCAGCACCAGTAACAAAGTTAAAGACTTTTCTTCGGGTGCAACAGGCATAGTACCAACTTATATCGACAAACCATCGCTTTATCTAGTGAAATTTAAAGTCAGCAGTGGATCATCCAATTTGTCCAATATCTCCTCTGAAGTCATAAGCATTTATCCAAATCCGGCATCCACTTATCTGAATATCAACTTTGGAAACAAGGATGTGCAAAATAGCGTACAGATCACTTCCATTGATGGGAAAAGGGTTTATGTGAAGTCACTTACAAGCGGATTCAACGCTATTGATATAGCTTTCCTTCAGAAAGGGATGTATATGATCATTGTTAAATCGGGGAATAAACTTACAATAGCAAAACTTATCAAAAATCAGTTTTGACCCTTGCTGCGACAACGGGATTATTCTTCTCAAAATGTAGTACTTTGTTCGTCTTTTTGTAAGAAAACCTAGGGTAGAAATTTTGTTATTAATCAAACAATTTAAGCCCTGAAATATCAACTATATTTCAGGGCTTAAATTTAATATTCTTTCTGCATTTATAACCAAATTACAACCGAATTAGCGAACAATTAAAATCGATATCGGGCACTTAAGCAAATTCCATCGTAAGTAGGATAAATAGAAGGTGTTAAGTAAAGTCCCGGACGATAATCTATTGACAATTGTAATGGAAATTCAAAATTATATTCTAGTCCTATTTGTCCCAAAACGCCTACCCCGAATGTTACATTAGGTGAATTGAAATTATAAAACCCCAAACCAGCTCCAACACCCCAGTACCACGAGAATCCTTCGTATAACTGTGGAAGAGGTTTAACCCACTGATATAATCCATTAAGACCAAATCCCCAACCGTTCAAACCTAAATCAAGTTCCAACCTGTTAGTACCTAGCGGTTGCTGATAAGATACTTCGGCACCATAACCTGAAAACCCGCCAAATCGTACACCAATAGCTTTTTTGTCAACCTGTGCATTTAATACACTTATAAAACCTGCTACAAAAATGAGCATAAGAATAATTTTTTTCATGATTTTACTTTTTAGATTATTATTCAAACATTAATAAATCCCGATTTGCAAAAATAAACAAAATATGGAAACAAATAGGCTAAACCTTTTGTATATTTTCAATATCAATAACATAAGTTTTTTTTATCCAAAAAATATATATATTTTTGCCTAGATAAATTTCCTGTAATTAACTCTAAATATAATAATAAAATGAAAAAATTAATATTGTTTTTAATTCTCTTTTGCAGTTTATCAGTTTTAGCTCAAGATAAAATATATCTTAAAAACGGAGAAAAAATTAATGCTAAAATATTAAAAGTTACTGAAGAAAAAATTGAATATAAAAAATTCAGTAATTTAGAA
>SESF01019511.1_pt1 | contig 19635 bp, 18 predicted proteins | sample 3171521 | NCBI WGS metagenome assembly SESF01 (sample SAMN10866945, study PRJNA518727) | freshwater metagenome | biome: subpolar coniferous forest; feature: holomictic lake; material: water; isolation source: holomictic Lake 227, 6 m and 8 m depth | place: Canada: near Kenora, Ontario | collected...
GCTCCTCCTCAATGCCTGGATACCATTCCTTGAAGCAGTCGACGAACAGCGGGTCGCGGCAGTGGCGGAGGACTTCCCGGGCTTCGGGGGCCGCGGCATCGCCGCTGGTGGTCCCGGGGTCTCCGGCGAGGGGTTGCTGCGCCGCCGCCGGCCATGCCGCCAGCGCTCCCACTACTCCGAGCAGAACCCCGATCCGGTGGCTGCGCATCCTGGCCATCCCGATGGTTTGTCCCAGCATAGCCGCAACCGCCGCCGGCCGCCATCCCCCGATCATGGGCTCAGATAGGCGGGATGGCGATGTTCGAAGCGGGCGCGGTCGGCGGGTTCGAGCGAAACCCGGAGGTGGGCGGTGTCGTCGTCGTCGTGGCGCTCCAGCACCTCGCCATGGCCATAGAGCCAGGACAACGCCGCGCCGTCGGCGAGGCTGACGGCCAGCGACAGCACCTCGCGCTCGGCGGTCATGACGCGGTCGAGCAGGGCAAACAGGCCCTCGATGCCGCCGCCGGTCAGCGCCGACACCGCCACCGCCCGCCCGGAACCGCCGCCAAACTGAGCCAGGGCATGCTCGCGCCCGGCCTCGTCGAGCAGGTCGATCTTGTTCAGCACCTCGACCAACCGGGGATCGCCCTCGGGGTCGATCGCCATGTCGCGCAGCACGCCGTGGACATCCTCGCGCTGGGCCTGGCTGTCGGGGTGGGCGAGATCGCGGACATGGAGGATGATGTCGGCCGCGATCACCTCTTCGAGGGTGGCCCGGAAGGCCTCGACCAGCCCGTGAGGCAAATCCGAGATGAAGCCGACGGTGTCGGAGAGGATGATCTTGCGCCCCGAGGGCAGATCGATTGCACGCATGGTCGGATCGAGGGTCGCGAACAACAGATCCTTGGCGAAGACATCGGCTCCGGCCAGCCGGTTGAAGAGCGTCGACTTGCCGGCATTGGTGTAGCCGACCAGCGCGACCACCGGATAGGGCACCCGTTCCCGGGCCCGGCGGTGAAGGGCGCGGGTGCGCCGGACGTCATCCAACTCCTTCTTGATCTTGAGAATCCGGTCGCCGATCAGCCGGCGGTCAAGTTCGATCTGCGACTCGCCGGGACCGCCGAGAAAGCCGAAGCCGCCACGCTGGCGCTCCAGATGCGTCCAGGAGCGGACCAGCCGCGAGCGCTGATAGGTCAGGGCGGCCAGTTCGACCTGAAGCTGCCCCTCCCGGGTGCGGGCGCGGGCGCCGAAGATTTCCAGGATCAGGCCGGTGCGGTCGATGACCTTGGCCTTGGTCGCGCGCTCCAGATTGCGCTGCTGGACCGGCGACAGCGCGTGGTTGACCACGATAAGCGCGGCCTTGCCCTCTTCGATCAGCGCGGCCAACCGCTCGACGGCGCCGGTGCCGAGCAGGGTCGAAGAGTTGGGGCGGCTGACCGTGACCGCTTCGGCGTGGCTGACCTCGAGTTCGATGGCGGCGGCCAGCGCCACCGCCTCCTCGAGCTGGGAAGCCGGGGACCGGCGATCGCTGCCGGCGCCGCGGCGCAACACCGGATGGACCACCAGCGCACGGGCGGTGGTGGTGCCATCGGCGGGGGGGGCGTGGCTCACCCGGTCATTCGTGCTCGACGTCGCGGCCGCCATCAAAGAGCTGAATCGGATGCGCCGGCATCACGGTCGAGATCGCGTGCTTGTAGACCAGCTGCGAATGGGCATCGCGCCGCAGCAATACCGAAAAATTGTCGAACCAGGTGATGATCCCCTGAAGTTTGACCCCGCTGACCAGGAACACGGTCACCGGCATCTTGTTCTTGCGGACGTGATTGAGGAAGACGTCCTGAACGTTTTGGCCTTTTTCGGACATGTTGGTCTGACCTTCTGTTGGCAGTTCTTGGAGCGCCGGAGTCTGGCACCCTGGTTGTCCCCTGAGAAAAATGACTAAGCTGTGAGAGCCCGCTCGGGAGAGTTGGTTACCGATAGAGCGCCGCCAAGGCGGCGAACCAGATCGCAAAGGGCAAGGCAGCTATCGACCCGGACCGCCGGCGGAAACCGGCTGAAGTCGCCCTCGCCGTTGTCGCTGACCAGCACCGGCAGGCAGCCGGAGGCATGGGCGCATTCCATGTCGATGTCGGCATCGCCGACGAACCAGACATCGCCGACGGCGCCGCCGGCCGGGGCCAGCGCCATCGTCACCGGGGCCACCGCCGGTTTGTCGGCCGGGGCGTCAGCGGAACCGACCAGGGAGCCGAAATAGGGACTCCAGCCCAGCGCCTCGGCCTCCTGGCGCAGGAATCGTCCGGTCTTGTTGCTGACCACCGCCAGATAGATGCCCATGCCGTGGAGGGTCTTGATCAGGCGGTCGGCGCCGGGCAGGGCCCGCAACTGCTCGATGTGATGAGCGGAAAAGTGGTCGTAATAGATCGTGCGTGCCTCCTCCCAGCGGTCGCCGAACAGCGGGGGAAAGGCGTTGCGCAGGGAATGGCGGACGCGGACGCGGATTTCCTCCGAGGTCCAGGTCGGATGACCCATCGCCTCCAGGGTGACATTGACGCTGGCCTCGATGATGCCCCAGCTATCGACCAGGGTGTTGTCCCAGTCGAAAAGCACGGCGCGGGGCAGGCGGGCGGGCTGGGTCATGACCGCTCTCCGGCGACGGCGTCGAGATAGGCGGCGCGGAGGCGCAGCGTCAGGGCGCCGGGCCGGCCGTCGCCCACCGGGCGGCCGTCGATGCGGGTGACCGGCAGGGCGAAGGTGGTGGCGCTGGAGACGAAGGCTTCGCGGGCCGCCGCCGCCTCGGCGACCGTGAACGGCCGCACCTCGGTGGCCACCCCGAAACGCTCGGCCAGCCGGAGCAGCGAGAGCCTGGTGACGCCGTTGAGGATCAGGTTGTCGGCATGGCGGGTGACCAGGGTCCCGGCGGCGGTGACGATCCAGGCATTGGAGGAGCAGCCTTCGGTGACCCGGCCTTCGCCATCGACCATCCAGGCCTCAAAACAGCCGGCTTCGACCGCCTGCTGTTTGCCGAGCACCTGGGGCAGCAGCGCCACCGACTTGATGTCGCGCCGCAGCCAGCGGATATCGGGGATGGTGATCACGCCGACGCCGGCCTCGAGCTGGGCCGGAGTGGCGAAGCGGCCAAGCGTGCGCGTGGTCAGGACCAGGGAGGGCCGCACCCGCGGATCGGGGAACTTGAACTCCCGGGGCGCGACGCCGCGGCTGATCTGGAGGTAGAGGAGACCGGTCTTGACGCCGTTGCGCCGGATCAGCTCGCGGATTACCAGTTCCAGCGCCGGCCGGCTCATCGGCCAGTCGATGCGAAGCGCGCCGAGCGAGCGCCCGAGCCGGGCCATGTGGCCTTCGAAATCGGCGAAACGGCCGTCCACGATCGCCACCACCTCGTAAACGCCGTCGGCGAACTGATAGCCGCGATCCTCAACCGGGACGCGGGCCTCGGCGTGGGGCAGATATCGACCGTTGACGTAGGCCAGACGCGGCATCGAAGCACCCGTTCTCTCGGGGGGGAAAGAGCGTTTAAACGATTACACCCCGCATTTCAAGCTGTGCCGGCGCGGGTCAGCAAGTCGAGACAGGCCATCCGCACCGCCACGCCCAATTCGACCTGATCCAGGATCACGCTGCGCTTGATGTCGTCGGCGACCTCCGAATCAATTTCGACGCCACGGTTCATCGGACCCGGATGCATGATCAGCGCATCGGGCCGGGCTGCCCTGAGCTTTTCACGGGTCAGGCCGAAGAAGTGGAAATATTCCCGCACCGAGGGCACGAACTGACCGCTCATGCGCTCGGTCTGAAGCCGGAGCATCATCACGATGTCGGCATCGGCCAACCCGGTCTCCATCCGGTGATGGACCTCGACTCCAAGGCGGCCGATGTCGGCCGGCAGCAGCGTCGGCGGCGCCACCACCCGCACCCGCGCGCCCATGGCGTTGAGCAGGTGGATGTTGGAGCGCGCGACCCGGCTGTGCAGGATGTCGCCGCAGATCGCCACCACCAGTCCGCCCAGCTGACCGCGCCGGCGGCGGATGGTCAGGCTGTCGAGCAGGGCCTGGGTCGGATGCTCGTGATTGCCGTCTCCGGCATTGATGACGACGCAATTGACCTTGCGCGCCAGCAGCTTGGCCGCGCCTGACTCCGGATGGCGCACCACCAGGACATCGAGATGCATGGCGTTGAGGGTCATGGCGGTATCGATCAGGGTCTCGCCCTTTTTGACCGAGCTGGCCGCCACCTCCATGTTGATAACGTCGGCGCCGAGGCGCTTGCCCGCCAACTCGAACGAGGTCCGGGTGCGGGTCGAGTTCTCGTAGAAGAGATTGACCAGCGTCCGCCCGCGCAGGAGATCGCTGTTGCGATTCGAACTGCGCCCCTGGGCGACATAGCCCTCGGCGCAATCAAGAAAACGAACGACCTCGGCCGCCGGCATGCCCTCGGTGGCAAGCAGGTGGCGGGGCGCGGGCACGTCGGCGGGGGCGGCGGTATCGGTCATGGCGCGACTATAAAGGCCCAGGGCGCGCCGGGCAATGGGAAGGCAGGAGCGGTACCTCATGATCACCAGTGACGCGACCCCGGCGATGGTCGGGCTGAGCATCCATTTCACGAGGTTGATGCCGGAAGAGCGATTTCATAGGCCGCCACACTTTCGGCAGCCTTTCTGGCTTTGTCTTCCGGTGCGCCGGCGGCGACCAGCGCGTCCTACAGTTCGGCGATCATCGTGATGATCACATGCCTCCGCCGGTGGGGATCGCGCTTTTGCACGGCGAAAACCTACTTCTTCGCCGGCGCCAGCCCCTGGGTGACGTTGAGCGAGACGAGGCAGGGCATTTGGCCGGGCAGCACCGGGCCGTGCTCGAAGTCGGTGTGGTCGAGGCAGTCGGCCAGCGCCGGGCTCATGTTGCCGGCCAGGGTGGCGGCCAGCAGCAGCAGCTTTTGCGCGCGCGCATCGGCGCGGGCGAGAATCAGGGTGCCGGCCTCCCACGGGGTGCGGGCGCCGGTGATCGCGGTCACGGCCTTCACCCGCCAGTCCATCGGCGCGAGGCGGGCGGCGGCAAAGAACAGCAGCGGCCCCAGCATCAGCGCCGCCGCGACCAGACCGGCGGTGACCCAGACCTGATGGCGCAGGCCAAAGGTGCGTTCGGCGGCGTGGGCGAGCGAGCCGGCGCGCAGCGCCGCCTGATGCTCGGTCGCGGCCTCAAGATCGTAGAGCGGCGAGGTCGGATTGGTGACCCAGCCGATCAGCCGGCTGGCGATGGCCATCTGCGCCGTCACCGGATCCCAGCTGTCGCCGGCCCGGCGCACCCGGCCGGCGGCCCGGGCGGCGCTGTCCTCGAGTCGCTGCACCAGTTCGACCGCGAGGGCGACATAGGCGCTGGCGGCGGCCGAACGCGGCCGGTGCAGCAGCAGCGGCTTGCCCAGCACCGAGGCCGAGGCCAACTCCTGACTATAGGGAACCTCGGTGGTCAGCACCTGCTCGGCGAAGGAGCGGCGGACGGTGGCGGCCAGGGTCTTGGCGCCGTGGGTGTCGCCGTCCTGGCGCTGCATGGTCAGCAGGATGTCGAGCTGCGGCCGGGGCTTCTGGGCTGCGGCGGCGAGGTTGGCCAGGAACTGGTCGAGATGGCGCAAGCCCTGGAGGGCATAAACATCATAGGGCAGCGGCACCATCACCCGGTCGGCGGCGACCAGGGCATTGATGGTCAGGCTGCCCAGCGAGGGCGGGCAGTCGATCACCACATAGTCGAAGGGCTGGCTGAGGCTCTGGAGCGCCTCCGAGAGCCGGCTCCGGCCTTCGTGGCTGGCCCCGAGGTCCGACTCGAGCTGGGTCAGATTGAGGCTGGCCGGCGCCACCCACAGCTCGGGAATCCGGGTCTGCCAGACCACGCCCTGGCGGTTGCCGCCCTCGGTCAGCAGCTGGTGGGCGCCGCCCTCGCCGCTGGCGATCAGCGCGAAGCCGACGTTGGCGCTGGCGTTGCCCTGGGGGTCGCAATCGACCAGCAGCACCGGCCGCCCGGCCGCGGCCAGCGCGGTCGCAAGGTTGACGGCGGTGGCGGTCTTGCCGACCCCGCCCTTCTGGCTGGCGATCGCGATGACGTGGGATCGTTGGGCCATGGGTCAGCTTCCCGGCGGTCGGAGATTGATCAGCGCTTCGAGGCCGATGCGCTTGCCGCCGGAACCGCCCGGGGCGGCAGGGTCGGCGTCGCCCTCGTCGGTCGCCTTGTCGGCGCTGATGGCTTGGGAACCGTAGAGCGCGGCCCAGAGCGCGGCGGCCTGGGCGTCGCCCGGCGGCGCTGCCGGCACGCTGAGCGAAGGCGCCGGCGCCGGCGCGGCGCCACCACTGCGCCGCGCCCGGGTCCGCTTGGGCGCGGGCGCCTGACGGCCGGGGTCGAACGAGGGCAGGGCCGGGGCCAGCGCCGCCGCCGAAGAGGCCGACCAGCTCTGGTCGCCGCTCAGCGACTTCAGCTCGTTGAGATCGAGCCGGCGGCGGAAGATCAGCCGGCATTTCCGGGAAAACACCACATAGGGCACCGCCAGCACCACGAGCAGCCCGGCGAGCGGAAAGGCGCCGGGCCGCTCGGCCCCCGCTCCGGTCAGCCAGTGGCCGAGATCGGCGGCGATCAGCAACGTCAGGCCGAAGGCAACGATCAGATAGAAGGCGGGAAAGCGCGGATGCTTGGCGAGGCCGAGCCCGGCCGCCACCAGCGCCAGCACCGAAACCGCGACCTTGCCAAGGGTGAGCAGGAACGGGGTGGAGCCGAGGTCGGGGTTGAAGAGGTCGAGGGACATCACCGGCTCGATCAGGCCGATCGCCCCCAAAGCCAGTAACAGCCCGATCACCACCAAAAGCACCCCGGTGACCACGGCGTCGGGATGGGCGGCCGCGGTCAGGTAATCGACGGTCACCGTCCGCCGCGATCCCCCTGCGGTGGCGGCGGACGGCTTGGTGTCGGACATCGCCGCCCCCTTACTGGTCCCGGCTGACCGCCGGGCTGGAAAGTGCACCCTGACGCAGCGCCGCCATGGCGGCGTCGGCATCGAGCCGGCTGTGCGCCGTGGCCAGCCAGCGTCCGGCCAATTCGCCGGGATAGGCATGAAGGTCTTCGAACTGGCGCACCGCCACCGGCAGATTGCCGAGCCCGAGGGCGGCGCGAATGCCGCCAAGCGCGGCCCGGAAGCGTCGGGTTTCCGGCGTCTCGGTCAGCCCGAACACCGAGCCGACCCAGCCGAAGGCCCGGGCAAGGATGTTTTGATCCCGTGTCACCTCGACCAGTTGCGGGGCGAACTGGTCGCGGATATCGACCACGCCGCCCAACCGGGGCGCGATTTCGTCAAAGCGCTCGCGCAGGGCGGCAAGAGAGGGCACGCCGGTGGCGGAGGTGCCGTCGAGCCGCTTGACCAGCGCCGCCAGATCGGAGGCCGCCGCGACCACCGGGGCGACGCGGTCGAGTTCCGTCTTGTAGGCGGCGCCGCGTTCGATCGCGGCCTGAAGCTGGTCGAGCGCCGAGGAGAAGCGGACCGCGCGCATCGCGGTGCCGAATTTCTGATCGACGCTGGTGGCCAGATCGCTGACCCGGTTGTCGATTCCAACCAGCCGCTTGGCCAGTTGCGCCTGATCGCGCTCGACTTCGTCGAGCTTGGTGATCAGGGTTCCCGGGGTGTCGGCACTGCGCGGTTCGACCCGGGTCCCGGGCAGGAGATAGAGCACGATCACGGCCAGGAAGGCCCCGACCAGCATCAGCGCGCTGCCGAGCGCGATAGCAACGCCGAGCCAGCGCAGGCCCTTGCGGGTGCGCCACCAGGAGCGCCGGGCGGCCACCGCTTCGGCGACCGCCGCCTCACCCTGGTCATCGGCCATCTCGCCTTCGCCGGCCTCGGCGCCGTCTTCGCCGTAGCGTTCGGCGTCCTCGGGCAGCACCTCGGTCGCCTCTTCGGTGACCGGCGGGGCTGCGGCGTCGCCGATCTGGGCGAACATCGAGTGGGCGTTGAGGCTGCGGAAAAGGACGGCGTAATCCTCGTCCGACAGGAACATCAGACGGGAATCGCGGGAGGCAAACAGCTCCCACCGCTCGGCCAGCGACAACGCCAGCAGAGAATCCAGCATCGCCGCGCTTTCGTCGCGGCTGGCCATCCAGCTGTCGGTGATGAGCCGGTCGAGGGTGTCAATCCAGGACATCAGTTCGAAACCGTACCGTGAGTGACGGGAGCCAGGGCCAGCGTCAGCTGTTTCAGCCAGCTGGCGTAGTCGCCGGTGGCCCGGCGGGCGGCGAGGATACCGAGGCCGGTCATCGAGGCCACGGTCTTGGGGTCGAGGGTGATCACCCGCGACGGCGGCAGCTTCAGCCGCTCGAAGTCGGTCCAGGCCTCGCTGACGCAACTCGCCATCTCGACGATGTAGAGCCCGCGGTCGCGCAGCGCCTCGAGGCGGCGGAACTCGGGGGTGCCGGCATAGGCGTCAAACGGCCCGGCCTTCTTGTTGAGGACCAGGATGCGGCGGCTGGTCGGGAAGATGCGCTCGACGGTTTCGAGCACTTCCAGCCCGGACGATACCGCCAGCGGCTCGGCGGTGATCGGGACGTAGACGTCCATCGAGACCCCGGAATCCTCAAAGAGAGCGGCAAGATTGGACTTTTCGGCCCAGGACAGGATCAGCCGGTCCATGTTGGCGCCGATATCGACCCCGGTGTCGCCCTCGACGATCTCCTCGGCCAGCCGATCCCAATAACTGAAGGCCAGCGAGGGGTTGGAGCGGATTTCGTCCATCGAGGCGCCGATCTTGAGCGAGAGCACCTTTTCCGGCCCCATGAACTCGCTGAGTTTGGCCTTATCATCCGCATCGATCAGGCGCAGCGGCCGCCCGGATGCCTCATAAATCGCCGCGAGGGCCATCATGAGAACCGACTTTCCCACGCCGCCCTTACCATTCGCGACCCAGACTGTGTGTGGCATGGTGCTTCCTTCGAAACCCGTTGCAATTCAATTCGGCGGCCGATCCGTCACCGGTCCGTCATCAAGCCCCGCGCTCAAGAGTCGGGGCGGTCAAGGTGGCGAGGCGCCAAGAGTCATCCGAACTTGGTTCCATCATCGCCGAAAGAGGTCAGGCGTTGAACCCGGGTTACTCAAGACCTTCACCGCGCTATACGAAGCAGGCACTCTAATCGGACCAGCCGGCGAAAGCTCGTTCGCCTTTGCCCGCGGATCATAACCCAGAACCTTTCGCGCGAACAATTCCAAAAAAGTAATGCCCCGCCGGTTCCCGGGCAAAGACCTTGCCGGGCGCGGAAATCATCGCATTTCCGCCACGGGTGACCGGGAAAAAACATGAGGGAGCGTGGGGAAATCCGGATTCTACCAGCGATCGGTGCCTCCGAGACCAGCCAGGCCCGTCGACTCACGGCGGAGCCTCAGCCGGCCTGGCCAACCGCCGGCCGCTGTCTTTCGGAGAGGGCGCGAAGACCCGGCAGCTCCGACCAGGGCTCGCGGTCCAGGCGCTGGAGATAGGCGGCGAAGCGCTCGGGCGGCACCGGCTTGCAAAAGAGATAGCCTTGGGAATAGCGGCAGTTGCGCTCCATCAGGATCAGCGCCTGCTCGGCGGTCTCGACTCCTTCAGCAACCACAGTGAAGCCGAGACTGCCGGCCAGACCGATGATGGTGTCGATGATCGCGGTGTCGGTGGCGTTGTTGGCGATGTCGTGAATGAACGAGCGGTCGATCTTGAGGGTGTCGATGGGAAACCGCTTGAGATAGGCCAGAGACGAATAGCCGGTGCCGAAATCGTCGATGGCGAGCCGGACGCCGAGCGCCTTGAGCCGGCGCAGCGTCTCGACCGCCCGGCTCATATCGACCATCATCGCGCCCTCGGTCAGTTCAAGCTCGAGCTGATCGGGCGGCAGGCCGGTGTCGTCGAGACACTGCCGCACCATCCGGACGAGGCCGCTGTCGTGGAATTGCCGGGGCGACAGGTTGACCGCGATGGTGTCGAGGGGAATGCCGGCGCGGCGCCAGTCCTGGGCCTGCCGGCAGGCCTGACGCAAGGTCCACTCACCGATCAGGGTGATCTGGCCGGTATCCTCGGCGACGGGAATGAACTCGGCGGGAGGCACGAAGCCGAGCGAGCGGTGCGGCCAGCGGATCAAGGCCTCGGCCCCGGCGACCCGGCCGGTCTCGAGGTCGATCTTTGGCTGATAATGAAGCCCGAACTCCTGGCACTGGATGGCGCGGCGCAGATCGTGTTCCAGGTCGAGCCGCTGCACCGAAAGCCGGCGCATCTCGGGAGTATAGAGGCTGAAGCGCTGGGGCGCCGAGCGCTTGGTATGGTACATCGCAAGGTCGGCGCAGCGGATCAGGTCGTCTGCGCTCTCGGCGTCGTCGGGATAAAAGGCGATGCCGATGCTCGGCGAACAATACAGCTCGCGTTCGGGCAGCGAGAACGGATCGCTGAAGGCATAGAGCAGCTTTTCCGCAAGATAGGCCGCGGAGAAGCGCTCGCCGACATTGGGCACGATCATCACGAATTCGTCGCCGCCATAGCGACCGACGGTGTCGGAGGCGCCGCAGGAACTGCGCAGGCGTCGCGCCACCTGCTTCAGCAACTCGTCGCCGGCGCGGTGGCCGAGGCTGTCGTTGACCTGCTTGAAGCGGTTGAGGTCGAGGAAGGCCACCGCCAGCCGCTCGTGTCCCGCCGCCGCGAGCCGGATTGTCTGTTCCAGCCGCTCATGGAGCAGGCGCCGGTTGGGCAGGGTGGTCAGACCGTCGAAATTGGCCTGATAGCGGATGCGTTCCTCCTGCTGCTTGCGTTCCGTGACGTCGGAGCAGGCCAGGACAAAGAATTCGGTCTCGTCGTTCGGGCCGCGCACCGTGGTCACCGACAGCCAGGCCGAAAACGGTACGAAGTCGGGGCGCACGCAGCCAAGCTCACCCCGCCAGTGGCCGGTGACGTCGGCGTCGGCGCAGATGCGCTCGATCAGGCCGGGTTCGCCAAAGCCGGGGGTCGACAGCAGCGGTGGCCGGCCGAGAATCCGCTCCCGGTCCTGGCCGGTGATGGTGAGGAAGGCCTGGTTGGCGGCACAGACCCTGAGCGTGCGGTCGACGACCAGAATGCCCTCGGAGACGCTTTCAAAAACGGTGGCCAGCAGGCGGATTTTTTCCTCGGAGGCCACCCGGGCCGTGATGTCGCTGACCATGCCCTCGTAATGAAGAATCCGCCCGTGGCGGTCACGCACGCAGCGCGCATTCTCCTCGATCCAGATCACTGAGCGGTCGCGGCGGAAAACCTGGGCCTGAAAGTCGGTGACAACGCCGTCGCGGGCCATGATGCGGGCGAAATCGTCCCGCCGGGTCGGGTCGACGTACAACTGCCCCGCGATGTCGGTCAGGGAGACGATCAACTGGTCGGGGCCGTCATAGCCGTACATCTGCGCCAGGGCCGGATTGACCCTCAGATAGCGGCCATCGACGGTGGTCTGGTAGATGCCCTCGACCGCGTTCTCGAAAATGCTGCGGTAATGTCCGTCCTCGTCGCCGGTTGACGGACCCTGCAGCCACGATGCCATCGCCGGAGCTGCGGGGGCGCAGTCGGCCGGCAGGGTCTGGCCTTCTCTCGCCGACAGCATCGGCCGCGCGGTCAACACGGGTGCCAAGACGGACCTTCCCAATCACTCAGCATGGGTTGCGATGAGAACGATGATCTCATCAAAGCGGCATTTCGCGGGGGCCCTCCCCGGGGCGCGGAAGCCGGGCCGCCGGCTAAGCGCCCCGGGCGACCTCGCAAGCCCACTTGAGCAAATTATTGGACGCCGGGCAACACGGATCGACGGAAGGGGCGGCGTCCGGGCTCGGAGCCAATGCCGGCCACGCGCCCGGGCGATATCCGGACGGCAAACCCACCCGGCGGAGTCAGTACTGGCGGATCAGGCCGACCAGCCGGCCCTGAACGCTGACCCGGTCGGCCCCGAAAATACGGGTCTCGTAGGCGGGGTTGGCCGGCTCGAGGGCGACGGTCTGGCCTTTGCGGCGCAATCGTTTGAGGGTGACCTCGGCGGCATCGATCAGGGCGACGACGATGGCGCCGTTATCGGCCCTCTCGCAACGCCGGATGATCACGGTGTCGCCGTCGAGAATGCCGGCATCGATCATGGAATCCCCGGCGACCTCGAGGGCGTAGTGCTCGCCGGTGCCGAGCAGGGTCGCCGGGATGTCGATGGTGGCGCTGTGATCGCGCAGGGCCTCGATCGGCATGCCGGCGGCGATCCGGCCATAGAGCGGAAGGGTCACGGCCTCGACGTCGTTCGCGACCTCGCGGCCGGGCAGGGCGCCCGAGAAATTGCCCTTGATGACATTGGGCTGGAACTTCACCGGCGGCGGCAGGGCGGCCTCAATGACCTCGGGGTCGGTGTCCTCGATCACCGGGATGCCATCGGGCAGACGAATGACCTCCAGCGCCCGCGCCCGGTGGGCCAGCCGGCGGATGAAGCCGCGCTCCTCGAGGCCGGTGATCAGCCGGTGAATGCCTGACTTCGACTTCAGGCCAAGCGCGTCCTTCATTTCGTCAAAAGACGGCGACACGCCACCCTGCTTCAGGCGCTCGTTGATGAAGAGCAACAGTTCCTGCTGCTTGCGGGTCAACATCGGCTTCCCTCCGCTGAAGGGGCCCCGGGGGCGGGGCCATGATCCGAACAAAAGCAAAACAGAGGCCTATGTTCTAGTTTGGTTCGCGCCGGTCGTCAAGCCCCCGCGACGTCCCGCCGGCGTTTTTCCGGGGGTCTGGGTCGCGTTGGGAGACGATCGGTTACAATGTACAGATTGCTTTTCCCGTACGGGGGGCCCCTTAGTGAAGCGTTACCGAATTCTACCGTGGAGAATCCCATGTCGATAGCAGCCGTTTCCGGTGTCACCTCACAATCTTCCTCGCTTTCCCAAACCCAGGCGCTTCAGGCCAAGCCGGCGGGTATCGATCCCGATCACGACGGCGATAACGAAGCGACTGAATCCGCCTCGGAAAAGGCGGGCGAGGCGAAGAAGCTCAGTCCACCGGTTGACTCAAATCGTGGGCGCAGCCTCGACGTGGTCGCCTGAGGCGGCACGGGCTCCGGCAACCGCCGGCAAGACCAGAAAAAGGGGGCGCCGGCCGGTGGGCCGGCGCCCCTTTTTTTCTGTGTCGGGGGCAGTCAGGCGGACCCGGGGGGATGGTCGAGCCGGGCCTGAACCCAGGCGAGCGCGGTCTTGAGATCGGCGGCGCGGTCGCCGGCCTCCGGCGGGGGACGGCGGATCATCACCACCGGCAGACCGCAGGTCCGGGCGGCGGCGATCTTGGCCCAACTGGCCTCGCCGCCGCTGTTCTTGCTGACCACGACATCGATGGCGGCGCGCTCAAAGAGCGCCGCCTCATCGGCCGGAGTGAACGGGCCGCGCGCCAGGATGACTTCGAAGCCCGGCAGACGCTGCGGCTCGATCATCCGGGCGATCAGGCGGAGGCGGCCGGTCAGGGTGGCGAACGGCCCGAGGTCCTGGCGGCCGACCGCGAGAAAGATGGTCCGGCCCAGCGCGGGCAGGGCGGCGGCGGCGGCGGCGGTGTCGGCGACCTCGTGCCAGCGGTCGCCGGCGGCGGGGGTCCAGGCCGGGCGCAAGAGCTGGAGGCGGGGCAGACCGGCCTCGCGGCAGGCCTCAGCGGCATGTCCTGAGATGGTGGCCGCGAACGGGTGTGTGGCGTCGACCACGAGGCCGATCGCCTGCGCCCTGAGGTAAGCCACGAGACCGCCGGTGCCGCCGAAGCCGCCGACCCGGAGTTCGCCCGGCGGCAAGCGGTGGGCGACGGTGCGGCCAGCCAGCGAGGTGATCACCGCCAGTCGGGGGTCGGTGGTCAGCCGTTCGGCCAGGGCCAGGGATTCGGTGGTGCCGCCGAGCAGCAGCAGGCGGGTCGGGTCAGGGGTCATGGCGTCCTACCAGGGTTCCGAAGCGGTCGAAGACGGCGATTTCCACCGGCAGCCGCCCGGCCGCGGCCCCGGCGGCAACGACGGCGGCACGGCTGGCGATGGCGTCGGCCAGCGGCAGTCCGGCGGCGCGGGCCAGGTCGAGCACTGCCAGGGCGGTGGGAGCGGCGCGAACGGCCTCGATGGTCCCGGGGGCGCCGCCAGCCGCGGCCACGACCCCGGCCAGCCAGCCGAAATCGACCTCGCTGGCCTTCGAGTGCAGATTGAGGTGTCCGGCCGCGAGCTTGACGGTCTTGGCGAAACCGCCGGCGATGGTCAGTTTGGTCACCGGGTGGCGGCGGAGATATTTCAGCAGTCCGCCCATGAAATCGCCGACATCGATCACCGCCGGTTCGGCCAGCGCGGGATAGAGCCGGCGCACCCCGGCCTCGGAGGCGGCGCCGGTAACCGCGATGAGGTGGCCGAGCCCCGAGGCCCGGGCGACGTCGACGCCGCGATGGATGGCGTCAACCCAGGCGGCGCAGGAATAAGGTACAACGATGCCGGTGGTGCCAAGCACCGAGAGCCCGCCCAGAACGCCGAGCCGGCCGTTGAGGGTCTTGAGCGCGAGTTCGGCGCCGCCGGGGATCGAAATCCCGATTTCGGCATCGGCCAGACCAAGATTGTCTGCGATCATCGCCCGCGGCCCGGGATTGATCGCGGGTTCGCCCACCGCCAGCGGCAGGCCCGGCCGGGTGACGGTGCCAACGCCGTCACCGGCCCGGAAGACCAACCCGGAGCCGGCCGGCAGCGGACGCAGCCGCACCAGCACGAGACAGCCATGGGTGACGTCGGGATCGTCGCCGGCATCCTTGATCACCCCGGCTTCGGCCCACTCCCCGCCAAGGCGCCGGTGGGCCAGCGCGAAGGCTGGGGTCTGGCCGCCCGGCAGCCGCACCGTCACCGGATCGGGGAAGCGTCCGCAACGCAGGGCGGCGGCGGCGGCGGCGGCGGCGGCGGCGGCGCAGGCGCCGGTGGTCCAGCCGCGCCGGAGTTTGGGTGTGCTGGCTGCGCTCATCGGTCTCACCTTAGCCCCAGGTCGTCAGGGCTGGAACTGCTCCTTGAGGATGCGCTCCTCGAGGGTGAGTTCGGGGTCAAACAGAATGGTCAGCGCGATGTCGCGATCCTCCCGGATCTCGACCCGCTCGACCTCGCGCACCTCGACATGATCGGCCACGGCGCTGACCGGCCGTTTGCCGCATTCCATGGCCTCGAAACCGATGCGGGCGGTGTGGGGCAGCAGGGCGCCGCGCCAGCGCCGGGGCCGGAAGGCGCTGATCGGCGTCAGGGCCAGAATCCCGGCATTAAGCGGCACGATCGGGCCATGGGCGGAAAAATTATAGGCGGTGCTGCCGGCCGGGGTGGCCACCAGCACGCCGTCGCAGATCAACTCGGGCAGGCGCACGACGTCGTTGATCAGGATGCGCAGCTTGGCCGCCTGCCGGGTTTCCCGCAACAGCGAGACCTCGTTGATGGCGAGCGCCTCGATCCGTTCGCCCGAACCGCGGATCGCGACCATGCGCAAGGGATGCAGCGTCACCGGCTTGGCCTTGCCGACCCGGCTGGCCAGATCGTCCTCGCCGTAGTCGTTGAGCAGGAAACCGACGCTGCCGAGATTCATGCCGTAGACCGGCAGGGGATGCGGGCTGGCGTCCTTGAGGGTCCGGTGCAGGGTTTCGAGCAGGAAGCCGTCGCCGCCGAGGGCAACCACGGCGTCGGCCTCGTCGTGGTCCCAGGTGCCGTAGCGCTGCTTGAGACGGGCGAGGGCGGCGGTGGCGTCTGGGGTGCCGGCGGCGACGAAGGCGATCCGCGGCGGGGAGCCGAGCGGCAACGGCCGCAGCCCCGGGGCGGCAGTAACGGTCGGTTCGCTGGCTGGCAGAGGGCGTTGGCCCGGAATTTCATTCGGCATCGCAGGCCGACTCTATCCCAACCGGGCGCCACCGGCCAGAGATCTCGTCCGGGCCGTGGCCGGCCCGGGGCCGGGCGCGCCGCTGGCCCGGGCCAGCCGGGCGATCTCGCCGCCGCCAACCCCGCCGGCCATCAGGCGAAGCCGCCGCACGCGCTCCGAGGTTGGGGGATGAGTGGCGAACAGCTCCGACAGGCGTCCGCTCTGCAACGGGTTGATGATGAACAGATGGGCGGTCGCCGGCCGCGCCTCGGCCGCCGGATTGGCGATCTGGCGCGCCGCCAGATTGATCTTGGTCAGGGCATCGGCCAGCCAGAGCGGTTGACCGCAGATCAGGGCGCCGCCCCGATCGGCCTAGTATTCCCGGGTCCGGCTGATCGCCATCTGAACCATCGCCGCCGCCAGGGGCGCGAGGATGACCAGCAGGAGGCCGGCAATCAGCCCCGGACCCTCGGACTGTCCGGGCTCGCCGCGAGCGCCACTGCCGAAAACCAGCCGGGGGTCGGCCAAAGTTGCGATCGCGCCGGCGACCGTCGCGGCCACGGTCATGATGAGGGTGTCATAGTTGCGGACATGCGCCAGTTCATGGCTGATCACGCCGGCCAGTTCCTCGCGGGTGAGCGATTGCACGAGACCGGTGGTCACCGCCACGGCGGCGTTGCCGGGATTGCGGCCGGTGGCAAAGGCGTTGGGCTGGCGGCTGTCGATCAGATAGACCCGGGGCATCGGCAGCGAGGCCCGGCCGGCCAACTCCGCGACCAGACCATGCAGCCGGGGATCGCTGGCGCGGCTGACCGTGCGCGCCCCATAGGCCCGGAGCAGCAGGTCGGCGGAAAACCAGTAGGCAAAGGCGTTGATGGCAAAGGCCATCGCCAGCGCCGCAATCATGCCGATCCTGCCGGCGATCAGGAAGCCAACCACGACGAAGACCGCGGTCAGGGCCGCCAGCAGGGCACCGGTCTTGATGAGGTTGGTCATGCGTCCAAATCCACCGCCGTTTCATGCTGCGATCAGCCCCCACTGGTACGGCATCCGGGCGATCGGGTGCAAGACGGATGAGAGGGCCAGGGCAGGGCAATCCCCATCCGCTCCCTATGCATCTGGCTCCTGCTCGACAAGATGTGGTAGGTAACCGGGCATCGGTGACGGTGTCCGGGCCGGGGCTGGGGCGAGCATGGTAAGATTTCCAAACTCATTGATTGAGTTTCTGGATATTGTTCCCGACAAAGCTTCGTGCGCTGGCCGGCGGGTTTCGCCTGTCCGGCCTGTGGCGGGGGTCGAGCTTGGGCCATAGGCGTCTATCATGGCCTGCGGAAGCCGAATCTCCAGACATACCTGGATGAGTTCGTCTTCCGATTCAATCGCAGCTATACGCCACACGCCGATTCCGTTCTCTTGTCGGTATCGGAAGCGCAATCAGGCCAGTTCCCTACACTATGGTGACCGGCAGGAGGCTGGTGACGAAGGAGCCGGAAGGAAATGGGAATGAATCCCGCTATTGCCGATCGTGATGCGGCTCTCGGTCAATTCTCCGTCCTGCTCGGCGATCTGCTTCGCTTCGGCGGCAAGCGTCTGGGGCTGGTGATGGCAGCGGCGGCGGCGGCGGCTTTGGCCGAAGGCGCTGGCTTGCTGCTGCTGGTGCCATTGCTTGGTCTGCTCGGCATCGCCGGATCTCCGGGATGGGCCGGCGGTCTGCTGACCGACAGCGTCGGTCCGATCAACCTGGAGACCGCCCTCGCTGTTTATGTCGGGCTGGTCGCGCTTGCCGCCGCGATCGTACGGGGTCGTGTTCTGGCCACTCAGCGGCTGCGTCTCGATTATGTCGATGATTTGCGCCAGCGTCTCCACCGCGCCCTGACCGGCATGGAGTGGCAGGTCTTCGCCCGGTTGCGCGGCGCCGACGTCACCCAAGTGCTGACCGCCGAAACCGCCCATGCGGCCCAGGGCGTCGAGTTTCTGCTGAAGCTGGGCGGCTGGGCGATTCAGGTGGTGGTGGTGCTGGCGGTGGCGGCCCGGATATCGCCGGTCATGACCGCGTGCGTGCTGGCTCTGGCCGCGGCGGCGCCACAATCTCGGCCGGGCGTTGGGCGAAGCCGGGCGGGCATTTCAGGCGAACCTGGCCGACGATCTCGCAGGCATGCGGGTCGTTCGCGCCTTCGGGCTGGAGGCGGCGCGGCGGGACGGCTTCGTCAGGCGCATGGAAACGGTGCGCGAGGCCCAATTGGCCTTTCAGCATGCCGCTGGTACCGCCCGCGCTCTGACTCAGACCGGGGCTGCCCTGGCGGTGGCTCTCACTCTGGTCGCGGCGACAAGGGGCTTCGGTCTGGCGCTCGCCGACACCCTCGTGCTGATCATGGCCCTGGTGCGGTTGCTGTCGACCCTGATGAGTATCCAGGACGCGTGGCGGACGGTCCTCCACGCTCTGCCTGCCCATGCCCATGCCCACGCATTTCTGGAGCATTGGCGAGCCGCGGGTGAACCGGCCAGGGAGGGGCCTGGATCGCTGCCGCTGCTGACCGATTGCATCCGCCTCGAGGGCGTCGGCTATCGTCATGATCGCGCCCGTCCGCCGGCCTTGTCCGGGATCAGCGCCGTGATTCCGGCGCGCCGGGTGACGGCGCTTGTCGGACCGTCCGGGGCCGGGAAATCCACCTTGGCGGATATGCTGCTCGGCCTGATCGCGCCGACCGAAGGGCAGATCCGGGTGGATGGCCGCGTGCTCGAAGGGCCGCTTCGCCGCGACTGGCGGCAACGGATCGGCTATGTGCCCCAGGATGGCTTTCTCTTTCACGACACCATCCGCGCCAACCTCACCGCGGTGGCTCCGGCGGCTGGCGACGATGCCTTGTGGCGTGCGCTGGACCAAGTGGGGGCGGCGGATTTTGTTCGTCGCCTGCCCCAAGGGATGGAGACGGTGGTCGGCGATCGCGGCACCCGCCTCTCGGGTGGGGAGCGCCAGCGGCTGGCTCTGGTCCGCGCCCTGCTGGCCGAACCGGCGATGGTGATTCTCGATGAGGCGACCAGCGCCCTTGACTCCGACAGCGAACGGCAAATTCTGGATGCGCTCGACCGCCTGCGCGGCCGGCTGACCATGGTGGTGATCGCCCACCGGCCCTCAGCGGTTCAAAGTGCCGATCACGTGATCATGCTTGACCAGGGCCGGTTGGTTGCCACCGGGTCCTGGTCCGAGGTCGCGGCCAGCGCCAATCGGTTGCCGGACCCGATGGCCCGACCCCTGGATGCGCAGTGACGGCCGGGTCGCAAGCCACCGGTCAGGCGCGGGGTTTCCGAAACGGGGTGCGATGCCGCCCGAGCCAGCGGACGAGGATGCGGATTGGTCGAAGCAGGGGGTAAAGCCACCGAAGGCCGCCGGGGAGGGCGAGCAGGGCGTGGTCGTCCGCAGTGGGCCGCAGCGCTACCGCCAGCACCGCCCGGCGGCCCGTGGGGCGGCTATAGAGCCCATACTCCACCGCAATGAGCGAAGCAGGCCCAGCCGGTAGATGGCTTCGCGGTCGGTCACTGGCGGCATGGCGAGGATAGTGGGTAAAGGCCAGGCGGCGGCGGCGGCGCGGGTCAGCAATGACACCTCTCTGGTCAGCGCGGGCGGCAGGGGGGCGGCGAGAAGCGCCTCGGCCAGCACGGCACCCAAGGCCAGATGGCGTTCGCATCCGACACGTCTGGCCAGGGCCACGGCCTGATCCCAGTCCACCCGGTCTCCCCGCAGTGCCATGGCTCTAAGCGCCGGTGAGAAAGTAGGCCACGGAAGCGGCGCCG